>Ga0079306_1002166_pt1 | contig 11357 bp, 13 predicted proteins | sample Methanotroph_Enr_FD_79181 | JGI IMG/M metagenome (GOLD analysis project Ga0079306, IMG submission 79181) | Enriched soil microbial communities from Old Woman Creek wetland in Ohio, USA - Methanotroph_Enrichment_5 | ecosystem: Environmental > Terrestrial > Soil > Wetlands | place: USA: Ohio...
CCTCTGACCTTCGAGATCCTTGATCGTTTTCACAGCAGATGATTTCGGCGCACCGCTGACCGACCCAGGGGGAAGTAACGCGCTAGAGATCTCAGGCCATCCAATATCTTCGTGAAGAGAGCCTTCAATGTAGGAGACCAGATGACTCAAACCTGGATGTGATTGCGTCTCCAACAATCGCGGAACGTGGACGGTACCTGTTTTGCATATACGACCAAGATCATTTCGAATCAAGTCGACAATCATCACGTTCTCGGCCTTGTCCTTGTTTCCGAAATCGAACTCATCCATCTCTGGTGGTTTAGTACCCTTAATCGGTGCCGAAGTGACGACTCCGTTCTCCCGCTTCAAAAACAATTCCGGCGAGGCGGACGCGATTTCGATTCCGGGCAGATTCAAATAACTTGCAAAGGGCGCGGGGTTATGGGCAAGTATTTGGTGCATCAATGGCAGCAAAGTCTCTCCAGAAAATTCTGCAGAGAGCTCACGGCAGGCGTTGACTTGATACACCCACCCTTGTGATATCCGCTCTCTAATCTCCTGGACGTAACCGATGTATTCGTCTTCTTCGATCGAACTTCGCCACATTCTTCCAACTGGCGCCCATGCGCGACCCATAGTTGGCAACTGTGAATCGACAACGTGTCCGAATCGAGCACATGTCCACTCGCCTTCGAATGTGGCCGTAACCGCCCAGAACCCCGGAGTATCAAGACAGGCAGGATCGTGAGATATCTCCTGCAAGTCGTAAGCGAGTCGCCCACCCATCCAAAAAAGGGGCTCCTCGGCTGAAATACTCGTCAATCCCACGTCGCAACCGTACGACCCGGAGGCCCTCCGTGCCTCGCTTTGGCGCAAGTCGCCGCGCTACGGTAGATTTCGCCAAGCACAATCGAACACACTCGTGTGACCGTGCGTGTGTGCGGACGTAGCGCAGTTGGTAGCGCACCACCTTGCCAAGGTGGATGTCGCGGGTTCGAGTCCCGTCGTCCGCTCTAATGGTCGGCGTTCACTATATTTATATATTGACCGCCGATTTTTTATACGGTGGAGTGGCCGAGAGGCGAGGCTCAGGACTGCAAATCCTGCTACACGGGTTCAAATCCCGTCTCCACCTCCAACCTAGTTGAACCAACAGAAGGGCATGGAACTGGCAATGGAGCTAGAGAAATCCATCCGCCCATGGGGTCGCTATGAAGTCCTTCAAGAGACGCCATTCTTCAAAGTTAAATGCATCTGGGTCACCCCGGGGAAGCGTCTTTCATACCAGCGCCACGAAAAACGCGCCGAACACTGGTACATCGTCCAAGGTGAGGCCGAAGTAACTCTGAACGGAGTCATCACCCACCACGTACCCGGCGACGCGGTCGATATCAAGGTCGGCGACCTTCACCGCGTCAGCAACGTAAGTGATTCAGACGTTATATTCATCGAAGTCCAAACAGGCACGTATTTCGGTGAAGACGACATCGAGCGAATTGAGGACGATTTCGGAAGATGACCGTTTTCCCGGCGCGCTAAAGCGTGGGGTATGCTTCGGCAAATTAGGACCGTTGGCTCAGCGGTAGAGCGCTTCGTTGACATCGAAGAGGTCACTGGTTCGATCCCAGTACGGTCCACCACCCGATTGGTTGGTTCGAAGATGCAGGCCAAGATACGAGTCGCGACTCCGGCCGACTTCGATGCAATTCGGATCCTGGACCAAGAAGCAACAGGGTCCACGCTTGATCGTTCCAGCGAAATAACCAAGGCAATCGCGGACTTGCGTTGTCACGTGATGGCAGAGGGTTCAGATATTCGGGGATTCACGATCCGAAGTCCCCATGCTTTTCGTGGATGGGATTTCCTGGACTTGGTTGTCGTAAGCGCGTCTTACCGCCGACGGGGAGTCGCCACCTTGCTCATTACACACTTCTCGGAGACTTCCAACACCAACGAGAGGTGGACTTCAACGAACGAGAGCAATCGGCCGATGATTTCCCTTCTGCGAAAACTCCACTGGTGTGAATCCGACCACGTCGAGGAATTGGATCCAGGCGATCCCGAACTGTTCTTCTATATCAAGTAGAGGTTGCCCTCAGTATTTCCTTGCAGATCCTTCTCCCCTGAGTATTTTGAAAGTAGCCCAACTCGAGTTGAGGTACTCAAAATGCAATATAGATATCGTCTGACCTCCGCGTTCATCGCTGCTTTGGTCATATCAAGCCTTCAATTCTCATCAAGCGCACAGATGCCTGAGTCCCTTGTCATGGCAAGCGGAATGACAAAAACTCAATTGACGGCTCTAGGAGAATCTTTCGACCAATCCATGTCCCAAGCTATGAACGCAGGTAAATCAACCACCGTAACTTCCAATACCACTGTCACTGTCACGCTATCCGCAGGTGGAAGATACAAGTGCGCCAAAGGCGGATACATTGATTCGACGATGACCCTTCGCACCGTGGTTGCGAAGGCCACCAGTAATGCGACTATCGCCGGTTCAGGCCGTCAGACGATCGCCAATTGGAAATGTCTTACCGGATGGACGGTCAACAGTAATCCGTACCTTACGTACAAGATCACCGGGACTGTCATTGCGGGAGTCACCAAAATGGCTGGGACAACTACTGGCGCATGGAAGTCCACCGGAGCGAATAAAGCCAAACAGAGTTGTAACGTAAAGGGATCAACAACCTATTCAGCAGATGGCAAGACGGGTCTCGCGGCCTACTCGATCACTTGTGTTCCTGGTGGAACGACAACCATTAAGGAACGCTTCTAGACCAGTTCTCTCCAATGTCTGAAGTCGCTCGTCTTGAAACCAACTAGTGCACGTACAGATCAGATAAAACGATCTTGCCCATATTTCTTAAAGCGTTCATTGCATACTCGGCCTTAACTGGATCGGGATTCTCAAGATGCTCTCTCATCTGCTTTGGAGTTACTTGCCAACTCAAGCCCCATTTGTCCTTGCACCAGCCGCATTGGCCGGCTGTTCCATCTTTAGTGATCGCCTCCCAGAGACGATCGGTCTCCTCCTGGCCGTCACAGGACAGCGACAATGAAATCGAGTCATTGAACTCAGGACCACCTGGCCAATTCATCCCAATGAATGCGTGACCGAAGATTGAGAAGTCAGCAGTGAACAAGGGTCCCTCCGCCTCTGGTCGATTGACACCGTGGATGACCACGTCGCCGAAGGTTTGCTTATAGAAATCAAGGGCTTCATCCAAGTGTCCGCCAAACCAGAGGAAAGTCCGCAATTCAGTGGAGTTTTTCATCCCAGAAGAGTAAAACTTTCAACCCAGAATCTGAATAGACAGGCGGAAACTATTTAGGCTCTGATGGTGGACGTTTAATCGTGATCTTCATAGGGTCGCCCTCGTTTCCCAATTGGACGCCCTGCTGATTCTGTTCCTCTTGAATCTCGTGAGCCTGCTTCGCCTGCGGGTGGAAAAGCTCATTGGCACCCGAAAGCGCGGCACCCAAGGCACTGCGGTGCTTGGGATCAATGTTCCAGATGCTTCGTTTTTTCATATGGTGCCCTAACGGTTAGGCAAGAAGTACTTTCCGTACTTGAAAAGGATGGCCAGAACGAGAACCGAGTAGACGGCAGTGACGACCACGTAGTCCCATCCCCGGTGAAGGAAATTCGCCACCTTCTCGTATCGTGCGGGCGACATGTTGAACGTGTTCTCATACAGATTGACCCGAAGCATCGTGGAGAAGACTGTGACCGTCGAGATTGTGACGACTAGGCACCAAGGGCAGAACGCCTTAATTACGAAAAATGACTGCGAGAGGAGCCAAAGGGCGAAACTGAGTCCAATGAAATAGACAGCAAGAGCCGTCTTCAAGAACCATTTGGGGAACTTGGTTCTTCCCAGCCCGGCCATGGCGAGTGTGATGACAACAGGTTCACAGATGAGTCCGATAAATGCATTTGGGAAACCAAGAAGGTTTGACTGCCAGGAAAGGGCCACCTTCCCACAGGACACGACGGCATTAATATCGCAGAACAACTTGGAGTTCGCGTTCTTCGCCAATGAAATAGCGTCCACCGACAAGACCAGAGATGCAGCAAGGCTCAGTAGCGATGAGACCAGCATCGTGATGTAGGTCTTTCGATAACTAACTGGCTCTTTGATGCTCAGGTCAGCGGACATTCAGCGGCGCCCTTCGATTGCGAAGCGAACAATGTGGCAGGGTGGGAAGTCTAGCCTCTTACGTATTCCGATTTCCGCCCCAAAACTGTGAGATCCAGCAGAAAGCACGCTCAAATCAAGAAAGCTCCTGGATGAAGACGAGCGAGTTTTCAAATATGAAATCCGAGTCATAGTCGATAGTGGCAACGTGGTAGCTATTCATCAATTCGATTCGCTGTTTCCGAGGCGAGCCTATTTCGTCCATGACTATCTCCGTATTGGTGACAGGAAGTACGTGATCCTCGACGCTGTGAAACAGGAGAAGGGGCGCCTTGACCGAGCCAAGGGTGGACCTGGCACTTTTCAGAAGTTTGGACAACTGCACGACGCCCTTGGTTGGAAGAGCGTCGTAGCTCCATTCTGAGACTCCTGGTCTCTTTATGTCTCCCCCAACACTTTTCAGATGCGTTCGAAAACGGGCGACAACTGGCGCAAATTTTGCGGCGAATCCAGGAAGATGAATCATTGGGTTTACCAAGACTAGACCAGCAACTCGATCTCCATGATGGGCTGCTACATACAAAGTTGCTCCTCCACCCATTGATAGGGCGAACATAAAGACTTTGTCGCAAGTCTTCTCCAACTCTCCAAGCTCTTCGGTGATTCGGTCGATCCAGTCCGTCCACGACACGTGATTGAGCTCTGGCCACGATCGACCATGTCCAGGGAGTCGTGGCACTCGCACGGTGTATCCGCGAGCTCCAAAGAATTCAGCCCAAGGTCGCATTGCGGCCGGCGAACCTGTGAAGCCGTGAACGAGGAGAATTCCGATCTTCCCCTCGGCCCCGCTTCCACGGATGGCAAAGTCTTCAAGAATTCCATCAGGTGCGCTGCTTGTTGTCATAGTTGAGAGAGTAGCCCTTCCGCAGATGTCACTTCAATGATTTACAGTTCGCCTCATGGCCGCCGATAGAGAAAATCACCATTGGCAAGCCACATTTGACGATATCGGCAGACCGCTCTCTGAGACTACCTTCGTAGTACTCGATTTGGAGACAACTGGATCGTCCCCATCTTCTGGTGCAGGAATCACCGAAATCGGCGCCGTGAAAGTGCGTGGCGGACAAGTCATCGGAGAGTTTCAAACCTTGGTCAATCCCGGTGGACCAATCCCGGCGTTCATTACGGTATTAACTGGTATCACGCAATCCATGGTCAGTCCTGCACCGCGAATCGAAGAAGTCTTTCCTGCATTTCTCGAGTTTCTTGGTCCGCACCAAGAAAATGTCTTGGTTGCTCACAATGCTCCTTTTGATATCGGCTTTCTCAAAGCATCAGCCGCCAATCAGGATTATCTTTGGCCGAAATATCAGGTGCTCGACACCGCGCGCTTGGCAAGACAAGTCCTCTTGAGGGACGAAGTCATTAACTGCAAACTCGGCACCCTTGCCCAGTTCTTCCGCACCGACACTTCCCCAAACCACCGAGCACTAGATGATGCAAAAGCGACCGTCGACGTTCTGCATGGACTGCTTGAGCGCGTCGGCTCCTTTGGAGTGACAACTTTCGACGAACTCAAGGGCTTCAGCACAAGAATTACTTCTGCTCAGCGGGAGAAGAAACACTTCGTAAACGGCATTCCCGACGCTCCTGGCGTCTATATCTTTCGCGGCCCAAAAAACGAACCACTCTACGTCGGCACTTCGCGAAATCTTCGAAGCCGAGTTCGTACATATTTCACCGCCAGTGAAACTCGCAAGCGTATTCAGGAAATGATCGCCATCGCCGATCACGTTGACACCATCGTCTGCGCCACCGTGCTTGAAGCCCAGGTGCGCGAGCTCCGTCTCATTAGTGAAAAACGCCCTCAATACAATCGGCGGTCGAAATCACAGGAGAAAGCAACGTGGGTCAAGGTCGTCAAGAAACCGCATCCGCGATTTTCCACGGTGCGTGGTGCCGAGTCGCTTGACGATTCGATGACATGGATCGGCCCCTTCTCGGGCGCCGAGGACGCCAATCTTGCCCTGCAGGGGATCACTCTTTCTATCGATGACCCGAGTCAGTTCGACAAAAACGACGTGCGCGAGATCGTTGCCAGACTCAACGAGAAAATGAGCGAACTCGCTCTTGATGAGAGATTCGAAGAAGCCGCAGCCGTGCGTAACCAACTTGGATCCCTAGTGAGGGGCGTTTCGCGCGGTGCTCGCATCCGCGCTTTAACTCGCATCCCCGAACTCGTTGCCGCCCAACGACTGACTCACCATGACATCACCAAATGGGAATTTGTCTGCATCCGCCACGGAAGATTGGCTGGAAGCGCGTTGTCGACTCCTGGTATAGATATTTCACACACAATTGCCTCACTCGTCGCCAGTGCAGAAGTCGTAGAAGGCAACGATTCGATTCTGCCAACTTCATCGTATGAAGAAGTTGAGAAATTGCTCGCCTACTTGGAATCCGAGGGGATCCGCTTAGTTAGTCTTGAGGGCGAATGGTCATCGCCGGTATTTGGAGCAGGGTCCGCAAGGCACGAACTAGAGATGTTACGTAATCGAGATCAGGAAGCGGCCAACTTCTGGGTGAGTTCAACCCAACGCGCAAGCAGATGAGCGGCTGCTCCGCTATCAATTGCCAGGATTGCCGCACTCACTCCATCGGTAATTCGTTCGACGGGGCTTCTCTCTTGTTCTCCGCGGAAGGCGGCGATCGCAGCAGCAGCATTTAGTACAACAGCGTCGCGATAAGCACCATGTTCACCAGCAAATATTGCCGTCGTGATTCGCGCGTTCTCATGTGCATCCCCGCCCCTGATCGCCGATAAAGGCGAATGTGCGATGCCGAAATCTCGTGGATCAATGGTGGATTTCTCGATCTTGCCCGGTCCGATTGTGATAATCGTCGTCGATGTTGTGAGCGTAATTTCATCGAGGCCGTCATCGCCCCTGAAGACAAAACCATCAACACCGCGGTCGGCCAACACTTCTGCGGTAATCATGTGCATCCGATCGCTGGCAACGCCGATGGCTGCAGCTTTGGGTTTTGCTGGGTTGGCTAGAGGTCCCAAGATATTGAAGATTGTCGGCACCCCGAGTTCCTTCCGCGCAGGGCCTGCGAAACGCATAGCAGGATGGAACATCGGTGCGAAACAGAAGCCGATACCTAACTGACGAACACTTTCTTCGACTTTGGGACCGTCAAGATTGATTGCGACGCCCAACGCTTCAAGTAGGTCCGCCGCACCAGAAAGAGAGGTTGCCGCGCGATTGCCGTGCTTGACTACTCGGGCGCCGGCGGCCGCAGCGATAATCGCCGACGTCGTCGAAATATTGATTGTGTGTGCGACGTCCCCGCCTGTCCCCACTGTGTCTACTGCCCGCTCGGTGATCGAAATAGGCGCGCTGTGGCGATACATCTCATCCACGAATGCGCTCACCTCGTGAGCCGTCTCCCCTTTGGCCTTCAGTGCAAGGAGGAAAGACTTGATCTGCTCGGTATCGGCCCTGTTCTCCAGAATCTCCCGCATCGCCCAATGCGCCTGGTCAGCGGTTAAGTCCAGAGCGTCTTCAAGTGTTTCCAGATTTGAAGCCCATGACAGGGTCATTGCACCAAGGAACTCTGACGGAGCAGTTGAGCCACCTTGTCGGCAAAGAGGAATGGATCAATGGGATGAAGCACAAACGCATCGGCCCTCGACCAGGTTGCAAGCCAGGCGTCGTCGGCGCGGGCGGTGAGAAGGAGAACTGGCGGGCACTCGAAAACTTCGTCTTTGAGCTGGCGGGATATGCCCATTCCGCCCTCCGGGCTCGCCTCGGCGTCCAGAATCACCAGATCGGCCGACTTGTCGTCCATATAGGCTCGAAGAGCATCGCCCGTGGCGAACTCGTGGATGTCGTGCTCGGGCAGATCCTCGCTGACCCGCTTACCCAGGGCTGCCTTCATGGCCGCCCGAACGGTCGAATCGTCTGAATAGATAACTATCGATTTTCCTGTCAGCGTGTGTGCCATGTCGGGAAGTGTAATCCGCCAGAGAGGGTTCTTGGCCCTCCCGACGTCGACGAATCCGGGGTGAGTGACCTGTCTCACCCCGCCTGCGGGGGCGAATCGCCCCCCATTGGACGGGGTTGGTTAAGTAAATCCCGACAATTCAGGAATAATCACCTCCATGTCTAGCGCCACTGCCGTCACCCCGAAAGTAAACCGCCCCAACCTCGTTGCCGTCGGAACGATTGTCTGGCTCTCAAGCGAACTCATGTTCTTTGCCGCGCTTTTTGCGATGTACTTCACAACGCGCGCCGTGCAAGGACCTGCGGTCTGGTTGGAGTCAACAAAGATTCTTAACGTGCCCTTTGCGGCGATCAACACCACTGTGCTCGTTCTCTCATCTGTCACATGCCAGTTTGGAGTATTCGCAGCAGAGCGTTTTCAACCCAAGCGAAAGGGACCCCTCTGGAAGGTTTCTGCATGGGGTATGCGCGAGTGGTTCACACTCACATTTCTCATGGGCGCCTTCTTTATCGGTGGCCAGGTCTTTGAGTACGCATCCCTTGTGCAAGAAGGGCTTAGCTTGTCTTCCCGCGCCTATGGTTCGGTCTTCTTCATCACGACAGGCTTCCATGGACTGCACGTAACCGGCGGTCTGATCGCCTTCTTGATCGTTATGATCCGCGTCAACAAAGCACGTGGTTTCACGCACCAACAGGCAACCACGGCCATCGTGGTCTCCTACTACTGGCACTTCGTAGACGTTGTATGGATTGCACTTTTCTCCGCTATTTACCTGATCAAGTAACACATCAAGAATGGGAATTAATCAATTGAAAGGAAATAAATCGTGAAGCGCCTATCGCGTTACCGACGACATCGTTTTGCCGGGCCGATCCTTTTGGTATTTGCGCTCTTCATGATCGGAACAACCTTTTCCGTAGCAAGTGCGACTACGCGCCTGAGTAATGGTGCGATGTCTCGCACTGCGGCAATTGAAGAGGGCAAGCAACTTTTCCTCAAGGGATGCTCTTCGTGCCACGGCTTGAGTGCCGAGGGCGGCAAAGTCGCACCATCGCTGATTGGAGTCGGCGCAGCTGCGGTGGACTTCCAAGTTGGAACCGGTCGTATGCCTATGGCTGACCTGGGAGTACAAGCTGTTCGCAAGAAGCCTGCCTACAATCCCGATGAAGTCGCTGCCCTTGCGGCATATGTCGCTTCTTTGGCACCTGGGCCCGCGATTCCAAATCAAGAAGTTATGTACTACGAGCGAGATGGAAGCACTGCGCAAGGCGGGGAACTCTTCCGTACCAACTGCGCAATGTGTCACAACTTCGCAGGGCAAGGTGGAGCGCTCACTCGAGGAAAGTTCGCGCCAACTTTGATGAAATCGACTCCCGAGCAAATCTACGAAGCCATGATCACCGGCCCACAATCAATGCCGGTCTTCTCAGACAAGATCGTTACACCCAGCGAGAAACTTTCAATCATCAAGTGGATCAAGGCGGCACAGAACGAACCGAGCTTAGGCGGTGCCTCGATGGGTCGTGTAGGACCGGTAACTGAAGGACTTTTGGTATGGACACTAGGACTCGGACTGCTGATTGGTATTGCAGTCTGGTTGGCGACGAAAGCGAGATAGAAAAATAATGTCAGATAAAGCCCCGCGCCTATCAGATCCGGGTTTACCGGAGCACGTACATCGCAAAACTGATACCGATCCTGCTGCGGCCAAAAAAGCCGAGCGTCAGGTTGCCATTCTCTTTTCGATTTCTGCTCTAGGCACTGTCCTTTTCATATATTCGTACATCTGGATTCGTTCAGACCGGTTTGTGTTTATTCCACTCATGGGCGACCAGAACGAGCAGCAGCTCTACATGGGCTTGGGACTCACCGCATCTCTGCTCTTTATCGGCCTTGGTGCGGTTCACTGGGCAAAAACCTTGATGCCTGACACCGAAGTAGTGGCCGAACGTCACGAATTCCGATCAGAGGATGCAGACCGCGCAGATTTTGTTGCAACAGTAAAAGAACAAGGTTCGGCTTCAGGACTTGGACGTCGTTCACTCATCAAGCGCAGTCTCGGACTTTCCCTTGGCCTCATCGGACTCGCTCCACTTGTTGCCCTCCGTGACCTAGGACCCCTTCCCAAGAAGTCACTCGAGGAAACTAGCTGGAAGACAGGTACCCGCTTGGTCACAGATCCAGGCAACCGTCCGATTAAGCCATCAGACCTGGAAGTCGGTGCTGTTGCACAAGTACTTCCAGAACTGCTGCCGGGAGAGGAACGCACTCTCAACAACATTGGCAAGGATGCGGTTTTGCTGATTCGCATCCGCCCAGAAGAATTCGAACTTTCTCCCGAAAGGCTGTCTTGGACCTACCAAGGCATCATTGCTTTCTCGAAAATATGCACGCACATGGGTTGCGCGGTGGCCCTTTATGAGCAGCAGACAAAGCACTTGCTCTGCCCATGCCATCAGTCGACATTCGATGTTCCGCGCGCTGCCAAAGTTATCTTCGGACCTGCCGCACGCCCACTTCCGCAACTTGCCATCACTGTCGACGGCGATGGTTACCTTGTCGCACAGAAGCCATTTACTGAACCCGTAGGACCTAGTTTTTGGGAGCGTTCGTCATGAGCAACGGTGAAAAAGTTGCAGGTACCGTCGCCAACTATGTAGACGAGCGAACGGGCGCCGCAAAGTGGCTGAAGAAGAATCTCACCAAAGTATTCCCTGACCACTGGTCATTCATGCTGGGGGAAATCGCACTGTATTCCTTCATCATCCTTCTGCTGACCGGCGTATTCCTTACTTTCTGGTTTGATCCATCCCAGCGTGACGTGATCTACCACGGGTCGTATTTACCACTCAACGGAATCCAAATGTCCGCGGCTTACGACTCGACACTGCATATCTCCTTCGACATTCGTGGCGGATTGTTGATGCGACAAATTCACCACTGGGCGGCTCTGCTGTTCATGGCGGCCATCGTCGCGCACATGCTCCGCGTCTTCTTCACCGGCGCGTTCCGCAAGCCTCGTGAGTTCAACTGGATCATCGGTATCGGACTCTTGACTTTGGGAATCGTCGAAGGATTCCTTGGATACTCATTGCCAGATGACTTGCTTTCAGGCACCGGCATCCGCATTGCCGAAGCAATCATTCAGGCTTTGCCAATTGTGGGTTCATATCTCGCATTCTTCGCATTTGGTGGGCCTTTCCCGGGCACTGCATTCATTCC
>Ga0079306_1002168_pt1 | contig 11352 bp, 9 predicted proteins | sample Methanotroph_Enr_FD_79181 | JGI IMG/M metagenome (GOLD analysis project Ga0079306, IMG submission 79181) | Enriched soil microbial communities from Old Woman Creek wetland in Ohio, USA - Methanotroph_Enrichment_5 | ecosystem: Environmental > Terrestrial > Soil > Wetlands | place: USA: Ohio...
ACCCCCCTGCGGTTTCTCAATGGCGTACAACTGCCCGCTTCCTCCACCACAAAATCGACTTAAGGTTCCGGTACTTGCTGGCGAGAAGAATCCTATTTTTCGTAACAACTACGAAATCCACTAGACCCGACATACCTACTACGCATACACAGGCGAAGGAGACAGCAATGACCAGAAAGTACGGAAAGAAGATCGGGTGGCTTGGCGTTGCCATTGCTTTAACGCTCACCCTCGCCGCTTGCAGCTCACCAACCAAAACAACATCGGCAAGCTCTGATGCGACCATCAACATCGGTTCACTCTACGAGCCGCAGAATTTGGACAACACCGCAGGTGGAGGCCAAGGCGTCAACGAGGCCCTCAACGGGAACGTATACGAAGGGCTATTCAGCCTCACCGATTCCGGAAAGGTCGAGAACCTCCTCGCAACAGATTACAAGGTGAGCTCAGATGGACTCACTTACACGTTCACCATCCGTGACGGAGTTCTGTTCCATTCAGGCAAGGCACTCACCAGCGCCGATGTTAAGTACAGCATCGAAAAGGTCACTGCCGCAAAATCTCAGTCGGCTCGCAAGAGCAACTTCGACATGATCAAGTCGGTCGCGACACCCGATGCCAAAACAGTCGTGGTGACACTAAAGACGCGATCAATCTCGTTCGTATACAACCTCAGCTACATATGGGTAATAAATTCAGATGCTAAAGACATAACGGCCACTGAAGATGGAACCGGTCCTTACACACTTACAGCGTGGAAGCACGGATCAACTCTCTCGCTCACCCGCTTCGATAAGTACTGGGGCACCCCAGCTAAGAATAAGGTGGTGGTTTTCCACTACTTCACTGATGCGACAGCTCTCAACAATGCGCTGCTCACCCACGCCGTTGATGTAGTGACGGCCGAACAGAGCCCAGATGCATTGGCTCAATTCAAGAATGCCGACTTCAAAATCAACAATGGCCAGTCGACCACCAAACTGCTCCTGGTATTCAATGACCGCGTAGCCCCGTTCAACAAGCCGCTAGTCCGCAAGGCAATCACTTCGGCGATCGACAATAAGAAGTTACTTCAATCGATCTGGGGAGATTACGGCACTCTGATCGGATCCATGGTTCCTCCGACGGATCCATGGTACGAGGATCTGACTAAGGTCAATCCTTATGATCCAACTTTGGCCAAGAAGGAATTGACCGATGCCGGATATCCAAATGGTTTCACCTTCAGACTAGATACTCCAAGCTATGACCCACACCCGGCGGCTGCAACCTTCATCAAGGCTGAACTTGCAAAGGTCGGCGTTACCGTCAACATCAACATCATCACTGCTGATCAGTGGTATACGCAGGTTTACCAGAAGTTGGATTTTGCGGCGACAATGCAGGAGCACGTCAACGACCGCGACGTTGTCTGGTATGGAAACCCCGATTTCTACTGGGGCTACAACAATCCGAAGGTGACAGATCTAATCAACAAAGCCGAGCAGGCCAGCACCACAACGGAACAGACTGACTTGCTCAAGCAGGCGAACCGAATCATCGTCAATGAGGCAGCGAGTGATTGGATCTATCTCTACCCGCAGATCGTGGTCGCTTCGACCACGATTTCGGGTTACCCGATAAACGGTCTCAATTCACAGTTCTACGCCTTTAATATTGTGAAAAGTTAATACTTTCGCGTAATGCCATCCTTGCCGATTGCTGAACGCTGGAAGGTGAACCTTCCAGCTTCAGCGTCGGTGGTTGGTAACGAATCGATCAACGGAATCAGAATTTCTTCAGCAACACCGTAGATGCGACGAAGCTCTCCCACCGGATCAGTATGTTCATCAACTCGAAGATCAAGTAAAGGAAAATCACGCGCGCCGTAGACTTTGAGAGCGGCAGATTGACGACCTCGCTTGTCGCCTCCGGCCTTCTCTCCCGCGCTCAGAGCTAATAGAAGTCGTTTAGACAAAGGCTGTGAATCATCCGATTCAAAGCTATCGCGCATGGCTTCAAGGGTCTCCGCGCCTACCAGCATGTTCCCAGCGATGGCATAGTTCGGTCCCGTCAGATTACCCCGCCACGTGTCACATTCTTCTCCGGTAAAGGCGGCGCTTTCTCCCTTTCTATCAACTATTCCTAATTGACGAAATTCCATTCCTGCGTCAAGTTTCTTGAGAAACTCAAGAGTCTCCTGTGCACTATGACCACTCTCCAAATATTCCAAGCCTGAAATTCCAAGTTGAGGGTTTATGTATGCCTGGCTTGCAATCGCGCCAACGTTGTTCTTAACAAAGACGCAGAGCGCACCAACGGCAATAAATTTTGTTGAGACTGCGATCCCGAGTTCACCGGTGCGGTGACATCGTGCTGTGATTGAAAAAGTACTGTATTTCATTTGCATATCTCCTAAGTGGATGTACTTAGCGGCTGCTGTTGTGTGCGTATTTATAAGTATACAGAAAATATGCATAAAAAATTTCACTTTGATTGTTACAAAATAACATTTTGTAACGCAAATGAGCATAAAAGTTTTGCTACTTACACGAAATCATTTTTTTCGCTAACCTTCGCAAATGAGCGGCCGCGAATTAATCCGCTATGTTCGCAATAGTGTGATCGGCGATGATCAAACTATCGATGGTCCATATGGTCTTCGTCGTGTCACATATGCAGATTACACAGCGAGCGGACGATCGCTAACATTCATTGAAGATTTCATTCGCAATGAGGTGATGCCTCGTTACGCCAATACGCACACCGAAGCAAGTGGAACTGGACTGCAGACAACTCGACTTCGCGAGGATGCACGCGAAATTATCCGCAAGTCTGTCGGGGCAACTTCAGATGATGTCGTGATATTCGCGGGCTCTGGAGCCACTGGCGCCATTGACAAGTTAATCGGCATTCTCAACATTCGAATTCCTGCTGACCTTGACCGACATTGGAAATTCTCCGAACAGATCCCGAAAGATCAAAGACCCGTCGTATTCATAGGGCCATTCGAGCATCACAGCAATGAGCTCTCCTGGCGAGAGTCGATCTGCGACGTGGTGACTATCCATGAAGATGTGAATGGTCATGTGGACCTAATCCACCTCGAAAACGAGCTTCGCAACTATGAGTCAAGACCCTTGAAAATCGGGTCTTTTTCGGCTGCAAGCAATGTCACGGGAATTATCACGGATACAAATGCCGTCTCCCAGCTTCTTCATGAGCACGGGGCACTCGCGTTCTGGGATTTTGCAGCTGCGGCACCATACGTTGAGATTGACATGCACCCAGAGGATCCGAGGCAGCGAAAGGATGCCATCTTCTTGAGTCCGCACAAGTTCGTAGGCGGACCTGGAACTCCAGGAATCCTCGTTGTCAACCACGCGGTAGCACACAACACAGTTCCAGTAGTTCCCGGCGGTGGAACCGTTGCCTACGTAAACTCACTCGATCATCGCTATCTACTCGATCCAGCGCATAGAGAAGAGGGTGGGACTCCGGCGATTATTGAATCGATCCGTGCTGGTCTGGTCTTTCAACTCAAGGAAGCGGTTGGAGTTGACGCGATTCAAGAGGCCGAGAAGAACTTCCTTTCAAGAGCAATTCATAGTTGGGCTCTGGAGCCAAGTATTGAACTTCTTGGCAATCTTGCGGCCGAGCGACTTTCAATACTTTCGTTTGTCCTTCGTGCCCCCTCAGGCAAGCTGCTTCATCACAATTTCGTGGTTGCGCTTCTCAATGATCTTTTCGGGATCCAATCACGTGGTGGATGCTCATGCGCCGGGCCTTACGGACATAGATTGCTCGGAATAGATCTGACCAAGAGTCATGAAATTGAAGAAGAGATCACGAGTGGGTGCGAAGGGATAAAGCCGGGATGGGTGCGCATCAACTTCAATTATTTCTTCTCCGACGTTGTCGTCGATTACCTCATTTCTGCGGTTGCTTTCGTTGCCAAAAACGGGCATCTCTTCCTAACTGATTACAAATTCGATCCGGACACCGGTATCTGGCGTCACCGAAACGGCCCCGTCGAACCCGCGTTGCGCCTGCGTGAAATTTCGTATGAAGACGGTGCTGGAATGATTTATCCCATTCACAACGAGCGTGCGCCTGAGAGCGCCCTTGCTTCGTATGTAGAGCTTGCTCAGCAACTCGCCTCAGAGCGATTGACTCGTGCAGCGTCAACTGAAAATGTCGCTGCCTCCACGATGAGCGATCGATTTGAATCACTACGTTGGTTTGAACTCCCCGATGCCTGCCTCAACAAGAAATAAGGAAGATAAATGACCTCGCACTCTGAATGGGAAAAATGGCGTGCCGCTCGACTGGCCTCCGTCGTGGCTCCGACTGGAAATCTCGCTTTAATCGAAACGCGTTGGTCTCCACCCGAGATTTCTCTCGAGGAGGCACTTGCCGATCAACCAGACTCGGTGATCGCCACACCAACGACGCAGAGGAATTTTGCCGGTGATGTGATTGCACGAGGAATCCGGCTTTGGGATTCGCAGTCTCAGGCGATCCGTTCTTTCGAGACGACTGAAGTTTATCCATTCGATCCAGCCTGGGTCATGGAGGCGACTTTTGAGGAACATGCAGAGTCGGTACCAGTGGCTTTTGAGCACATCCGAGACAATGGCGGAACGCGGGATTTAGTAGTCCCGGGCGAAATCACTCTCATGCTAGATGGCATCAAGTATGTACTAAACGCCTTCGATGATGGTGACAAGTTGCTGCTCGTCTTTGCAGATCCAACCAATGGAGTAGACACATACTCAGCAGGAAGATTTCTCTTCGTGTACCCCACTGAAGGATCGAACAAGATAATTCTCAATTTCAATCACGCCTTTGTTCCCCCTTGCGGCTTCTCATCGCACTACAACTGTCCGATGCCGCCTCCACAAAATCGCCTCCATATTCCAGTCCGAGCTGGGGAGCGAAATCCAGTTTTCCGAAATGGTTACAAAGTCAGTCAATAACGTCCGCAACAAAGAAACACAACTACCAACCACTAAAGGGGAAGCATGAAAACCAATAAGAGAAGTATGAAGTTTGGGGGGATCACGCTCGCAGCTGTTGTTGCCATCACGATGACACTCAGCGGCACGAGCGCAAGTGCCGCAAACACAAGCGCAACAATCGACATTGGAACTCTTCACGAGGTCCAGAACCTGGACAACACAGCCAATGGTGGAGCGGGCATTACTGAGGCTTTCACAGGCAATGTTTATGAGGGCCTGTTCAAGCTGAACGATGCTGGCAAGGTCGAGAACCTTTTGGCTAAGAGCTACAAGATCAGCAACGGCGGCCTCACATACACCTTCAACCTCCGCACGGGAGTTAAGTTCCACTCGGGCAGCACTTTGACCTCAGCAGATGTTAAGTACAGTCTTCAGAAGGTCACTGCAGATGCGTCTCAATCACCTCAAAAGAGTGCGCTGAGCATCATCACTTCGATTCAAACTCCTAATGCGAACACCGTCATCGTGAACCTCTCAAAGAAGTCAATTTCTTTGACTTACAACCTCACCTACGTGTGGATTGTCAATGCCTCGATCAAAGACATGACCTCCATGGAAGATGGAACCGGCCCATACAAGTACACCGCATGGACACGTGGTTCCTCTATTTCTATGACACGCTTCGACAACTACTGGGGCACCCCAGCAAAGAACAAGGTCGTGGTCTTCCACGAGTACACCGACGGCACCGCCCTCAACAACGCTCTCTTGAGTCACGCAGTAGATATCATTACAAGTGAGGGAAACCCTGACGCTCTGGCTCAGTTCAAGAATGCCAACTTCAAGATTACCAATGGCCTGTCAACGAATAAGCAATTGATAATCTTCAATGACAAGGTGGCGCCTTTCAATAAGGCGCTCGTCCGTAAGGCTGTCACTTCCGCAATCGACAAGGCCAAGCTGCTTTCCTCGATCTGGGGAGATTACGGCACAGTTCTAAGTTCGGTCATGACCCCAATCGATCCAGGTTATGAGGATCTCAGTTCAGTGAACCCTTATGACCTGACTCTGGCTAAGAAAGAATTGGCCAAGGCCGGTTATGCGAAGGGCCTCACGTTCACACTCGACACGCCAAATGATGACCCACACCCCGCAGCTGCGGCGTTCATTCAGTCATCACTTGCGCAAATCGGGATCACGATGAAGATCAATATCATCACCACCAGCCAGTGGTTTGACAAGATCTACAAGAATAGGGATTACACAGCCACAATCCAGAACGTCCTGAGCGGTCGGAACATCGGTTGGTACGGAAACCCAGACTTCTTCTGGGGCTACAACAACCCACGAGTCACTGCTCTGGTCAACCAATCGGAGAGCGCCAACACCCTTGGTGCTCAGGCTGAGCTTCTCAAGAGGGCAAACAGGATCGTCGTTGCTGACGCAGCGAGTGATTGGCTATACCTATATCCACTCATCGTTGTCTCCTCATCATCACTATCTGGTTACCCGATCAATGGAATCAACTCACAGTTCTTCGTTTACAACATAACTAAGAATTAGTGGATAATTTCAACTTATAGGTAGCATCCATCTCCAACCCGAGCTTCCATAACGGGGGCCCGGGTTGGAGATGGATTTACAATGTCAAGGAACCCAGTGAAAGGATCGCCGATGATCAAGTACGTCACCCGACGACTGATGGTGCTCCTTATTTCCCTTTACGTGGCAAGCAGTTCACTATTCGTCTTGTTACGCCTCTTGCCCGGAGATCCCGCGAACGCGCTCCTAACAGTGGGTGCAACCCCCCAACAAATTGCTGCCGCACGGCATAGCGTCGGATCAGACCTTCCCTTGATACAGCAGTATTTTCACTGGCTCAAGGATCTCTCCACTTTCCACTTTGGCACCTCATTGATTGGCAACGTGCCAGTCGGACCCGAAATCAACTCACGCCTTTCGGTCACCGTGCCATTAACGCTCATCTCCTTCTTTGTCACAATCACGATCGCAGTGCCTCTTGGTTTCATCGCCGCGTACAAGGCGAAAACCTGGTACGGCGCGATTCTCAATAGTGTCTCCCAACTCGGCATTGCCATTCCCGTGTTCTGGGTGGGAGTCATTCTCATTCTTATATTCGCTCTGCGACTCATGATTCTTCCGGCCGGAGGTTTCCCACCTACAGGTTGGAGCGATCCAGGGCAGGCAATACGCTCGCTCATTCTCCCCGTCGGCACCATAACCCTGGTGATGTCCGCATCGCTCACTCGATACGTTCGCTCTGCCACCTTGGATGTACTCAATAGTGATTACCTTCGCACCTCGAGATCCCTTGGTTCCTCTTTCATGGAGGCGATGTGGCGCCACGGCATTCGCAATGCTGCATCCCCTGTCGTGTCGATTCTCGGAATGGAGTTGGCGACGACCTTTATCGGAGCGGTCGTAGTGGAGAGCGTCTTCGCCCTCCCAGGGCTTGGAAGTTTGTTAGTGCAGGCCATTGCCCAACGCGACTACCCGATCATCCAGGGCGTGCTCTTCGTGAGCACTATGGCAGTGCTGATTATTGGTTTCCTAGTAGATCTCGCCCAACGCTTCATCGATCCCCGCATGAATAAGTCATTAGTCGGAAAGAACGCATGAGCAGCATGAAAAGACGGCACTCCCTTCCATTAATCATTGGAATCATTCTTGTCGGCTTCATTGCCGCCATGGCACTCGTATCAATCTTCTGGACTCCTTATTCAGTGGGCGACATGACAGGAGGAAGGCTCGGTCCTCTCAGCAGCCATCACTGGTTAGGTACAGACAAACTTGGTCGCGACCTTCTCTCGCGCGTCATGATTGGCGCGCGGATTGCCATCACAGTTGGATTTGGCTCTGTATTCATTGGCGCCGTCCTCGGAGTGGTCTTCGGTCTCATTGCCGGGTTCGCCCAGAGTTGGGTGGATGAGTCCTTCTCTGCGATGTTCGACATTCTCATTGCCTTCCCGACACTTCTTCTGGCGATGCTCATTGTCGCTGCACGGGGAGCATCCTTAACCTCCGCCATTGTTGCGATCGGAATCGGAATGTCTGCAATCGTGGCACGCCTGACACGCCTACTGGTGAAAAGGGTGCTCGCAAAAGATTTCATCACCGCCTCTAGGGCCTCTGGAACCTCGTGGGCGCGAATCATCTTCATCCATGTCTTACCAAATATCTGGACCACGCTCATTGTCACCTTTGCGCTTCAATTTGGATTTGCAGGACTGACGGAGGCAAGCCTTTCCTACCTCGGCCTTGGCGCACCTCCCCCGAACGCTTCATGGGGAAGCCTGCTGCAAGAAGCACAAGCGACCGTACTTACCTCTCCCGTCGCTGCAATAGCGCCAGGAGTACTGCTTGTCTGCTTAGTCATCGGGATGAATCTGATTGCAGACGGATTACGAGATGTTGCAGATCCGACATTACGGCGGTCGCGATGAAGATACTAGAAGTTAGCAACCTCTCCGTTGAGACGGGAGATGGTGCAAAAGTAGTCTCAGAGGTTTCTTTTTCCGTAGCCCCTGGCGAACGGCTAGGTCTGATCGGAGAATCTGGCTCTGGGAAATCTATGACTGCACTCGCTGTCATGGGCCTCCTCCCTGCTGAATTGAGAGCATCCGGAAGTCTGCTCTTAGGCAACGGGAAAGACGCACCAAAACAGATTCTTGGTGCCAACGAGAAGGAGCTCAACCAGATTCGAGGAACGGTTGCAAGCATCGTCTTCCAAGAGCCGCTGACGGCTTTGGATCCATTAATGAAAATTGGACGTCAGTTGTCCGAACCGCTTCGCCGTTGGCAAGGATTGTCTGGCGATCAACTCAATAGAGCGATCATTTCTGCCCTTTCTGAAGTGGCTATCAGCAAACCAGAGCGCATTGCAGACTCCTACCCATATGAAATTTCTGGAGGAGAGCGACAAAGAGCAGCGATCGCAATGGCGCTTGCATGCGAACCATCACTTCTCATTGCGGATGAGCCCACGACCGCGCTGGACGTTACAGTGCAGGCCGAGATTCTGATGCTATTGGACGCGGTGGTTGCAAAGCGGGGGATGTCATTGCTCTTCATTAGCCACGACCTTGCTGTGGTTTCAAAAATTACCGATCACGTCCTTGTCATGAAAGACGGAGCCGTCGTGGAATCTGGATCACTCGTCGATGTCCTACGTTCGCCACAGCATCCTTACACTCGTGATTTGGTGGCCAGTGCTAGAGAACTGGATGAAGCACTCAATATCGCCAAGAAGGGAGCGGGGAACTAATGGAAAATCCGATTCTTCAAACCCGAAATCTTCATTTTTCCTATCACTCCGGTGCTCCGATTCTTCATGATGTAAATATCTCCATCATGAAGGGCCAGAACGTCGGTCTCGTCGGCGAATCCGGGTCGGGTAAGAGCACTATCTTGCGCTTACTCCTTGGCATACATCGCCCGACCAAAGGGCAGATACTTTTTGCCGGCGAGGAACTCTCGCTTAAGAATAAGGAGCAGGCTCGCCGTTTCCGCAGTCAGGTGCAAGTTGTCTTTCAGGACCCATACTCCTCTTTGGATCCGCGGCAACGCGTTGATCAATTGATTTCCGAACCACTGCGTTCTCTAGGGATCGCCAAAGACGCGAATCCCGGTGCGAATAGAAATGTCATAAATGAGTGGATTGAAAACGAAGTTATCGAGTCGCTCAAATCCGTGGGGTTGCCCGCTGATTCGGCAGGGCGATATCCAGATGAGTTCTCCGGAGGCCAGCGCCAGCGCATTGCCATTGCTCGAGCGATTGTCTGCAAGCCGCAAGTACTTCTCGCCGATGAACCCGTTAGCGCCTTGGACGTATCCACCCGAGTGCGAGTTATCGATCTCATCGCCGAACTTGGAGAGACTAAGGGACTAACCATCGTCATGGTCTCCCATGATCTTGCAGTCGTCGCGGCTCTCTGCAAAAAGAGCATCGTCCTCGAACATGGCGTCGTTGTTGAACAAGGTGAGACCGCGACAGTCCTAGGTGCGCCAAGCCACAGATACACCCAGAAACTTATCGACAGCCTGCCTCGCTTGCCGGTCAGCTAACGCAGTCTAATTAGTTTCTAGTTTCCATCCCAGCGGGACATCTCATCCTCAAAGGAATCAAGTCCCATAGGTCCAAGTTTCAACGCGTAAGAATGAAACTTCTTGAGCGAGAATTTTGATCCCAGTCGTTTCTTGGCGCTCTCTCGAGCCCTCATCCAGACACGCTCGCCCACTTTGTACGATATCGCCTGACCAGGCCACCCCAAGTATCGATCTACCTCGCTGGAAGCATGCTCGTGATCAAGGAGGGCCTTATCCCTCAACAACTCGTACGCAGATTGGGCATTCCAGACGACTCCTTTGGAATCTGCGTAACCGAGATGCATTCCGATATCGACAACTACACGAGCAGCACGAAGGGCCTGCCCAGATAAGAAACCCATTTCATATCCAGGATCGGAAAATCCGCCAAGTTCATCCATGAGTCGCTCGGCGTATAGCGCCCAACCCTCGCCGTAGCCACTTGTCCAAGCCTCAGTGCGCTGAAATCTGCTCAGGCGATCCATTTCAATGATCACAGTTGCGCTCTGCAGATGGTGGCCGGGAACTGCCTCGTGATACCACGTTGAAGGAAGATCCCACCAACGGAAAGTGTCCTTGCCCAAAGCTGGGTACCAGGTCGTGCCTGGACGAGATAGATCCTCACTCGGCGACTCGTAATAAGGGGCAGATGCGCTGCCATCCGGAGCCAATCGCACTTCGCATCTCTTAATGCGATCGTCAATGTCAAAATGAACGCCATCCATGGCTTTAACAGCTTCTCTGGTGAATTCATCCAATTTCTTCAACAACAGCTCAGTGCCATGAACCGTGTACCGAGGATCGTTGTCCAGGAAATCAGACACTTCGCGGAGTGATTGAGCCCCCGGCTTGATTTTGGCAGCGACCTTCCACATTCGCTCGTTGATGTGAGCCAAGTCCTCGACGCCCCACTCGTAGGTGGCACGTAAATCCAGTTCAGCTCCAGTGAAATGTCTGGCCCATCGCGAATATCGTGCCTGACCAACTGCATCGACGGGGTTTGCAAGCGGCAAGTACTTTTTTAGCAACCACTCACTCGCTTGCCCGGCAGAAACATCAGCGGCAGAGGCTGCAACGTGAAGTTCCGGGTACTTTCCATCGGGATCCACTCTCTTGGCAATTCCAGAGTACGCGCCCTGCGAAAAGACTTTTAACTTCTCGGCAACGGTCAATGTCTGTCGATGCGACGTTATCTTGCCGATCTTTGCCAACTCAGCAATGCTAGAAAGCCAAGACTTATATGCGCCGTCAACCAAATTGAACCGAACCGTGCAATTCTCAAAGTCTGCTTCCGTCTCGAAAGACA
>Ga0079306_1002170_pt1 | contig 11322 bp, 10 predicted proteins | sample Methanotroph_Enr_FD_79181 | JGI IMG/M metagenome (GOLD analysis project Ga0079306, IMG submission 79181) | Enriched soil microbial communities from Old Woman Creek wetland in Ohio, USA - Methanotroph_Enrichment_5 | ecosystem: Environmental > Terrestrial > Soil > Wetlands | place: USA: Ohio...
CAAACCAGGACCAGCGGGAAGTGACGGAGATGGAATGACCCACTCTAGCGCGACGGGACCTCGGGGAAGTCATACCAGAAGCGGATTTGGCCGAGCCCGCCCACGTCGGCCTAACGGATGAAGCTAAGCGGCCCCGCCTGCACCGAGGCGCTGAACGAAGCCGAGATAGCAAAATGATGAGAGAGAGCCAAAGGCAATGCAGGCGGGGTCCGACTTGAGCGCAGGGTTAGGCAGCTCATAAATCGTAGCTGGCAGGCGGCTGACCGAAAATGAATTCGTACTTTTCAAACATAGCTTCTCTGGGGAATTGATGGCCTTTTAATCGATTTTCTAAGAACGGGACCAACCATTGGCCTTTGGTGATTTCAAAATGGTCGCTCCATTCTGGGCTGAGAGCGTTTTCAATCGAAACCTCGGAACCTGCGGCCCCAAAACCAACCCCCTCGTTGAATGCAATGGGATGTTCAATATCTTCGAAGCAAACAGCAATGCTGTAGGGCCATGGGAAATCCAATGTTGGGACTCGTTTTGTGCCGCACGCGAGTTCGAAAAATTTGGGCATCGGGCTGCCTAACGAAAAGCTAACCGGCCCCGCCGTGGGCCTGGAGGAACGACATGAGCGAAGACAACGAAGGCGGGGTCCGAGTTGAGCGACCAGTTAGGCCGATCCTCGCCTATCACGTTTTCGCTGGCGACCCGCAGGACGGCTCTCTGCTTGTATTCGCCCCCACCGCCAGCAAGGCCCGGATGCTGGGCATGAAGAAAGGCCCGTGGGAGTGGGACTTCTACATGGACACCCGAGCCAGGAGAGCGCAGGCGTGGGACGGGATTTTCAACGAAGAGAAGGTGATCGAAACGAACGACGAACTACCGGAGGGCACGACGCCGTTCTACGACGACGACTGGGCCTAACGAATGGAGCTAACCGGCCCCGCCTGCGCCGGGGCGCTGAACGAAGCCGAGGAAGACGGAACAAGAGAAAGAGCGGGAGATAATGCAGGCGGGGTCCGAGTTGAGCTGAGGGTTAGGCGCGCGAATGGCTTTCTCATTTGGTGATTTTCTGATGAAGTTCATCGACGGACATTATGAAGTTCGTAGATTTGAAACTAGGCTGAGCTCTCCAGATTTGGCCCGAGACATGTAGATCAGAGCAGGAGACGTTGATTATCGAATGATCTGCGTGTGCCTTGTTGAGAGCCTGAATTTGCCCAGTATCACTTGTTGAGAATTCGGCAGTCTTCGCGGAGAAACCCTGCCCGTATGGATCTTCAGAGGGTTGTCCTGTAGTTACCTGGATGACCAGTCCCTTGACCTGGATTTGGAGGTTCAATTGTTCGCTCCCGGTGAACAAAGTGAAGCGCCTAACGGATGGAGCTAACCGGCCCCGCCTGCACCGAGGCGCTGAGCGAAGCCGAGGAAGCCGGATGAAGAGAAAGAGCGGAGGACAACGCAGGCGGGGTCCGAGTTGAGCGCAGGGTTAGACCGCTGTGGAAGACGAGAGAAAGGCATGCACTTTAAGAAACGAACTCCCAAGCTCGTTGAGGTGCAGTTGTAATCTGTAATAATCGACCTCCCCAGCGGCGTTAGTATAGGGGTACACATATTCTTCTGGTTCAGGGCGAGGGTCCACGGGAGTGTATTCGTCATCGGGGTATCCGTCGCCATATTCCGAAGAATCCAAAAGCTCATCATGCATTTCGTAGAAATCTTCATCGACCGATACCGAGGCCCATGGAAAGAGTCGATGGATTAAATCCAATATGGCTAAACCTGTGTACAACTGAAACCATTCCTGTTCGATATCTTCACTGCCATCATCGTGTTGGATAATGACTTTGATTGGTGTCCTTCCTAGAGATTTGTTAATCCACTCCTCTAGTTCAACACAGACTTTTCCATTATTTTGTATATGTGTCATAAGCGGAAGGTCGATTGTAAGCTGACGAAACTTTTGCTGAATTGGTGTGCCATTAAACAGCTTTGCGACTGCCACTTTACTTGTGGAATCAAAAATCTGATTTTTGGGCAGTTCAACCTTCCAGTGCTTGCTGGTCCTTTGGGCCGTAGTTTCATTGATTTCAACCCAATAACTTGTTCCAGTATCCGGTAGGTGGCCAATAAGGATCACTGGTAATGAGTGGTTAAGCCAATAATCATAATGTTCAATCTTGCCGTAAAAGGTGTAATGATCGGTCGTTTCATGAAAATGAGATTTGCCAGTTTTTATCTGAAGCGCGATGAGCTTACCAGCCGGATCTCCATCCTCAACCAGCTCAATATGGGCATCAATACCCATATCTACAATCATTTGTTCTCTGAATATCCATCCAAATTCTTCAAGAACCGCCTTTTCTACAGCGTTAACGCCAATTCTTTCCGTGGCTGTGTAGCGGGCCATGGTTGTATCTCCATGTGGATCTGCGTGCGGTCTAACGAAAAAAGCTAACCGGCCCCGCCTGCGCCGAGGCGCTTAGCGGAGCCGAGAAGGACGGATGAGGAGAAAGAGCGGAAGACAATGCAGGCGGGGTCCGAGTTGAGCTAAGGGTTAGGCCGCCGGCTTGGCTTCTTGGTGTTTTCTGTATGCCAGGATTGCGGAAATAGTAAAGCAGACGAAAGCAATTAATCTTAGCCAAGTATGGTACGAATAATTGTGTTCAATAAGGCCACTGATCAGGATGAACCCGAAGAAGCCCGCAGCGATGGAATAGAGAACAGACAGGCGTTTTTGTGTTGGCATGGGCGACCTAACAAGAATTGGACGGCTAGTACGGGGGAATTCGTAGTTCGCCTAGTTGGGGGGACGGGGTGGGTCTGGCGGGGTGGGGTGGGTTCGGGGTTGGGGTGGATAGGCGAACGTGGGTGGGGGGTTGACGGGCGAAAAAAAGGCGATAGTTTCAATCAGCCCTTGCCTGTTGTGCTGGAAGTTCGGTGCTGATCTTAGCGTGATGGGCGAACCGGGGGGATGGGGGCGTTCGCCATGGGGGACGGGAATAGGCAGACCGGTGGCGGGCGGATGGAGGGGGCCGGTGGGCCGCCGCCGAGGCTCCTCGACCAGCTTCGGGAGCAGCTGCGGGTGCGGCACTACAGCCTGCGGACGGAGGACGCCTACGTGGACTGGGTCCGGCGGTTCATCCTCTTCCAGGGCAAGCGGCACCCCCGGGAGATGGGGGCCGCCGAGGTCCAGGCCTTCCTGAGCCACCTGGCGGTGGACCGCAAGGTGGCGCCCTCCACCCAGAACCAGGCGAAGGCGGCGCTGCTGTTCCTGTATGGGCAGGTGCTGGCGGTGGACCTGCCCTGGCTGGCGGAGATCGTCCAGGCCAAGCGGCAGCCGAGGCTGCCGGTGGTGCTCACGCCGGGGGAGGTGGCCGTCCTGTTCGATCAGTTGGAGGGGGGCATGGCCCTGGTGGCCCGGGTGCTGTACGGGACGGGCATGCGCCTCATGGAGGGCCTGCGCCTGCGGGTGAAGGACGTGGAGTTCGAGCGCCGGGAGATCGTCGTGCGGGACGGCAAGGGGGGCCGGGACCGGGTCACCATGCTGCCGGAGCGCCTGGTGGGGCCCCTGCGCGCCCACCTGGCGCGGGTGCAGGCCCTGCACGAACGGGACCTCGCGGAGGGCTTCGGCGAGGTCTGGCTGCCGGATGCGCTGGCGGAGAAGGCCCGGTCCGCCGCCCGGGCCTGGGGCTGGCAGTGGGTCTTCCCCTCGGCCCTGCGCTCGGTGGATCCCCGTTCGGGCCTCACGCGGCGCCACCACCTGCAGCCCGAGAGCGTGCAGAAGGCCATCCGGCTGGCGGCCCGGACCGGGGAGCTGGTCAAGCCGGTGACGCCCCATGTGCTGCGCCACTCCTTCGCCACCCACCTGCTGGCCGCGGGCCACGACATCCGCACCATCCAGGAGCTGCTGGGCCACAAGGATGTGGCCACGACGATGATCTACACCCATGTCCTGAACCGCGGGGGACGGGGCGTGACGAGCCCCCTGGACGGGCTGTAGGCCGGACAGTCCGGGCGGGGGAAGGCGCAGGTCACGGAAGGCGCGGAAACGGGCCGATGAGGGGGTCGGCTCGAAGCACGGCCCTCCTCTTCCGGGGGCGTCCGTGCGTTCCGTGGCCAGCCTGTTCGGGGTGGACCTTCTCCAACCGGGGTAGGATCCTCCCATGCGCGTGTCGGATGGGACGTTCCGCAGGCTGGTGGACGAGGCGCTGGCGCTGGTGCCGGGGGAGTTCCGGCCCTACCTGGCGGGCGTGCCGGTGGTCATCGAGGACTGGGCGCCGGACGCGCTGCTGGACGAGCTGGGGGTGCCGGAGGACGAGACGCTCTACGGGCTCTACTCCGGCCGGCCGCTGACGCAGGGCGGGCCGCAGACCGGCGACCTGCCGCCGCGCATCACGCTCTACCGCGGGCCCCTGCTGGAGGACTGCGATGACGAGCAGGACCTGCGGGAGGAGATCGCCACCACCGTCATCCACGAGATCGCCCACCACTTCGGCATCGGCGAGGACCGGCTGGAGGAGCTGGGCTGGGGCTGAATCGGGGTTCAGACGCCGGATTCGGGGGCGAACTGGCGGGTGAGGTCGTCGAGGCAGCGGTCCTTCTCGGCCCACAGATCCTGGACCCAGGCCTGGACGCGGGCGCGGAAGGCGGGATCGCCCTCGTAGTCGCCGCCCAGCAGGTCCTTCGGGATCTCCAGCGCGCGGACGCGGACGACCACCTCGCGCACCTTGCCGGAGAGGAGATCCCAGAAGGTGGGCACGCCCTGGGGGTAGTGGATGGTGACGTCGAGCAGGGCGTCGAAGCGCTCGCCCATGGCGCCCAGGGCCGTGGCGAGGCCGCCGATGCGGGGCTTCAGGAGGTGGCGGTAGGGCGAGCCCTGGGCGGCCTGCTTGGCGCGGCTGAACCGGGTGCCCTCCAGGAAGTTGATGACGGAGGTGGGGATCTGCTTGAAGCGGTCGCAGGCCTTGCGGGTGGTGGCGAGGTCCAGGCCGCGGCCGCCTCCCTTGCGGCGCACGAAGGGGAAGTCGAGCGCCCACCAGGCGAGGCCCATGACGGGCACGTAGGCCAGCTCGCGCTTGAGGAAGAACTTCAGGAAGGGCACGCGCCGGTGGAAGACCTTCTGGAGCACGAGGATGTCCACCCAGCTCTGGTGGTTGGCATTGATGAGGTACCAGCCGCGGCGGCGCAGCCCCTCCACGCCGCGGACGTCCCACCGGGTGCGCTGCACCAGGGCCATCCACCAGCCATTGACGGCGATCCAGGCCTCGGCCAGGGCGTTGAGGACGCGGTCCGACCCGCGCCGCACGGCCCCCCGGGGGACTGCCAGCTTCAGGAGGGCCACGGGGATCATGCTGGAGAAGATGGCCAGGACGTTGGCCACGAGGACCGATCCGGCCAGGCTGGCCTTGAGGGTGGATGCGATGCGCTTGAACACGGGGCCCTTCTCCGGTTCCAGGGTACTGGATCCGGGCGGGAAGTTGGTCATGACAGCATGAGGGTGCCGAAGGGCAGGCCCAGAAGGGGGGCGCCGCGGCGGTCCTGGGGCTCGTAGAGGCCCGCCATGCCGACGTCCGCCAGGCGGCGTCCGGCGGCCCCGGTCCCGGTCCGGGCGGCCTGGGCGGCGTAGGCGCGGGCGGTGAGGTTGGCGGCGAGGAAGGGTTCGTCCTCCGCCATGACCTGCTCCCCGTCGAAGGCCCGGGCCAGGCCCTTGTGCTGCTGGATCCGCCGCCGAAGCCGGAGGAAGGTCCCTGCGTACTCCTCCGGGGCCACGGCCAGGCCGGCCTGGGCGCAGCGTTCCAGGGCCACCAGGGCGTGGAGGACCACCTGGACCGGCGCCAGGCGCCCGTCCCCATCCGTGAAGGGGGCCTCGACGCGGCCGTAGGCCTGGGCGGCGGCGTCCACCCGGGCGCGCACGAAGCGGGCGAGGTGGGCCAGGTGGTAGCCGAAGAGGAGCCGGGTGCCGGCGCCCGCGAGGTCGGCGGGGGCGTGGACCATGCCGTCGAAGGCCGCCTCCACCATCTGGGCCACGGCGCGGTCCAGCAGCAGGGGGTTGGTGAAGTTCCGGGGCAGCACCTCGTGGAGGAGGGCGATGGTGAGCCGGAGGAACTGGCCGTCGCCCACGTCGATGCCCTGCAGCTGGTCGATGAGGCGCCGCTGCACCGCCTCGAAGACCAGGAGGCGCCGCTCGTCCCCCTGGAGGGGCAGGGCGTTCCCGCTGCCGGCGATGAGGAGGTCGGCGGCGTAGAGGAGGTGCCAGCGGGAGCTGACGACGGAGGCGGGGGCCAGGTCGGCCATGCGCGCCAGCAGGCCCTGGAGGCGCTCGCGGTTGCACCAGAGGTAGGGGGCCTGGGGCTGGCCCGGGGTGGCCCGCACGAGGCGCATGAGGAAGGCGTTCTTCACGCGCATGGACCGCACATCGGTGAAGGGCGCCATGTGCTCGAAGGCGTCGGCCAGGGCCTCGAACTCGGACACCACCCGGGAGGGCCGGTCGCCCCGGGCCTGCCCCTCCAGGATGAAGGCCAGCAGGTTGGCGGGATCGTCCCGGAACAGGCCGTAGTCGTCGATGCGGTGGCGGTTGGAGCCGGCCACGGCGTGGAAGGCGGCCTCCAGGTCCTCCAGGGCCCCGGCTTCGGGCAGGGCGCGCTCGCCGGCCGCCGTGAGGGCGAAGCAGCCCAGGGGCTCGATCTGGGCGCCGGGGGGCGGGCTTTTCTGGAGGGCGTCCAGCTCGCGGTCCAGGAGGGCCAGGCGGTCCAGGCAGGCCCGGCTGTCCACCAGGAGCCGGTCGCGCAGCTTCTCCAGGCGGCCCGGCAGATCCATCGGCGCCGCCACGCCCGGCACGCGGATGTCGAGGGCCTGGAGGAGTTCGTGCAGGCGCAGCAGGTCGGGGTCCCGCTCCGTGGGCGCCAGGGGCTTGCCGGCGGGGAGGAGGCCGCCCAGGCGCGAGCGGGGGGCCAGGCGCCGCTCCAGGCGCTCCAGGCAGCCCTTGGCCTCCTGGAAGCGGCGGTGGGTCTCCTGGAGGGCCTCGTACCGGGCCTGCAGGTCCGCCTGGCGGGGTGCCGTGTCCACCCGGTGCACCAGGCCGGCCTCGCCCAGCTCGGCCAGGATGGGCTCCTCCCCGGGTTCCAGGCGGCAGCTCCCGCCCCCGGCGATCCTCAGGAGAAGTGTCCGCCCGTGTTCGTGCATGGGGAGGGGTGGGGGTCCTTTCCGCCGCGGGTCCGCCCGCGATGGAGGTTCATCGGCCGGGGGGGCGCCGGACCCAAGAAAAGGCGCCGGATCGCTCCGGCGCCTTTTCCCGCGTGGAACGGATTCAGCCGTTCTTCTTCACGAATTCGTCCATGAAGCCGACCAGCGTCTCCACGTCCTGCACGCTCACGGCGTTGTAGGTGCTGACGCGGATGCCGCCGATGTCGCGGTAGCCCTTCAGGCCGACCATGCCGGCCTTCTTGGCCTCCTTGACGAAGGTGTCGTCCAGCTCGGGGGTGGGCAGGAAGAAGTCCACGTTCATGAGGCTGCGGTCGGCCTTCTCGGTGACGAAGCCCTTGTAGAAGCCCGCGTGCTTGTCGATGCAGCCGTAGAGCAGCTCGCCCTTCTTCCGGTTGTTGGCCTCGATGGCCTTCAGGCCGCCGATGCTCTTGTTGTAGGCCAGCACGTTCCGGAGGATGTAGATGCCGAAGGTGGGCGGGGTGTTGTAGAGGCTGTTCTTCTCCGCGTGGAGCTTGTAGCGCAGGTAGCTGGGCAGGTCCGAGGCCTCGCACATCTCCAGGAAATCCTCGCGGACGATGGTGAGGGTGACGCCCGAGGGGCCGAGGTTCTTCTGGGCGCCGGCGTAGATGAGGCCGAACTGGCTGACGTCGAAGGGGCGCCACATGATGTCGGAGCTCATGTCGCAGACGTAGGGCTTGTCCGTCTTCGGGAACTCCTTCCACTGGGTGCCTTCCACCGTGTTGTTGGAGGTGAAGTGCACGAAGGCGCTGTCCTCGCCGATCTTCAGCTCGCTGGCCTTGGGCAGGCGGGCGAACTTCTCGTCCTTGGTGGAGGCGGCCACGCGGACGTGGTCGCCGGCTACGAGCTTGGCCTCCTTGGTGGCTTTTTCGGCCCAGTTGCCCGTGACGATGTAGTCGGCCTTCCGGCCGCCCCGCAGCAGGTTCAGGGGGATCATGCCGAAGCTGAGGTGGGCGCCGCCCTGGAGCAGCAGCACCTTGTAGTTGGCAGGCAGGCCCATGAGCTCCTTCACGAGGGCGATGGCCTCCTCGTGCACCGCGTCATATTCCTTCGAGCGGTGGCTGACCTCCATGACGGACATGCCGGTGCCGGCGAAGTCCAGCAGCTCCGCCTGGGCGCGCTCGAGGGCGGGCAGGGGCAGCCCCGCGGGGCCGGCGTAGAAGTTGATCACGCGATGGGTCATGGTGCACTCCGTTGAAAGGGAACCTGATCACCACCAAGGCACCAAGACACCAAGAAAAACGTCTTTTGCAGTTCTTGGTGTCTTGGTGCCTTGGTGGTTAGATTTTACGCTTTGAAATCCTGCAGGATGGCCACCACCTCGTCGCCGATGCGGCCGAGGTTCTCCTTGGAGCTGGCGCCGATGTGGGGGGCCATGAAGACGTTGGGGGCGGCGAGGAGGGGGCAGTCGGCGGGCGGGGGATCGCTGGGCCACACGTCGGTGCCGTAGGCGCGCACCTTGCCGCTGGCGAGGGCGGCGGCGAGGTCGGTCTCGTTCACGCACTTGCCCCGGCCCGTGTTGATGATCATCACGCCATCCTTCACCTTGGCGAGGAAGGCGGCGTTGATCATGCCCCGGGTCTCGTCCGTGAGCGGGGTGTGCAGGCTGAGGACATCGGATTTCGCCGCCAGCTCGTCGAGGCTGACCAGCTTGGCGATGGGGTGCTCCTTGAGGAAGGGGTCGAAGGCGAGCACCTCCATGCCGAAGGCCTGGGCCCGCTTGGCGACCTCCGTGGCGATGGCGCCGGCGCCGACCAGGCCGAGGGTCTTCTTGAAGAGCTCGGTGCGCTTCAGCTCGTTCTTGAGGAACTTGCCCTCCTTCATGGAGGTGTGGGCCTCGATGAGCCGGGCGGGGATGGCCAGCATGAAGGCCATGGTCATCTCCGCCACGGCCACGCTGCTGGCCCTGGGGGTGTTGACGGCCTTGATGCCCTTCTCAGCGCAGAGCTTCTTGTCCACGTTGTCCATGCCCACGCCGCCGCGGATGACGAGCTTGAGCTTGGGGGCCTGGGCCACGAGCTCGGCGTTGACCTTGGTCTTGGAGCGGACCAGGAGGACCTCGGCCTTCCCGAGGTGGGCCATGTCGCCGCTCACCTCGCCGAAGGGGGCGAGGCGCTCGGGCAGCTTGGCATCGAAGGCGTCAGCGATGAGGATGTGCATGCGGGACTCCCGGTAGATCCAATGACAAAGAGACTGATCACCACCAAGTCACCAAGACACCAAGGGAAAGCAAGGCAGTTCTTGGTGCCTTGGTGTCTTGGTGGTGAGTTTTCTATCCCTCGTACATCCGGACGAGGAGCCCGGAGCGCAGCTTGGGTTCGAACCAGGTGGACTTGGGGGGCATCACCTCGCCGGCGTCGGCCACGCTCATGAGCTGGTCGAGGGAAGTGGGGAAGAGCGAGAAGGCCACGGCGTAGCCCTCCTTCACGCGGCGCTCCAGCTCGTCCATGCCGCGGATGCCGCCCACGAAGTCGATGCGCTTGTCGGTGCGGGGATCCTGGATGCCGAGCACGGGGGACAGCAGGTTCTCCTGGAGGATGCTCACGTCGAGGCCGCGGACGGGGTCGCCGGCGGGGTAGGTGCCGGGCTTGGCCTTCAGCTCGTACCAGGAGCCCTTGAGGTACATCCCGAAGGTGGCGGGGGCCTTGGGGCTGCGGTCGTCGGTGAGGGCCACGTCGAAGCGCTCCTTCACCTTGCCCATGAAGGCGTCCGGCGTGAGGCCGTTGAGGTCCTTCACCACGCGGTTGTAGTCCATGATCTTGAGCTGGTCGTGGGGGAAGACCACGGCCATGAAGCTCTCGAAGGGCTCGTCGCCGGTGGCGCCGGGGGTGGCGGCGCGGCGGGCCTGGGCGTAGCGGATGGCGGCGGCGGTGCGGTGGTGGCCGTCGGCGATGTAGAGGGCCGGCACCCCGTTGAAGAGGTTCACCAGCTCGTAGATGACGGTCTCGCCCGAGACCACCCACACGGTGTGGCCGATGCCATCCGGCGTGACGATGTCATAGACCGGCGGCAGCTTCCGGATGTCGTTGACGATGTGGTCGATGTAGGGGACGGCGCGGTAGGCCAGGAACACGGGCTCGGCGTTGGCGGCCTGCTCGGTGACGTGGCGGGTGCGGTCGTCCTCCTTGTCCTTCCGGGTGAACTCGTGGCGCTTGATGAGGCCGTTCTCGTACTCCTCCACGGAGCAGAGGCCCACGAGGCCGGCCTGGACGTGGTCGCCCATGCGCTGCTGGTAGACGTAGAGGCAGGCGGCCTCGTCCTGGAAGAGGGTGCCGTTCTCGATGAGGGTCCGCAGGTTCGCCACGCCCTTGGCGTAGACGGCGGGGTCGTGGATGTCCACGCTGTCGGGCAGGTCGATCTCGGGGCGGCCCACATGAAGGAAGGAGTGGGGGTTGCCCGCGGCCAGCGCCCGGGCCTCCTCGGTGTTCACGACGTCGTAGGGCACCGCGGCGACCTGGGCGGCCAGGTCGGGACGGGGGCGGTGGGCGCGGAAGGGCTTCAGCATGGACATGGACACCTGCCTATGGGAGGGGACCCGCGAAAGGGGACACAGGCGCCATTATTCCAAAGGGAAGCCCTTTTTCATGCCCCTGGTCTGCGATTTTGACGAAAGTCCCAGATCCCCTGACGGACCGTCAAGGGGCCTCGGCCCCGGGCTTGCCGTGATCCGTGATCAAGGCCGCGTTCATGAGGATCTCGGTGAGGGGCAGCTCGATGGTGGGCTCCACCCGGCAGGTGTCCACGAATTCGATGTCCGGACGGTCCCAGGTGAGGATCTCGTAGGCCGCCGGGAGCCCCTCCTGGTCCCGGTAGGCGGCGTGGACCACCTCGCCCCCCTTGAGGTAGAGCAGCCCCATGCCCGCCTCGGACTTCACGGTGAGGGTGCAGGACTTGTTCTCCCAGTTGAGGAGCTGCAGGAGGCTGTTCAGGCCGATGCCCCGCACCATGCCCGAGGGCTCGAAGAGGGCGGCGGCCTTGATCTCGTCCATCAGGAGCGTCAGCCGGGGCGGCTTGGAGAGGATGCGCACGGCGCCGAGCTGGAGGGGGGAGTTCAGGTGCTGGCTCTCCCCCAGGCCCGTCATCACGATGATGGGGATCTGCGGGTAGAGG
>Ga0079306_1002171_pt1 | contig 11319 bp, 11 predicted proteins | sample Methanotroph_Enr_FD_79181 | JGI IMG/M metagenome (GOLD analysis project Ga0079306, IMG submission 79181) | Enriched soil microbial communities from Old Woman Creek wetland in Ohio, USA - Methanotroph_Enrichment_5 | ecosystem: Environmental > Terrestrial > Soil > Wetlands | place: USA: Ohio...
CCGGTTGAAGAATGGATGTTTTTTATTGCTATTCCTTATGCATGCCTTTTTACCTATCATTCACTCAATTATCTTGTTAAGAAAGATTACCTTGAGAAATATGCAGACCGGATAACCCTGATTTTGGCAGTTTTTTTATTGGTTACCGGAATATGGAATACCAGCAGGCTTTATACATCGGTTACTTTCATTTCGACAGGCAGTTTCCTGTTGTTCCACCGGTTTGTGATACGTGGCGGATACATGGGAAGGTTTTACCTGATGTATCTCGTTACACTTGTTCCTTTTTTTATTGTCAATGGGTTGCTTACAGGATCATTTATTCCTGAAGAAATTGTATATTACGATAATGCACAAAACCTGGGCATACGACTTGGAACCATACCGGTTGAAGATATGGTGTACGGACTTTTAATGTTACTGATGAATGTTACCTGGTTCGAGTTTTTAAGAAACAGATTCAGGCCGGCGGGTTGAAACCCTTTTCGTTTATTCCAGAATGTCTTTTCTTTCAAAATATACCGAATTGCTTTGCCGCAGGTCTTCACCCGTCGGACTTTGGAATACCCGCAGATCGAACTGGGGTATAATAGCCAGGATATGATCAAAAATATCGGACTGAACCTTTTCGTACCTTATAAATTCTGTTTCGAGGGTAAAAGCATAAATTTCGATAGGAATTCCCGAAGAATGTGGCTGTAACTGTCTGACCAGCAGGTCGCTTTTATTGTCAACCTGTGGATGATGAGCCAGGTATTCCTCAAGATACGCCCTGAAAACGCCGATATTGGTTTGCCTCCGGCCGTTTATAAATACGGAATTGTCAACATTGTTTTCCTGGTTGTAGTTTTCAAGTTCGGCTTCGGTACGGTCAATATATTCCTGAAGGATATTTATTTTCCTGAACTTATCGAGCATTTCCTGCGTGCAGAATTTCACACTCGACATATCAATACTGATTGAACGTTTCATGCGCCTCACACCGGAGTCTTTCATTCCGCGGTAATTCTGAAACGATTCAGAAACCAGAGAATACGTAGGAAGCGTTGAAATGGTATTATCAAAATTCTGAACTTTAACCGTTGTTAGCGAAATTTCGAGGACCGTACCATCCGCGCCGTATTTCGGCATGCTTATCCAATCACCCTGGCGGACCATGTCGTTGGCTGATAACTGAATGCCACCAACAAATCCGAGAATAGGATCCTTAAAGATCAGAAGAAGCACAGCCGAAAAAGCGCCAAGCCCGGTAAGCATATATATTGGCGATTGGTTGAACAGGAGCGAGAGAATGAGCAGGAAAATAACGATATAAACAACGATTTTGCCTATCTGGATATATCCTTTTATGGGGTGGTAAAGTGCGAATTCACTCTTCTGATACATGGCATAAACTGCATTCAGAAAGGAGTTTAGTATCAATAAAAAAACCACTATGATGTATACGTTAGTGAGTTTTAACGCGGCCGGTATAAAACCGGGAAACTCGTCAAGCGTTACAGGTATAGCCTGGTAAATCAGGATGCCGGGAATCAGAAAAGCCATTCGCTGGAAGACCTTATGCTCAAGGAGTGCATCATCCCAGTTACTGGCTGTCCGGACTGCAATCCGCTTAAGGATGCGGATAATAAAAAATTTGGTGATATAATAGATGATAGCACTTATAATCAACACCATTATAAAGTCGGAAATGCCGGCTGTTTTGTTGGCTGTTTCGGGTGGAACCCCAAGTTTTGTAAGCCATATTGCTATTGATCTTACCAGAGTTTCGAACATAAGAAGTTTGCTGTTGTATAAAAATTAAAATTGTAGGTTTGTAAATCGGTATATAAAATTTCTCAACCGCCGGCCAATTTGACTTTATAGCCTGCTTTGATGAGTAATTCCATAGTTTTGGTCCTGAAATCGCCCTGGATAATAATTTCATTTTCTTTGGCAGAACCTCCTACACCGCATTTGCTTTTCAATATACGACCCAGATCTTCAAGATCATTCTGTGTTCCAATAAAACCAGTAATCAGCGTTACTTGTTTGCCTCCGCGTTGCCTGCGATCGAGCATCACGCGCAGGTTCTGTTGCTGAGGGGGCAAAGTAACAGGTTCGGGACTCTTTTTATATTGGTATCCATAATCAGGGTTTGTTGAGTAAACAACCCCGGTTGGTTTATCTTTCTTTGGCATGATCAACAAATATACGTTCAACAATCCTGTTCAGGAAAAAGAGTCAGCCCGGTTTAGGGAACGATAACACGTAATGATAAGGGTTTTATGCTGATATTGAGAGGTGAATTCACAACTTTAGGCTCCCCGTCAATATTCATTAATGGATCCTGAACATTGTTAATGCTGATTTCTTTCCCTTTGTAATATTCCGCATAGCCGGTCTTGATAAGGGTACCTCTCATCGAGTGATATCCTACCTTCAGTAATTGTGAAACCGGCATTTTCCGTATTACGCAAACATCAAGATATCCGTCATCAACTTTGGCATTGGGTGCAATGCGGGTATTAAAGCCAAACTGGTCGCTGTTGGCAAAAACGATCATAAGCGCTTGTTTCTCAATAATTTTGCCATCAATAGTAAGATTATACTTCAGCGGAGTATAATTCCGGAATTCGTTCAGGATAATCTTCATATAGGAGATTATACCCCGGATAGATGATTCTGCGAATTTCTGGGCTACAAATGCATCAAAACCAATACCGGCAATACTTGTAAATAATTTGTCGTTAACAGTTGCCACATCCATAAGCTTTGTTTTACCGCGTATGATCGTTCGAAGCGCAAAGGCATAACTCATTGATATGCCAAGGCACCGCGCCAGCCCGTTTCCTGATCCGGCCGGAAGTATACCCAGCGGAATATCTGTGTTTACAAGTGCACAGGCAACTTCGTTAATAGTGCCATCTCCTCCTAAAGCAACTACAATGTCAAATCCCTTTTCAACGGCAGATTTGGCAAGTTCAGTTGCATGCCCGACCCGTTCGGTAAATATAACTTCGGGTATAAACCTGGAAGACGGAATGATATTTCCTGCCAATAACTCGAGAATTACTTTGCTTTTCGGCGTGATACCAGCTTTAGGATTAACAATGAAAATAATTTTTTTCTTCTCTTCAGTCATAGGGTTTATTGTATCAAAAGCTTATTTTCAATTATCCTGTCATTGTATTGTTGAATAATGGCTTTCAGTAATTTGTCCTTTTCGGCAGCAATTTTATTTTGATCTGTGTATAGGTTTCTGGTCAGCAAACTATCATTTTCGAAGTTATATAAGGATTTTGATGTATTAAAATCTGTCTGCCAGGCATATCCGTCCATGATCAGCTGGTAGTTTCCGTTCAGGTAACTCAGGTTGAACCTTGGTTCCTTATCCCTCAGCAACGAGCCACCAAAAGCAAAAAATGGTTTAGGATAATGGAGCATATCGAGCAAAGTGGGCATAATATCAGTTTGCTGCGCGATAATTCCCTGGTGCCCGGCAGTGCCGTTTTGAGGCTCGTAAAAGATGATTGGAATTTCATACTGACCGACCCGGTTTTTATAAAAAGGTTGCCAGGCTTCGGAAGTATGATCGGCGGTAATCACAAAGATCGTATTCTGAAACCATGGCATAGTTGATGCGGTTTCAAAAAACTTTTGCAGTGCATAATCGGAATACATTATTGTTTCCTGAATTTCCAATGGCCCTTTTCTGAACTTGTTTTTATACTTTTCGGGAACTTTGTATGGATGATGCGACGATAAAGTGAAAACGGCACCCAGAAAGGGTTGGGGCTTACTGTTGAGTGTGTTTGCAATGTATTGCAGGTATGGCTCATCCCATATTCCCCAGTGTCCGTCGAAATCAGCCTGGTCAGGGTATTCGTTTTTCCCGTAATACTTATCAAATCCGGCCGAGCGGCAAAAAACATCAAATCCCATAGTCCCGTTTTTCCCTCCATGGAAGAAGGAAGAATTATACCCTTCCGTTTTCAGAATACTTGCCAGGCTGTTAAATTTATCAGAAGCATATTGAGAAGTGATGAAATCTTCGGTCATCCAGGTAGGAAGCGAAGCCAGCACAGCAGGAATGCCTTCGATGCTGCGTTTGCCATTGGAAAACCCTTCGTAAACCAGGCTTTTTTCAGCCAGGCTGTCGAGAAACGGGGTAAAATCGCTGTTTTTATTTCCTTTCTGATGAGTGAGAGCGCCGATATGTTCGGCAGAAAAACTTTCGAGAATGATCACAAAAACATTCTTTTTCCGCATGGGGACAACATTGCCAAGGCTATCCTGGCTCGAGTAGTTCTTCTCAACATTAAAAATACCGGTCATTTCTTTCTCATTGGAGTAATAATTTAACCGCTTTATCCCCTGCTGTCCGTACGATCGCATCAGAGTAAACGCTGAATTCAGAACTACAGGCGTTTCCTGCGACGGGGCATATTGTGATGCACTTAAAATCCCGACCGGTTTTAATTGTATCCCGCCCCTGACGCCAAGCACAAACAATGCTAAAAACAGGAGCATGGAAAACGTTTGAACCAAATGATAATGTGCAGGCTGTTGTACCAGATACCTGTTTGAAATACGGATACGCCTTGCAATGAAAATCAGCAGGAAAATTGCCGTCAGCCATAGTAAAAGCACGTACCAGAAATCACGGAGAAATTGTGGCATCATGTTGGCCGTATCATCGCCGGTTCTTATATAATTAAAAATATCAATCGTCATCCGCTTCAATGAGAAAGGATAATAAGCAGTATCAGCCAGGTTAGGTATAAACAGGATTATGTTCGAAATATAGAAAATAGTATCAGCAATTATGCTGAATATCCTTTTTCTCCTGAAGCGGAAAGGCAATACCAAAAGGAGAATATATAAAATGTTTGCATAAAGAACAGCTACAATATCGAACCTCATACCCGTGAATGCATAATACAGGAGCCTGGCGGGTGTTATGCCCGGGAAGAGGGAAGGATGCAGGAAATAAATCAATAACCTTGTCATTATCATCAACAGGAGAACCAGTAAAAGCCTGAGGACCAGAACCGTTTGCGGATTACCTGAATATTTGAATTTTTGGAAAGAAGTTTGCATGGATTCTGTAATGTAAGCTGTTTTTGTATTGTAATTGATAAGGCTGAGGCTGATTTCTGAAAATTATACCGCCGGTTTTCACCGGCAAAAATAAAAAAATAAAAGATGCCAAAGGGCATCTCTTATAATAAGGTAGTAAAACCACTACTCCCGCCAACATTATCGCTGGTTTTTTACATCCAGTTTTTGCCTCTTTGGATAATAATAAAATGTAAAGAGCATACCCTATGCAATCATAGTACTTTCAGAAAGGAAACTTTTACCGTTTCATTTAAAAAATCCGGGATTAACATCGGTGTTATTAATGTTCCGATAGCTAGTTGAATTGTGTTTCTACTGGATATAAACATTACGTCATCAGAACAACAGGATACTTTATTCCAACAATAAACGGATGGCTGTCTGATAAATGCAAAAAATGACTTGTTGCAGTATGTTAACTATTGATAGTATAAGAATTTGAATTAAATGTCAAAAAATAACCTATGATCTTCATTTCCCGGATTTCGTACCATAAACTGAATTATTCTTTCAACGGCCTCAGGGTAGTTGTTTATTTAAGTGAAACTCTGTTCTCCGGTAGGTTATTAACAAATAAAAAGAAAATAAAGTTAATATTTAAAATAAAAATCGTGTTCAATGTGAATATTTTATGTATACTTTTGCGACAAATTAACCCACTAAAACAAACAACACATGAAAAAAATGTTATTTTTACTCGCAGTTGCAGCGATTACCTCGTTCGCAGCCTGCAAATCAGGTGAAACTAAAGCTGAAGCTACTGTTAATGCTGATTCATTAGCTAAAGTTGAAGAAACACGTGTAGCTGATTCAACAGCTGCTGCTGCAAAAACTGCTGCAGAAGCCGCTCATGCTGATTCAGTTGCAAAAGGACTTATTAAATAATTCCAATCTTATCTGAATTAAAAAGGAGTGCTTAGCACTCCTTTTTTTTGTATTACTATTTCAAGGATTCAATGGCTTTCTTAGTAATCAATTTAACGCAAAGTGCTTAATAACAAATAGACAGCTATATCATATTTAAAACTGTGGTTTGATCAGGCACATCCGGAAATTCTTTTTTATCTGAAATTATACGCAAAGGCTATATGTTTTTCATACCGGGTATTCAACTGAAGACTGCATTGAGGCAGAATTTTCCTGTATTCATAAGTATAGTCTTCTGCCTGTTGCAAGTATCAGGCATTCGCTATAATTTTAAGTATGAAATCCATGTTTTTATCCATTAAAGGCCATGATATTTTACAAATTTGTTTTATAAAAGGATTAATCAAAATATTTTAGCTTTATGGCTGAATAATATTTGCTATATTCAACTGCCAATGTACCTTTGTTGCGTATAAGTGAAAAGATTCACATTACCTTTGAATTGTTATGACATTTATAATTTACTGATTATGGAGTTTTTAACCGACAAATTGGCACTCATAGGCAACAAGGGAAAAGGAATACGTTCCGATTGTCACGTTACACTTGAGTTAACAGGAAGTGATGGCATTCAGCTTGAACTCATCAGTAAGGTTGAATCAATGTATGGGCAGGAAATACGTAAGCTGCTGCTCGACATTCTTGCTTTCTATGAAATTAAGAATGCCCGCTTATTGGTAGAAGATTCCGGTGCCCTTACTCCGGTAATTGCAGCGCGCATGGAAGCAGCAATACGCCAGCTGTTGAATACGGAAAAAGAGTATCTGATACCCATGTTAAGCGGAAATAGGTATGAAACAGCCCGCGACAGGAATCGTTTTTCAAGGCTGTATTTGCCCGGCAACACACCAAGCCTGATGATCAATGCCGGCATTCACAAGCCGGATGGCATTATCCTTGACCTTGAAGATGCCGTGGCATTTTCAAAAAAAAGTGAGGCACGCTACGTTGTTCGCAATGCACTGCGTAATATGGATTTTTATGGCGCCGAACGAATGGTACGCATTAACCAGGTTCCGGCAGGGCTTGCTGATCTCGAATTCCTGGTACCGCATAACGTCAACCTCATCCTGGTTCCCAAATGTGAGAGTGCCGGTCACATCACGCAGGTGAATGAAAAAATCATCCGGTTGAAAACAAAGTATGGGGTAAGCGGCAATATCTGGCTTATGCCCATCATTGAAAGTGCGCTTGGCGTATTGAAAGCCCTCGAAATAGCTCAAAGTGAGAACGTGGTGGCCATGGCAATCGGGTTGGAGGATTATACTGCTGATCTGGGTACCCGGCGCACCCAGGAAGGTACGGAGTCGTTCTTTGCCCGCAGCATGGTTGTTAATGCATGCAAAGCTGCCGGAATCCAGGCAATTGACTCTGTATTCAGCGATGTGGGTGATATGGAAGCTTTAAAAGAAACGGTTATCCGTTCGAAAGCACTTGGTTTTGATGGAATGGGTTGTATCCATCCGCGCCAGATCCGCGTTATCCACGAAAATTATGCGCCTGATGCTGCCGAGATTGAAAAAGCCAAAAAAATTGTGAATGCATTTATCGATGCTACAGCTAAAGGGCTGGGTGTTGTGTCGTTAGGAACAAAAATGATAGACCCTCCGGTTGTAAAACGTGCCCAGAAACTAATCGGCCTGGCTGTTACCATGGGCAAGCTTTCTCCCGACTGGCACGAAGAATTTCTAAATTCATAATTGGGCCGTGTTTTTAAAAGAATCAGCTTTCTTTTTACAATACATCAGAACGATATGTCAAAATACGATAAACTTACGATAAATGCGGTGGGTCGCACGGTTCCCCGGGAAGTCAACGGTAAGGATGCCATTCCTTATATGGGAGTTGGTAAATTTAAACCGACCGGTCGGAAATATGCCCCGCCCATTGCTACCTGTGCCGATTATCCTGATGACGGCAACAAAATAGTGCCATCGCTGAAAGAAGCCCTGGTGAGAGCCGGAATTGCCGATGGGATGACCATCTCAACGCATCATCATTTTCGCAACGGCGATTTAGTGGGTAACCAGATTTTTGATGCTGCCGCTGAACTGGGAATCAGAAACCTGACCTGGATGCCTTCTGCTTCTTTCGAATGCCATGCCCCGATGATAAAATACCTGGAAAATGGAGTTATTCATCATATCGAAGGCAGCATGAACGGCGCTTTAGGACGATTTACTTCTGAAGGTAAAATGGCCGGTCTGGGTGTGCTTCGTTCGCATGGTGGCCGGTACCAGGCCATCCAGGATGGCGAGGCACATATCGATATTGCTGTTATAGCAGCACCTACAGCCGATCAGTTCGGAAATGCAACCGGCGACCGTGGCCCGGCGGCCTGCGGATTGCTTGGTTTTGCCCTTGCCGATTCGCAGTATGCCGACAAGGTGATTATTGTTACCGATAACCTGGTGCCTTTCCCCTGCGTTCCCTGGCAGATACAGGGGAATTATGTGGATTTTGTCGTTGTAATGGATCAGGTAGGGATTCCTGAAAAAATTATTTCCGGCACAACCGAAATCACCAAAAGTCCCGACAGGCTTTTACTTGCTGAGATGACCGCACAGTTTTGCGAGGAAACAGGGATTGTTCATGATGGATTTTCGTTCCAGGCAGGAGCCGGTGGCACTGCTTTGTCCATTGGGGTTTACTTTGCCGAAATGTTGCGCCAAAAAGGCATGAAAGCCCGCTTCGCCCGCGGTGGCAGTAACAAATACCTGGTGAAAATGCTTGAAGACGGGTTGGTTGATTACATCCTCGATGGACAAACCTTTGACCTGGAAGGAGTACGTTCGATGCGCGAAAATGCAGGGCACCTCAATACAAGTCCCTTTACCAGTTATAATTATCACGGGAAAGGAAATTTTGCACAATTTGTCGACGTGGTCATCCTGGGAGCCACTGAGGTTGATATAAATTTTAATGCCAATGTGGTAACCCATTCCGATGGTTATTTACTGCATGGAATTGGCGGGTGGATGAATTGCCTCTTATCGAAATGCGTTATACTTCCGATACCTTTATTCCGCGACCGGATGCCGGTAATACGGGATGAAGTCACCACCATTTGCGGCCCCGGTGAAATGATTGACGTTATTGTTACCGAGCGGGGTATCGCCATTAATCCGTTACGTCCTGATCTGATCGAAAAAATGAAAGGCAGCTCGCTCCCGATAAAAACGATTCACGAACTGAAAGCCGAAGCTGAAAAAATCTGCGGTAAACCTCAAAAACCCCGTCTCACCGACGAAGTTGTTGCCGTGATCAAATGGATTGACGGTACCGTGATCGACTCGGTGTTCAGGGTGGATAAATAAACCTGTAAATTCCTTCTTCAGTAAAACATAATGGGGTGGCATCAAGTCACCCAATTGTTTTTTATGCCTGTCAGCCCGAAAATCACCTGTTTTGTGTAGAAGAAGATTGAGTCATTTTCAGGCATGCCTTCTACTTTTCAATCTTTTGGAAGGGTTGTGCAACGATTACGTTTGTTACCGCCAGTGTTTTCTTCTATTAAGGATTCGATTTATCTACAATGCTAACATTTCATTGCTTTCGTTCAATCTTAAGCTTATCAATTTTATTTACTATCGCAATTTTATATTCTTCAGCAAGTGACTTAGATTGTCTTAATTTTTCAATCAAAAACTCTATGTTTTGGGATAAATTCTTTTTTGCAACAATAATATCCTTTTGTATTCTTGGTAGATTATTTACGCTGTCAAAAAAACCGGACATTCCGTCGATTGCATCTGTAATACCAATAGTTAATTGAAAAATAGACTCTTTAGCTTCTTCAAGTTCAGTAATCGTATTTTCTTGATAAAAATCTTCAGTCAAATTAATGAGATTTGCACTTGCTTTCATCACATCCTCAAAGTTGGTATAGAAAATTGGAGTTTCAGTATTAATTCTTGAGGAATAATCATTCATTAATCCAGCAGTTCTCTTAAAAATTTCTTTGATGACTTCGGGATTAGGTCTTGCTAACTTTGAGATTCGAGTAATTTCATCAGCTTTTTCGTGGATTTTCGTTCCTATCCACTCTGTATCATCAGTTATTTTTTGTATGGAGTTAAATGCTGTAGTGGCAGCACTTTCCACAATTTCCGCATAATCATAGTATCCTAATTCTTCTTCTATTGGAATCGTTAATATTAAAGATTCCCTCTCAACAATTGTTACTTGATTATGAGTAATCGATTCTAACCTTTTCGGAATATGTAATCTTAGTAGGTTTTTAAGATTTTCAATCGTATCAAACTCCCAATAAAGTACATTCTTTTCGGAAATAGAATTTTTAAAATTATCAATTTTTTGTAATTCTCTCCAATTTATGTCATTCATTGTTTTCGGTGGGGCGGTTTTAAAATAAAATAATATCTGGAAATTCGCCTTACCCTCTTTGAATCTATTATAGGCTAAAAGAAATTCCTCTTCAGTGCCTGAATCCGCAGATTTCGTTTCTGTGCCAAATTTTTTCCAAAGAAGGCCTAAAAATAAGTCATATTCATTACCAATGTCTTGGTTAATAATTTCTTGTGGATGATAATTCGAGATTCCGGGAGCAGAATGAGTTTCCCACTTTAATACTTCAATCATTAAGTTATTTGGACTGCCATAAGTCAGATTCAATTCTTTTACAATATCATCGACTGCTTGTCTTTCTTCTACCAAATCGCTTGGTGAAGCTACAAATAAGGTGTATTTCAAAATATTTTTTGCCATATTAAATATTCTTTTTTGTAAAATATTATATGAATTTCTAATTTACTATAAAATTGTCGGTGAAGTTGTATGCTTGATTTTAACATTGGCGGTAACTAGTAGCTAGCAACAAATATATACTACTTTCCTTTATATTGCATTTTAACATATGGTTTAATTTTCAACATCTTCTAACAAAACAATTCATTTTCAATACGCAAACAAAAATCCCCGCCACCTCTCATCGCAGGGATTTTGCATTCTACTAACCTCTATTCACTATTCACTAATCACTAATCACCCGCAATGCGAAATCCGCAATCCGCAATCTGAAATCCGCAATCCGAAATCCGCAATCCGAAATCCCCAGTCCCCAGTCACTATTCATTCATAATTCATAATTTATAATTTATAATTTGCCGGTCCCTGCACCGTAGAATTTTACCAGTGAAGCCAACCCGTATCCCACACTATTGCCAAAAGTATAATCTGGAATAAAGGGACCGGCATTAGAAAATTTAAGTAGTTTTTCAAGGAAGGTTTTTAAGCGTGGGGCATTACAAGCCATGCAGAAGTGAGCCA
>Ga0079306_1002173_pt1 | contig 11314 bp, 10 predicted proteins | sample Methanotroph_Enr_FD_79181 | JGI IMG/M metagenome (GOLD analysis project Ga0079306, IMG submission 79181) | Enriched soil microbial communities from Old Woman Creek wetland in Ohio, USA - Methanotroph_Enrichment_5 | ecosystem: Environmental > Terrestrial > Soil > Wetlands | place: USA: Ohio...
CAGCATATAATCGATCGGGGTCATTTCGCCAATCAATTTCATGTCGTAAAAGAGTCCGGTATCGCCGGTGTGGTAGACCGATTTGCCTTCGATGGTCAGGATTACGCCGGCGGGTTCGCCGCCGTAGGTGTTGTCGGGGGTCATCGACCCATGGTGGGCGATAGTGAACTTCAACCGGCCAAAGTCGAAGTTGTGAGCTCCGCCGATGTGCATGTTATGGGCGCGAAAGCCTTTGCCGATACAGTAATTGGCGAGTTCGTTGACGCAGATGAAGAGCGGGTTGGTCCTCTTGGCGATCTTGAAGGCGTCGCCGACATGGTCGCCGTGGGCATGGGTCAGAACGATGAAATCGGCGGCGAGATCCGCCGATTTGACCGGGGAGGTCGGATTGTCGTCAAGGAACGGATCGATGAGAATGGTATGGCCGGCATCGGTGGTGATCTGAAAAGACGAATGAGAAAAATATCTGAGTTTCATGTCTGGCCTCCGGGGTCGTGGTTGTCTTGTAGCCCGTCAGAAAGCCTCTACCGGTTTCGTTCCTGGTCTGCGCTTTTCGTTCCGGCTCCTTATTTCTGGCAAAGGTTCCCTCAAGGATTGCTGCTCCCATCAGACAATAGCAGCAATCTCGATAGTTTTCAAATAGATTGTAGCTCTATGTCTCGGCGACCGGGTGATTGAATTCGGACGAAAGCGGCTGGCTGTTCCGGCATTTTGCCGGGTTGGCCGATTGCATCCATGAAGAGGCGACGATCTTTTCTCTTTGGGGAAAGGTGTTTATCGTAAAAAAAGGCGGCGGCCTGCAGGCGTAGAGATGGAAGCCCAACCGCTATGAGGTGCAGGAATCGCCAGGACAGCTTTGCCACGGCGACTGTTGATGCGTCGCCTCCCGGGGAGAATTAAAAGTTGACTGGACGCTGCAAGGTAACATAAGATTTAAAAAAGTTTAAGGTTACCGAGTAGTCGAGGATCACAGGACAGGGATGGAGAGCGCCCGGTTCAGACGGTTGGTTGTCGTAAAAATCTCTTTGCCCGGGAGCTGGAAGCCGTCACAAAAATTAGGAACATTTCGCCCAAGGCGTCCATTGTGGGACGTATGAGATACACTCATGGATTTGCGACAGGTACTTCTTGTTGAAGACAGCAAGATGTTTGGTCGACTGGCCAAAAACAGAATAGAAAAAACTTTTGATGTCCCGGTCTTCTGGACCAGAACCCTGGCCGAGACGGAGAATATGCTGGGAATGGCCAAGGGGCATTTTTCCTTGGCTCTGCTTGATTTTACCCTGCCTGATGCCCCGAACGGCGAAGTGATCGACCGGGTAGTGGCGGAAGGTATCACGACCTTTGTTTTTACCGCCGACCTGAACGAAGAGGTTCGGAATCTGGTCTGGTCGAAGAAGGTGGCGGACTACATCCTCAAGGAGGATCCGAACAGCCTCGACTATATAATTGCCGCCATCCGTCAACTGGGCGAGAACCAGGACGCGCTGGTGCTCGTGGTCGGCGATTCCTCGCACTATCGCACCCTATTCTCCGATCTACTCTATGTCCGGAAATTCAGGGTGTTGAACGCCACCGACGGGAAAAGCGCCCTGGCCATTCTCAACGAATATCCCGAGATGAAGCTGGTAGTCACCGATCACAACATGCCGGGAATGGACGGTTGTTCGCTCTGTCAGAAAATCAGGGAACAGTTCAAGCAGGACCGTCTGGCCATCATCGGTTTTGCTTCGAAAAATGAAGGGAATATCGGCGCAAGATTCATCAAGAGCGGGGCCAACGACTTTCTTATTCAGCAGTCTTTTCTGGTGGAGGAGTTCTACTGCCGGGTCAACCATTGTCTGGAGACCTTAAGTCTCATCGATAAAATTCGCGATGGGGCCGTCCACGACTTCCTCTCCGGCCTGCATAACCGGAGATACTTTTTCGACGCCGGCACCAATCTGCTCAGGCATGCCCGAGAAAATGCCGAGACCTTAGCCTGTGTCATGCTGGATATCGACTATTTCAAGAGGGTAAACGACAGCTACGGTCATGACGTGGGCGATCTGGTGATCAAAAGCATCGCCCGGATGCTGCGCGATAATGCAGGTAGTCGGGATATCGTCGCCCGGATCGGGGGCGAGGAGTTCTGCGTCCTCACTCCCGGCTGTAAGAGGCATGAGGTCATCGAGCGGTTCGAAGAACTTCGGTGGCAGATCGAGACCACGCCCGTTGCCGTTCTCGAGGACAAAGAGCCGATCTTTGTTACTTCAAGTATTGGAATATGCGCTGAAATCTGCGACGGTCTGGAGACCATGCTGAAAAAAGCGGACGAGCAGCTCTATAGAGCCAAGGATAGCGGCCGCAATCGCGTTCAGGTCGCAGGTCCGGCAAAGTAAGCGACGGGACCTGCCAGAATTCTTTACTGCTTTTGCCAGATCTGGGTGTGAGTGCCGTTGTCTCGCACGATGGTGATGCTGGTTGTACCACACGTTTTTGAGGTGAGATTGGCCGGCGAGAAACTGTTGCACGCTGCCTCTGCATCGCAGGCCTGGTTGGGCAGAAAGATATCTGCCAACCCACCGGTCGTGCCGCTGATGCAGGTGCCGGGGGTGGCGCTGTCGGGAACGGAAACTGTGAGAGAGCCAGGGCTCACCGACACGAAGGTGCTGGAGGCAGAGGTGGTGCAGGTGACCGTCTGATTCTGTCCGGCACCGGAGGTGCAGGAAGGGGTGTTCTGATAACTGGTCAAGCGCCAGGTGCCGCTGGCATTAACCGGTGGAGTGACCGGCGGAGTGACCGGCGGTTCCTCTGCCGGCGGCTCTTCGGTGCTGCCGCCACCACCGCCGCCTCCGCCGCCCAGGGCCAGGGCGACCACGGCAATGCCGGCGATGACGCCGCCGCCGATCAAATACGGCTTCATGGATGTTTCGGAAGGTTCGGCCACCGTCCCCCCGGCGACCGCATCGGTTGCAATCCAACTCACCGATTCGGGATTGTACAGGCCGGCCACAACGCCGTATTTTTCGGAGGGATCGGCAACCTGGAAATCATAGCCGTCGGTAAAGCCGATGATATTTTTCGACGCATAGGGGGATTCGCTGTAGACTTTGATGGTTTCTTGCTTGGCCCCCGGCTTGCCCGGTTTTTCCGCAACGGCAGTCTGGTATTGCTGGGATTTAACGACAACGTTGTTTTTGTTTTTGACAAGGATCAGGTACTCGATCGCCCCGGCGTCGGTAGCCGGGGCGGGGATTTTCCCGCTGTAGGTGTTGCCCTTCGTCTTGGTCAGGGGGGTGTAGTAATAGATGGTGCCGACCGTCGACTTGAAGTAGACCCGCACCACCTCGACGCCGGCCGAATCTTCGACGGTGGCGGTTACGGCAACCGGTACGCCCGAAGAGGTCGAACCGAGCGGCTGATGGAGAATTTTCGTATCCGACAAGGGGGCGTTGTCCGCCGCGATTGCCCAGGGAGAAATGTTCAGCATCACGAGCAATGGTATCAGTAACCGGGCAACACATCGTATACAGTAGGCTTTCATCTCAATATCCCCATCAGCTATGATTGCGAGAAAATGGTGCACGAGGGTTGACTGCACCTGAGTCATCAACCTGTCATGAAATCGCTAAATTGCGATTACTGTAATCGATTCTGTTTATAAGTCAATAATTTCAAGAAGCTTATGCATCGAAAGCGGCGGCAACGGGCAGGTGTCGCCGGTGGTGACCGTACCATGGAGAACGCAAGATGAAAAAATATGCTATCGCCGCGATCGGGGAACTTCTCTGGGACGTTTTACCCACCGCGGAGGTCCTCGGCGGAGCCCCGGTAAATTTTGCCTACCATGTGACGGCCCTGGGGGGGGAGGGCATTCCGATCTCGACCGTCGGCGATGACTTGCGCGGGGCAAGAGCCCTTGGCGAACTGCGGCGGCGCGGGGTGGAGACCGCGGGGATCTCGGTGGCGGAAGGGCGGTCTACCGGCTATGTCGACATTTCGCTCGACACCCTGGGTGTGGCTACTTACAGCTTTCCCGCAGAGGTGGCCTGGGATCACCTGGAGGTGAACGAGTTTGCCCGGGACCTGAAGGACAGACTCGACGCCGTCTGCTTCGGCACTCTCGCCCAGCGTTCGGCAGATTCCCGGCGGGCCATCCGTGATTTTCTGGACGGCCTTCGGCCAGGGACAGTGCGGATCTGTGACCTTAATCTCCGGCAGAATTTCTACTCGCGGGAAATGGTCGAATCGTCGCTCAACCGAGCCGATATCCTGAAACTGAACAACGAAGAACTGCCGGTGCTGGCTAAACTGTTGGGGCTCGGCGGCGAGAAGAAGAGGCTGTGGCTCAAGCTGCTGCTCGAACGATTCGGCTTGAGTATGGCAATCCTCACCCGCGGAAGAGGCGGCAGTCTTCTCCTGACACCGGCCGGTTCTTCCGACCATCCGGGCATCGCCACGCCAATTACGGATACCGCAGATACCATCGGGGCGGGGGATGCCTTTACCGCGGCGGTGACCATCGGCTATCTCGAAAAGATGAATCTCGGCCGCATCAACGGCCTGGCCAATAAACTTGCCGCCTACGTCTGCACCCAACAGGGGGCGATGCCGGATATTCCGGAAACCCTCAAAATAACCAGCGGATGCATTGGCGGATGAAGGCAGTTGCGCTATTTTTCAGGGGGGCGTGAAAAATTAACAAGCCGAACCGCTCTTTTGTCGCTATTTTATGGGCCAATTTGGCCGGGCTCTCTTTTTCAGAGCGATTCAGCGCCATTGATACAGGCCTTGTCATCAGAAAAAAATCATGGAAAACATATGGTTCTGACAAAAGAAGAAATTAATCGAAAACTGCTGCACATCTTCTCCGGGACCCTCATTCCGGCGGGTATCTTCTATATCCCGATGCTGGACGACTACTCTTCGCTCACCCCGGTAGTTGTTTTGCTCTTCCTCACCCTCGGTTCGTTCTCCCTCGAATTCCTGCGGTTCAACAATTCAGCGGTGCAAAAGCTGTTCGCCAGCCTCGGTTCCGGAGTGCTGAGAAGTTCGGAAAAGAAGACGATGACCGGGGCGACCTATATCTTCGCCTCCGCCTTCATCTGCTCGGTCATTTTTTACCAGGACCCGCAGATCTCTTTTATTGCTTTATCCCTCTTTATCCTGGGCGATGCGGTAGCGGCCCTGGTCGGGATCCGCTTCGGACGGATCAAGATCGGCAAAAAATCGCTGGAAGGTTCGGCGGCCTGCTTTTTCCTGGGTCTTTTTCTCTTCTTCTTTGTCTACCCGAATCTGCCGCTGCTGCTTGATCGGTGGAACGGTTCCGTGCCCCTGCCGCTTATCCTGATCGCCTCGTTTGCCAATACCTTCTTCGAGCTCTTTCCCGTCCGGTTGAGCAAAAATTTTATCATCAACGACAACCTGTCGGTACCGCTCATTACCGGCATAATCATGCTCGTCTGCCAGCCGCTGTTCGCCTGATCGGTTGTGGGCTCTCAGGCGGTTTATCGGCCGGAGAAGGACCCGTAGCGGAAGCTGACGCCGCGGACCTTGATGGAAAAGGATACGCCGCCGAGTCCCCCGAAAAGCCCCGAAGATCCGCCCGGCCCCGGCACGCTGATGGGCGGATACGGATCTTCCGTCGCCCCCGCGAACAGGGGATCAACCGTTACGGATATCCGAAGCGGCACGGCAAAATCTTGATTTTGCGCTTCGGCGGAAGGGTCCTCGGTCTGTACCTGGATTTCACCGGCCGACGGCGGCGGAGAAGCGAAGTCGTTCATAACGAGCAACCGGAAAGGTTTGGACTTTCGGATCTCTCCCGTCAGGCTTTTGCGCAGGAGCAGGTAGTCGATCCCCTTGGTCCAGTTCCTGGCCGGCGGCAGATGTGCCGTATAGGTGCCTCCGACGGTTTCGGCCATCGGCAGGAAAAGATAATAATCCTCGGCCATTGTCTTGAAATAGAGGCGGATTTCGGCAACTTCGCCCGGGTTTTCGAAGGTGGCGTTCACCGGCACGCTTTTGCCGGCGGTGACTGAATATATCGGGGTATGTTCGATCGGGGTATGTTCGGGCTGTTCCCCTTCCGTCGCTCCTGCCGGCAAGGCCGACGCAAGCACCGACACAAAAATAAACCACCACAGCAGTAATGGGGTAATTTTGTCCCGGCGGTTTGGGGGCCGCCGGGGGATGTTCGAAGTCGGGCCGTCTATGGCAGTTCCTGCCTGATCCGGCTGATGATTGCCTGATCCCATTCTTTCTGTTTGGCAATGCCGGTAGGCCGCAGGGCGGTACTGGTGAGGACCAGGGTGCTGTACTTGTCTCTTGCCTGGAACCAGATGCCGACGAGTTCGCTTTCATTTTTCTCGACCGTTTCACCGGGCTTCAAATGGACCGCCTCAAAATACTCGGGGCTTTCCTTGGTTATGGCAAAGCCGAGATGGGTAAGAGCATTGCGGGCGGCGGTTTGCACCTCGCTCAGCGGAAACTGAAAGACGCTGCCGGTATTGGGCGCCGGCTGGACGGGCACATGATCCGCACAGCCGACCAGGCTGAGAAGACCGAAAAGCAACAGGGCTGACAGAATTTTTTTCTTCCACGGACCGATCATACATTCCTCCTCTCGGATTTGGCTGATTTCTACTGCTCCTCCGGACCGTTACAAATCGTGGCCCCGGGAATGTTGCGACAGCTTGTTACTAATTGAATATAAACGATATCTCTGTTACCTCCCCATTCTAGCACAGGTGGCGGATGGAAAGCAAACCGGTTCCCCTGGAGAATTACCGGCGACAATCGCGTAGCGCAACAGCGGTTCAGTTTTTGCGATTTTGCCTTTAATACGCCTCGAGGTCGACTTCCATGAAGTTGAACCACATGCCGTTGTGCAGGGCGTGGTCGAGCTCGATCTGGACAACGTCGACATGGCGGTCTTCAATCAGGACGAATTTGTCGAAGATGGCCCGGATCTCGCCATCGCTCTTGTCGCGGGCGTCCCGGTAGAAGGCGGAGGTTTCCTTTTCGAGCTTCAAGGCGCTGCCGAGGACCGTCTTGATGTCGCCCAGCATCCTCTCCGGGATCTTTGCTTGCATTTTCGCGACGTTTGCTTCAATTTCGGGGCGGGCGGGGATGGCGGTAACCAGCCGGTCAAGATCGATGGTCATCTTTCGCTGCAGTTGGTCCAGGCTGTACAGGAGAAAGTCGACGTGGGACTGTTCGTCCCTGGCCAACGCCCGGAAAATGGCCTTGCCGCGTTCGTCGTCGACGGTTTGCTCAGCCGTGCGATACAGGTCCCGGATTTTTTCTTCGTATTGCAGGGCGGTGTTGAATATCTGCAGTGAATCCATGGTGTTTCTCCCTTGTTTCGGTTAATGGTCGGCCTCCCAGTACGTTCTCAGCCATAGACCCGGTCGATGCAGTTTGCCAGATCGTCGGCAAATTCCGCCACCGAGTCGTAGATTACCGGGGTGCCGGCACTGAAATGGAGGAGGATGTCGTTAAAGCATTTGGGCAGGCTCGGATAGAGTTTGCCCAGGTTGAAGATACGGTCGCGGGACAGCAGGGCGAGGTCGTCGACATGCAGGCTGGCCAGGACCTTTTCCCCCAGCTCCGGATCTTCGAGGACATCGATGGGACGAAAATTCCTGCGTCCGAGGACAAAGAGCAGGATATTGCCGAGCCCGATCAGGTCGAGGGCGAACGGACGCTCCGGCAGGTAGAAGTCGTAGTCGAAATCGATCCAGCGATATTCTCCGTCCGCGCCGTCGACGATGATATGGTCCCGGCGGATATCCCCATGTTTCAAACCGTGCTCGTGGAGCAGGATGATGGCTTCGACCGATTTCTGGAAACGGCGGAGAATACCTTCCACGTGGTTCGCCAGGTAGCTTTTATAGTCGCAGGCTATCCGGCTGATCGTGGTGTCGAGGCGGTTGCCCTGGATGACGTCGAGAATTCGCACAAGGTTGCCCACTTCGTCAAGCGTCGAGTAGCCCTGCATGAACATCGGGTTGCCGTGCACCAGTTCGAGAACCCGCCCTTCCTTTTCCGGACTGCGGTAGCAGGTGACGTTGAACTGGCCGAGCTTCATATTAAACGTCTCGTGAAAAACCAGTTTAAGGATCTTTCTCTCGCCCGACTCCAGGTCGTATACCTTGGGGACCCACTGCTTGGGTTGTTCGTCGATGCCGAACCGGCCCTCCTTGGTATGTCCGACCACCAGGAAGTACCTGTTGTCTACGTGGATGACATCGCCGTAATCTATCTGAGTGAAATCGCTGGTGTCCCGGTAAAGGAGCGGTTGCCGGCGCAGGCTTTTCACGGCATTGTGGTTCTGCAGGGTCGTGAGGATATGATCGGGAAAGCCGCTCCAGTCGATCATTTTTCACCCCACAATCCAGGTGGTGAAGTCGTGGCAGTGGCGGGCAAGCGCATTGGAGATGGAGCCGAAAAGAAATTCCTCGGCCTTCGAAACGCCGCGCTTGCCGGTGACGACGGTACCGAAATCCCCCTGACGCTGCACTTCGAGGACCGTATCGCTGATGGTCTTCCCCTCGGCCATATGGGTGGTGCAATAGATGGATTCTCGTTTGATGCCCGCCTCAACCAGGATCTCGATGCAGCGCTTGAAGAGCTCTTCGGCTCTGGCGATCCGCTGAGCCTGATATTCGTCCTTCACCCCGCCCTTAAGATAGAAATCGGGCGGCGGTTCGGGATAGACATTGAGCAGGCAGATCGACACGGCTTCAAGATCGCCGGCAATCTTGCCGACATAGCTGACCGCCCGCAAAGAAGAGGTCATCGCATCGACCGCCACCAATATGTTATGCCATTCACCCATCGCCACCTCCCTTGAAGGTTATGGTGCCGTTGTTGATTTTTGTACTTACGACTGCTCCACCCCGGGTTTCCAGCACTCGAGCAGTTTGATCAGTTCCACCATGGTGCGATGGGTGGGGACGCTGATCCCGTACTGATCGGCATACCGGCAGATGGCGCCGTTCTGCGCCTCGATCTCTGTGGGCACCTCGTTGAGGATATCCTGCAGCATCGAGGAGAGATTGTTGCTGCTTTTAGTGCAGGCATCAAAAAGCAGCTCGTACAGATCCGGATAGACCAGCTCGATGGAGTGGGCGTTCGCCACCTCGCGGCCTTCGTCGAGCAGTCGCTTCATCAGGGTGATCGACTCCATTTTCGAGGTCAGCGAGCCGTTCGGCACCTGCAGGATCGCCGACACCGGATTGATGGCCGAATAGGTGATCACCTTGCACCACAGCCTGCCGATGATATCCTTGACCATCTGGGTTTCGAGACCGCTGCGGTTGAAGACGGCATGGATGTTTTCCAGCCGCATGGAAAAGCTGCCGTCAAGTTCGCCGATATAGGTTTTGCCCGTGCCGCCGCGCCGGACCCTGGCTTCGCTGAGGGCCGTGCCGGACATGAAGGTGATGCCCAGGAGAATATTCTCCGCCGGCACGATTTTGCTGGCGACTTCAAAGTTGCCGAGCCCGGTCTGGAGGCACAGTAAAGGGCAGGCGGCGGAGATCAGATGGGCGACATCCTTGACCGCGGCCATGGTGTCCTGGGATTTCACCAATAAAAGGACCAGATCGGCCGAGGACAGCGAGCCGGCGGAGGCGAGCGCCTGGACCGGAAAGGAGAGAGCTTCCTCGAAGTGTTCGTCGCCGTTTTCGACCAGCCCGATGCCCTTTTCCCGCAGGGCTCCCAGAGTCTTCACATCGATATCGATTAGGGTAACTTCATTGCCTCCCCGAACCAGAGCAGAGCCAAAAAGCCTGCCAATCGCGCCGCCGCCTACGATCACTATTCTCATGAACGGGCCTCCCTCAATGCCTGAGCTGTTCTGTTTGGGAAAAGAGGAATGATATCCCTGTCTTTCCTGTCACGTATCTTTTCGTTCCGGTCTCTTCTCATTGTAGTATCCGCCCGTTCGGAAAGCAAATGGCTGAGTGGTTTTTGCTCTTATTTTCGTTACTGCGATTCGGGCAAGGCATGTGTCTGATCGCCGAGAAAAAGTTCAGCCGCGTAGCTTTCGGTCTCGGAAAGAGTCGGATACGGGTGCAACGTCAGCGCCAGATCCTCGGCCAGGGCGCCCATTTCGATGGCCAGCGCCGCTTCGGCAATCAGACCCTCGGCATGCCGGCCGACGATGCCCGCGCCGAGAATCCGGCCGGAGTCGGGATCGATCACCAGTTTGGTGAGGCCGCCGGTCTCGTCCAGGGTCTGGGCGCGGTCGGAGAGCTGCCAGGGGAATATCTTCACCGCATGGGGGGTATTTGCCTGCCGGGCCTGTTGCTCGGAGAGGCCGCACCAGGCGAGCTGCGGATTGGTGTAGACCACCACCGGCAGGGCGCGGACATCGAAGCTGCTGACCTTGCCGCCGATCGTCTCGGCGGCGATGCGTCCTTCGCGGATCGCTTTGTGGGCAAGCATCGGTCCGCCCGCCACGTCGCCGGCGGCAAAGATCTTCGGGTCGCGGGTCCGTCCACTCTCGTCCGTTTCGATAAAACCGCGGCTATTCAGGGCCACGCCGGTATGATCGAGCCCTAAGTCGTCGCTGTTGGCGATTCGCCCGTTGGCAAGAATGGCCCGGTCGGCCCGGCGTTGTTCGGTTGTGCCGCTGCGGGTGAAGCGAATATCGACGCCGCCGTCATCTTCCACCACCTCTTCAATCTTTGCGCCCGGAATAATCTCGGCAAAGCGGGCGGTCAGGCTTTCCTGCAGCGGGGCGACCAGATCGGCATCGACGCCCGGCAGCAGCCGGTCCGCCTGTTCCAGAAGCGTCACCTTGCTACCCAGGCCGGCATAGATCGAGGCGAGTTCGAGTCCGATATAGCCGGTGCTCGCCACCAAAAGCGTCTGCGGGATGTCGGTGAGAGCCAAAGCCATTCCGGCATCCATAATCCGACCGCCGGGTGCAAATTCCACGCCGGGCAGGCCCCGGGTCCGGGAGCCGGTGGCGATGACGGCATGCTTGAAGCGGACAGCGCTGATCTCCGCTCCCGTCAGGCGCACCGCCGAGGAACCGGTAAAGCGGGCCTTGGCCCGAAGGACGAGAACCCCGCGCTTTTGCGCCAGTATCGTGAGACCTTCGGTCATAGCAGCTATTTTCTGCAGCTGCCAGGCCCGCAAGGCGGCAAGATCGATCCGGGGCGGGCCGAAATTCAGGCCCATTTTTTTGGCCTGTTCGGCATCATGAATGAGTTCGGCCGCACGGAGCAGGGTCTTGGCGGGGATGCAGCCGGCATGGAGGCAGAGTCCGCCGAGGCCCCACTGGGAATCAACCAGGATCACGTCGAGCCCCAGGTCG
>Ga0079306_1002174_pt1 | contig 11303 bp, 13 predicted proteins | sample Methanotroph_Enr_FD_79181 | JGI IMG/M metagenome (GOLD analysis project Ga0079306, IMG submission 79181) | Enriched soil microbial communities from Old Woman Creek wetland in Ohio, USA - Methanotroph_Enrichment_5 | ecosystem: Environmental > Terrestrial > Soil > Wetlands | place: USA: Ohio...
CGCCGGTAACGCTCCGCCGGACGCGCAACACTCGATACGGGTGGTTGGCTAGACCTTGCCCGACAGGGACTTTCACCCTGCAAGAAGCGACAAGCTTCGCTTGCCGCGCTAACGTAAAGCTAAGCGGGCTGCGCGCTTTTTGCGCAGCTCCGCTTGGGCGTTGAGTTAGACGGTTTTTTATTTAAAACAACGAATCCTTATACCCTGTATCGTACCCAGTGGTATTAGGGTCAACCTTGATAGTTATTAAAGTGTTTTTAACTACACCATCATGTAGAACATCAGCAAAGGAAAGTGTGCCTTCGTTCTTATAAAAAAGATCCTGCTGGGTTACATGCTTAGTGAAGATATTATGGTTTGAAGCCATATGAGTGCTTGAATCATTAGGTTTTCCGATTAAATCAAATACTTGCTTAATCCCCATGCCAAGCTGTAGCTTAGAAAACTTACTTCCTGATGCTGGTGTTCCAATAATTTTCGGTGTGGTTATACAACCAAACAGAAATGATATTAAGACTATTACAATTAAAAATTTTATTGAGATAAGACGATTCATATTTTATAACCTAATTTTAAAAAACACTTCAAATGCCATCGAAGTCGAAGTAGAACAGCCAATCACCCGACTATCCCCACCTCATAGAATGCGAAAGACGGGCAAAATACTATTACTGGATTGGGTAAGCGGCTAACTATATTAGACATCCTAATAGACGCAAAACATTGCATCAAAGGTTGGTCTAATAATTCATAAAAATTAAAAATAACTTCAGTTTCAGTCATTTCCATGAATTTAGTAAATCCTAAAATAAAATTGAGTAACGTCATTTAAAAACATAAGTCACCCCATCCAGATAAAGAGAAACAGGCAACAAACGGCCTCTTTCCACTCAACTCCCCAACACCGCCTTCTGCATCGCACTCCATTCGCCATGCGGTTCGCTTTTATCCCACCAGCGCAGCCGGTATTCACGGGTTTCATGGCTGTTGCCGGGGGCTAAAGGCCGCTCATCGAGATAGGGCTTTACCGTATCGATGGCGAGAAAAGCCCAGTCGCTGCCGTTGGTGCGGCTTTCTATCCAGATGCCGTCATGACCGTATTTTTTAAAATCGATACGCACCCTCGAACCGGTTGCACCCAGTTCCACTGCGATGGTGAATTCAGGAACCGGATGATCCACGCTATTCGATACCGCGATGATACCCAGGTTATGGCCGACCGCCTCATTGTAGTTGGGGCTGGCTTTGATGCGGACGATTTGGCTGAACAGGCGCTTTTGGATGCCGGGCGCAGGAATCGGGGGCGGGTCGGGGAAGGTGGAGGCTTGCGGATGGCTGGCTTTGTCGATGCCGTTACCGCTTACCATGAGCTGCTTAAAAGCGGTGGATTCCTTGGCGTCGCGTTTTACGGCAGGATGCCAATGTTGCAACAGCCAAGTGTAATAACGGATGTCCGCCAAGGCGTTAGTGACTTCCTCATCGCTGAGGCCGCAGGCGGAACCATGGATAGGAAGCTTTGAGGAATAATTGCTGAGCCAGATAATTTGTCCGGCCTCTGTCGTGGGAAAGAAACTGTTGTTACTCATAGTTAAACGGAAACTCCTGCCGAATTGTCTAGCGATGCTGGAATAGATTGGAAAGAGGCTGACGTTATTTGCGGGCTTGCCGGGAATAAATCCCTCTTTGCGCTGGAGTTTAAGTTACGCCTTATTTGTTTCGTCCGTCAATAAATTTATCGCGGTATCGGTCAAAAAAGTCTTACGCCTTACCTTGGCGGCTGCTGTGAATGGGGGAAAACTTTTAGGGACGATACAAAAAGCTTCAGTAGGCTCGCAAAACCTTTTGCCAGGGTCGCAAAAAGTTTTTTGATAAGCCAATAAAATAGCCATCTCGAAAGGTTTTTTTTATTTTTTCGCGGTTGCTGGAAATAGGAAAACTTTTTGGGAGTTTACAAAAAGTTTTTGTTGGCCTAAAAAACTTTCAGGGCGCTCGCAAAAACATTTTGGCATGAGAAAAAACTTTTTAGAGAATTTAAAAATGTTTAGGGAATTGCCGAAAATATTTTGGGAATACATAAACGGATTTTGTAATTTCCAAAAACAGTTTGGGAACTCATAAAAACTTTCCATGAACCCGCAAAACTCTTTTGGGAGCGCGCAAAACAACGCGGGGAGGCGGCTGAAAGCATCGGCAGTCTTCTTAAAGACCGCGCGACTAATTGTTTACGGTTAGACGAGCTTACCGCGTATATTTTAATTTCAAGGGCATCTTATCCGGTTCCGGTTGCTCTATTTTATGAATAGGCAAGAAATAACCGGTGCCGGTCAAAACCTTCCAGGTAAGACGACTGCCATGGATGGCGGAAGTGCTGGAGCCGCCGGGAGCGGCTCCAGTAAAAACCAGGAAGGTCTGCATATTGTCTTTGTCCGAATAGCGATATAATCGACGCACTTAAAAACTATTATTTTGGTTATTGATGAACGCTGACTGGAAAAACTTTCTGCTTTCTGAACACGCAGTATTTGACAACGATACGGACATCGTTTTTTTATCGCCCGAACATGAAGGCGGTAAGCGTATTTATCCGGTTGCGCATCTGGGTGTTTTAACGGTTGCCGGGAGCGATGCGGCAAAATTTTTACAGGGCCAAATTACCTGTAACATTAACGACATCTCGGATACAAAAAGCAGTTTGGGCGCAATGTGCAATCCCAAGGGCAGGGCGATTACCACTTTTTTACTGGTCAAAAACGCCGATGCATTTTTGATGATTTTACCCAAAGAATTACTGGCAGCCGTCAAGAAAAGACTCCAAATGTACGTGTTACGGTCGAATGTGGTGTTAACGGACAGTTCGGATGAATTGTGCCTGATCGGTTTATCCGATGATGCAGCGCAACCTGATGATCACTTTGCGACAAGCCGCCAGGAAGAAAATATTGTTATCAATTTTCAGGGGCGCTATCTGGTCATTGCCGAGGCCGGTAATGCTCGGACATTTTGGTCGAAGCAGGTTAATCAAGGCTTCCAGTCGGCAGATTCGGCGCAATGGCGTTATCTCGATATACTCTCAGGGATTCCATGGCTTGACGCCGCAACATCGGAAGAGTTTATTCCGCAAATGCTTAACCTGGATAAGTTGGGCGGCATCAGTTTTAACAAAGGCTGTTACACCGGACAGGAAGTTGTTGCCCGGACTCATTATCTGGGCAAGGCAAAAAGAGAAATGTTTTTGGCTGAGTGCGATGCTCTAACGCCTCCCGAACCTAATTCAATCATCATTGGCGATGACACGAGCGCTGATGAAAGTCTGGGTAAGGTGCTATATGCTCAAAACAGGGGAGGTGTTTGCAAGATGCTTATTATTCTGAAAGTTTCTGACATGAATGCTTATAATCTAAAGCTAAAAAATTATAATCAAGACAAAATTACGTTATTAACAGTATGATTTTAGTCGGTATGGAACATAGGTATTTACACGAGTACCGACTCCTTCTCCCTTGAGAGAGAAGGGGGGATATAAACGGTTATTTTTATTCTCCTCACCCCAACCCTCTCCAACAGGAGAGGGAGCCAAGCTGGAATTTGTTACGGGCATTGAATTATCCGGACAATGCTTGATGAAATTGAAACCATTCAAAGCCTGTTTTTTTCCTAAAGACGTTTAAAACTATGATTAATACCCAAGCAGCCGCACGTTTTCGCCGATTAGGCACGATAACCATTTTCGCCGTTTATTTTGTAATTCTTGTCGGTGGAATCGTAAGAGCTTCCGGTGCTGGCATGGGCTGCCCCGATTGGCCGACTTGTTTCGGACAATGGGTGCCGCCTACCGAGGAATCGCAATTGCCGGCTAATTACCATCAGATTTATGCCGAACGCGGTTATGAAAATACCCAGTTTAACCCGGTAAAAACTTGGACCGAATACACTAATCGCTTGGTCGGCGTGACGGTTGGGTTCTTGATCATGCTGACGGTTTGGTCGTCGCGCATCTATCTTAAAACCGACAAAACCATTTTTTATTTGGCGCTAAGTGTGTTTTTCCTGGTCGGGTTTCAAGGCTGGCTGGGTTCAAGCGTGGTGGCAAGCAATCTCAAGCCTTTGATGATCACCTTACATATGTTGCTGGCTTTGTTTATCGTCGCATTGCTTATTTATACGATTGCACGTTCGCAACGGAATGTTATCGCCAAGATTGATATTCGGCCGCTGCCGGATAAATTTAAAACCGTGTTAATCGCGGCAATGGTAATGACTTTGGTGCAGGTGGCTATGGGGACTCAGGTCAGGGAAGCCGTGGATTTTATTTCTCATAACCATGCTTATATTGAGCGCCAATACTGGCGCGACGATTTTCCGGTTATCTTCTACGTACACCGGTCGTTTTCCTCGATTATTCTGTTTACCAATCTTTGGCTGGCCTGGAAGATTATCCGCTCTGTCGATAAAAACAGCCTGTTGCGGCGAATCGGCTTTTCTTTGGCGGCGTTGGTGGTTACAGCCATTATTGCCGGCATTAGCCTCGATAGATTGGGTATGCCGCCGGTTGCCCAACCGATTCACCTGTTAATGGCTAATTTGATTTTCGGAATGCAGTTTTTTCTTTACAGTTGCCTTAATTACGCCTCGACAACTCCGTCTCCTGAATTCATACGGGCGTCAAAAAGTTAATCGTGTCGGCTTAGTACATAGAAAAATGGAACACGGATGACACGGATTAAACGGATAAACACTGATTTTAAAAGCGTCATCGAACTTGGCTTAAGTTAAAAATCCGTGTAAATCCGTACTATCCGTGTCATCCGTGTTCTATTGAACATACGCTGAGTAGTTACAAAATATTAAAGCCCCTGCCGGCTTCAGCCGGCAGGGGCTTTTTATTATGGAGAGCTGTGTAAACGGAGATGACGCGGAACCGTTGTAGGTGAATAATTAAGCCAACACTACCGCGTTAAAATTGATCCAGGTGAAGTCTTCCTGTATATCGAGGCCGAAGCTTAGAATCATGTCGTCGTCTTCGTCATGATGCCAGTTTAATGAGACGCTATCGGGATGGGCTTTGGCATATTCGTTCAATAATTCGAACATGCTGTAAAAAATTTTGGTGCTGACGCTGTTGAAATAAGTGAGCTGAAAATTGAATTCAACTTTATCGCCGCTGAGCGATTTCAAATGGCTTTGCAATTGCCGAAGAATAGGACGGAAAAACTCAACGCCGTTTTCGGGGTAGGCTTCGCCGGACATGCTCAGAGTGTTGCTTGAAAACTTAAAGTCGATTTCAGGCGTGTCGGAAGTGGCTTGAAAATATAAGTCGGTCATGATGGCTCCTAAATAGTAGCTTTGAGATAAAAGCAAGACAGTTCATTTTCAAATCCTGTCGCATCTTGGATAGCGTATTCGATAGGTTCGACTGAGTCTCTTGCCAGTGTTAAGAATCCAAGCCCCGCGCCTTTGCTGATCGCGTCGTCGCTGTGCCGGTCGTTTTTCAATTGGGTGCGATAAGCCTGCCTGATTTCGTCGGCGCTCATTTTCAGGATCGGGTCGATTTTTTCGCGTATCCGCGCCTCATGCTGTTTTTGAATGAGATTTGCACAGATAACGTAATATTTGTCTTCTTTTTTGCCGACAATGATGGAGCCTTCCTTGGTATCGTCGGAACCGGGCGTGCCGGGCGAGTAATGCATCGCATTTTGTACCATTTCGATAAACGTGGAGAATACTTTGCGCGACCTGAGGCCTTTCTCATCCTGAATTTGCAGTTTTTGCTTTAATGAGTCGCTCATCGTGGTAATGACATTCTGTGAAAGAATGCCGCTGTAATAAAAAACAATCCCGTTGGCATCGGCTTCTTCGCGAAAAACGGTAAATAGGTTGATCAGCATAAAATTTCCGGTTAATTAGAATCTGAATCCCATCAGGCATACATCGTCGCGCCGCCGCTGTTTTCCCTGATAGTCATAATAGGCTTGCATGAAAATAGATTCTTGCTCCGGCATGGGTTTGCGGTAATTTTCCTGAAGTAGTGTCGAAAAACGTTTCTTGCCGAAAGCGATTTTTTTTAATCCGCCAATCTGGTCGATCAAGCCGTCGGTGGTCAGATAGATGCACATCTCTTTGCTTAAGGCGAGCTGCCGGTTGGTCCATTGATAATCCATCGGTGTATCGATATAGCCTACGCCTTTGCGGTCCGGTTCCAGTAAATGCACGTCGGAGGATGCGTTGCCTATATAAAATAGAGGGGTTTTGGCGCCGGCATAGGTCAGTGTACTGTCTTGCGTATTGACCCAGCAGAAAGCCGTATCCATGCCGTCATCGGATTGCCCGTTCTGTGCCGAAGAAAACCGGTCAGCCTCAATGCCGTCGGTGTCGGTTTGGTTGATCTGGCCAAGCGCGATCTTGACCTTTTTATTCATTATCGCCAGTGCGCCGGCAGGGTCGTGGCGATTATCTTCGAGCAGGATATGGTCGAGAAAGGAAGCCATGATAAGCGTCATAAACGCCCCCGGAACGCCATGGCCGGTGCAGTCGATCAACGCGAGAAAAAAGCCGTCATCGAATTTCTTGCAGAAATAATAATCGCCGCCCACTTTGTCGCGCGGTTCCCAATGCATGAAGTAGTCCTGCAATACTGCGTTCATGTTTTCTTTTGACGAACGCAGGAAGGACTTTTGGATGATGCTTGCGTAATTGATGCTTTCCGTTACCAGCCGGTTTTTTTCCGCCTGTAAAAAGGAAACCACTTTGACTAAATCTTCGCCGGTACCGAGGCCCAGGTAAACGCCGTTTTCATCGGTGATAATAAAACCGTCGTTGAGCGTCTTGCGGCCGGAACCGAGCACTTTAAAACTGAGCGTTTGAATGCTCATGTTTTGATCGATAACAAGCGGATCTTTGTCCATGAAAGCAATGCAGCTTTTCCGGTCGAATAAATCATGGTGGAAGGGCTTGGCCATGCCTTCCATGAAAACATTGCGGGTGATCAAGCCAATCGGTTTGTCATTTTCTACGACAGCAACAGAAATGAGGTCCGGATGCTCATTTAGCAGCTTGGTGACTTCAAGATTGGTTTGCTGGGGAGAAACCGAGGGGCAGATTCTTAGAAGGCTGCGGGCAATATATTCAGCCTCGATTTCGGACAGTCCTGCTCTTGATTGATTTAATAAGGATTGATCTAACATTGCCTTGCCTTCATTTTAAAATTCGGCAAGGATAGATCACGATCGTTACAAAATGATGACTCCGGGCATTACGACAACTATCCGGTTGAAAATACGAGGAGGGTCACACTTTTTGCTAATTTTATCTATCGATTTGGTTTGTTAGAGCAGAACAAACATACGTCGGCAATTGTTAAAGAAGTATTCCGGCAAACGGCCTTAGCAAGGTTTAGGTATGATTTTTAAAATGGCATTGCTCAACGATTAAGTGAATTTTGTGCAGCTTTAGCAGCAGCTTCTTTCTGTTGTTGTGACAGATAAGTTCCGGTCATGATCACTGTCATTATCAAAAGATAAACCACTGAAACGATACGTCTGGCTTTTTTGCTTTGCTCATAGTTATTCATAATCGATTCCTGAAAAAGGTTGGAATAATACAATATTTACTAATGCAAATTAATGGAAACGTTTTCTGCTGTGCTACTGCTTCAGGCGCTTTTTTACAAGGCATTGATTTTATGCGTTTAAGCTGAGCTTAAGATTCGTTAAGTTAAAATTGAGCCAGACTTAATAAAAAAGGCTCTATCCTATGAATAAAATCATGCTAGCAGTTCCTGTTTTTTTAATATGCAGTTATTTTAACCCGATCCAAACCGCCGAGGCGTCCGGACACCGGACAGCTCATAAGGGTTCCAAGCACCTTGTAGCAAAAGCCCATAATAAAATCCAGCATCACTCAAACAATCATCAAAGTACAGTTTCCTGGTATGGTCCTGAATTTCATGGTAGAAGAACTGCCAGCGGCCAAAAATACGACATGTACGCGATGACTGCCGCACACAAGACATTGCCTCTTTTGTCTTACGCCAAAGTTACCAACCTGAAGAATCATCGTAGCGTTGTTGTTCGCATCAATGACCGGGGATCTTTTCATGGAAAAAGAGCTATGGATCTATCTTATGCGGCTGCAAAAGAGTTAGGTATTAATGGGTTAGGGTCTGTAGAAATCACACCGTTGAGCAGTAACGAAGCATTGTCGCCATTGAGTAATGGCGGTAAAGCAAACAAACGCGGTTAATTTGTTATCCTGAAATCTGTGTTTCACCTCCAGCAAGCTTAAGCATTAACCGGTGCGGCGGGAGCCACCCGCTCAGCGCTTGCTTAGTAGCATCCGATATACAGCCCGCAAGGTTGTCAAAGTAAATTTCTCGATGCGTAGTCAACGCAGACTCGTTAAATACAAATTCGTTTTCTGCTATCCGTATGGCCGGATATGCTGTTTTCCGGGGTTGATGTCGAAAAAAATCAGGGTGTGCGCTCACTGGTTAGAGGCTGGGTCATGTAAAATGCATCCGATATAGTAAAAATCGATCCATTCAGCATACGGGGATTTTCAAAAAAGCATGCCAGAAACCCATGAAACCTTAGTTATCTATCACGCCGACTGCCTGGATGGTTTGGGAGCGGCATGGAGCGCGTTTTGTAAGCTGGGCAATCAAGCCCGGTATATTCCTGCCCGCTATGGCGACGATATTCCCGATTTTGAGCCGGGGGCAATACTTTATATATTGGATTTTTCCTACTCGCCTCAGGTATTAGTCGATGCCTCGGCGAAAGCAGGCCGAATTATCCTGATTGATCACCATATGACCGCCATGGAGCAATGCGATGATTTTTTTAAGGTGCAATCCCCCCCCTGAAAATCTATCGATCAATTTCGATATGTCGCGGAGCGGTTGCGTTTTAGCGTGGCAGTATTTCTTTCATGACCTGAAACTGCCCAAAATTCTGTTGCATATCGAAGACCGCGACCTTTGGCATTTTAAGTTGGACGGTACCCGTGAAATAACGACGGCGCTATATGAAAGGATGCCGATTAATTTTGCCGAAATAGGCACGCTCGATCTATCGGAGCTGTTGGCGGTAGGCCGCATACAGGCTGAGCAATTTGCCGGAATGGTGAAGAGAATCGCCAAATCCGCGCATAGCGTTTCGGTGGCGGGGCAGCTAGGGTTTGCTGTTAATGCGCCGTCCTTATTTGCAAGCGATCTTGGTCATGTGTTGGCCGAAAAATCAGGCACATTCGGGATGATTTATCAATATGACGGCAGAAAGCAGCAATGGAGTTTTTCGCTACGTTCAATCGGCGAGTACGATGTAGGCCATCTGGCAGCAAGCTTCGGCGGGGGGGGGCATAAGAACGCCGCGGGCTTTACTTTAAATAATAATCCGTTTTTAGTGGCTAACCGTTGAATCGATCGCGCTAATCGACGAAGCTGTATCCGTAAAGTTAAAGCGATTCGGGATATAATAAGTCACCGAATTATTAGCAACCGTATAAGCAGGAACCCCCGATGAGCATCATTCGTCAAGATGATTTTATTCAAAGCATTGCCGATTCTTTGCAATATATTTCATATTATCATCCGCTGGACTTTATTAAGGCCATGCATGAGGCCTATCAAAAGGAAGAGAGTCCGGCCGCCAAGGATGCGATGGCGCAAATCCTAATCAACTCCCGGATGTGTGCCGAAGGTCATCGGCCGATTTGCCAGGATACCGGCATTGTTACGGTATTTTTAAAGATCGGCATGAATGTCCAATGGGATGCCGATATGGGTATTGCCGATATGATCAATGAGGGCGTTCGCCGCGCTTATCGTCATCCTGATAATGTGCTGCGTGCTTCGATACTGGCCGATCCGGCCGGTAAACGCATCAACACCAAAGACAACACCCCGGCGGTGATTCACATGGAAGTCGTCCCCGGCGATACGCTCGACGTTGAAATAGCCGCAAAAGGCGGCGGTTCCGAGGCTAAGGCAAAGTTTGCTATGCTCAATCCTTCGGATAGCATCGTTGATTGGGTGCTGAAAGCCGTACCCACCATGGGCGCGGGCTGGTGTCCGCCCGGCATTCTGGGCATAGGTATCGGCGGCACGGCTGAAAAAGCCATGCTGTTAGCAAAACAGGCGTGCATGGGGTCGATAGATATTCATGAGTTGATAGCCCGCGGTCCTTGCAATGCGCTTGAAGAATTGCGTTTGGAACTATACGACAAAGTCAATGCGCAGGGCATAGGCGCTCAAGGTTTAGGTGGGCTTACCACGGTGCTTGATATTAAAATCAACGATTATCCGACTCATGCGGCTAACAAGCCGGTTGCGATCATTCCTAACTGTGCGGCGACCCGGCATGTGCATTTTGTTCTGGATGGCAGTGGCGCTGCCGAATTTAAACCGCCGCGTTTGGAAGATTGGCCGGAAATTACTTGGGGTGCGGGTGCTACTGCTCGCCGAGTCAATTTGGATGCCGTGACCAAGCAGGATATAGAAAGTTGGAAACCTGGAGAAACTTTATTGCTTAGCGGCACCCTGCTGACCGGTAGGGATGCGGCGCATAAACGGATGGCTGAACTTTTCGAGCGAGGCGAAGCATTGCCTGAAAGCGTCGATTTTACTAATAAATTCATTTATTACGTGGGGCCGGTCGATCCGGTTCGCGATGAGGTGGTCGGTCCTGCCGGTCCTACTACGGCAACACGCATGGATAAATTCACCGAAGTGATGCTGGACAAAACCGGTTTGCTCGGCATGATCGGTAAGTCCGAACGCGGGCCGGAAGGAATTGCCGCCATTAAAAAGCATAAAGCCGTTTATTTGATGGCGGTCGGTGGCGCGGCTTATTTGGTATCAAAGGCTATCCGTAAAGCACGTATTGTTGCTTTTGAAGATCTTGGCATGGAAGCCATACACGAATTTGTTGTTGAAGATATGCCGGTCACGGTCGCTGTTGACACGAACGGCAGCTCAGTGCATTACATCGCGCCACGGATATGGCAAGCCAAGATCGGTAAAATTCCCGTTACGGTTGAAGCAAGTTAAATAAGGTCATTTTTAACTGCTCGCCGGATAAAAAAGGTCGCGCCAGACAAAATAAATTGTGCTTGAATTTATAAAAACACACCCCACTATAATTCCGGGTTGCCAAGCAAAATCAGGAAAGCTCAGAGTATGCGCAGTTTTAGCTAAAAAATATTCTGAAATTGGAGTATTGATTTGTGTTGATTTGTAATTACAGTTATCTTAATTAATAGTTTTAAAATAATAAGGAGAAATCGGATGTCAAAAGGTCAAAATTTAC
>Ga0079306_1002178_pt1 | contig 11290 bp, 13 predicted proteins | sample Methanotroph_Enr_FD_79181 | JGI IMG/M metagenome (GOLD analysis project Ga0079306, IMG submission 79181) | Enriched soil microbial communities from Old Woman Creek wetland in Ohio, USA - Methanotroph_Enrichment_5 | ecosystem: Environmental > Terrestrial > Soil > Wetlands | place: USA: Ohio...
AATGCCTGTCATGGCCTTTATCTTTGCCATTCTTTTGACCCTTTGATTTTCCATTATCCCGACCCTGTGATTTTCCATTATCCTTATGATATTTCGGGTGTCCTTTAATTCCATAATATTTCGGATCATCCGTGTTCCTGATTATCTGCTGCTGGCCATGCTGGCCTTTGAAATGTCCATATTCTTCCTGATGTTTCTGATAATGCCTGTAAGGCTCCTTCTCATTAACAACTACTTTATATCCGGTGTTTAAGTCATAATTTCTGTAGCGCGATGGCAATGATGATGAAAAAATCCAGCGGCCGCGATTCTGATAGACAAACTGATGGCGTGGCACGTTGTAGTATGCCTGGATATCAGGCAGATAATAGTACTCCACATAATCATAACCTGATGGGCCCCATACAGGCTGCGAGCCAATATTGATATTGACGTGAACCTGTGCATTTGCAGGCAAAAAAGCAGCACCGCTGACTATAAATGCCAAAATTAAAATGATCTTTTTCATTATATTCCGGTTTAAGGTGAAAATGAATTATTAAAAAACAAAGATCAAAGTTAACAGACCGGTAAACGTTACACTTTTCTGAAAATAAGTTACAACATTCACACATTGACAATGCCAGATAGAAAAGGGTAAAAGCGGCCGGGTGGATCATTGGCACATATGAAAGTGTTGCTGGCCGTTAACCGGAATGTTTGTATTTAGGTCGAATGAATTTACCAGTTTAACTTTCCGGAAATGATTTTAACGCTTTAGCAGAAATTCAGGGTGGAATTGAAGCCTGCGGTGATAATAAGCAAAAGCAGGACAAAATTTCACGGTTTATGACCTTACGAAATCAACCAAAGGAGGATTTTGAAATCCATGAAATTAGGATTTAAAATCCTTAAAATTTATTAATAAAACAAATTATACAATTTCCGGTGAATACAAATTTGAACTTTTTGTATCACACATTGTTTATTTGCCCATATAAATCAAGAGTTCATCCGAAGAAAAAACATTTTAATTAAAACAATTATGAAAAACATAAGATTGATTTTCAGCATTTTAATTCTTACGGCAATATATTCGAGTTGCCAAGCGCAGACAATGAATATGAAAATGTCTGCTGCTAGAACCACGGTTCAAAAAGCTGTATGTGTTGTTTACCCCACACAAGGCAATACGGTAACCGGAACCATCACATTTACCAAGGCAGACGACGGGGTAAAAGTGGTAGCGGACTTGCAGGGACTTAGTAAAGGCAAACACGGTATACATATACACGAATGCGGCGATTGTACTTCTGCTGACGGCAATTCTGCCGGAGGTCATTTCAACCCTACGTCAAAGAGCCATGGTGCCCCAATGGATGAGATGCGCCACGAAGGCGATATGGGAAACATCGAAGCTGATGCTGCAGGAAAAGCTCATTTGGAATATATTGATAAAGCTATTTCTTTAGAAGGCCCAACTTCTATTATCGGGAGATCGGTAATAGTTCACAAAAATGAAGACGACTTTAAAACCCAGCCAACCGGAAATGCGGGTGCAAGAGTAGCATGCGGAGTAATTGGAATCGGGAAATAAGTTAAAGATTTTCGGGATTTTATCTTGCGCTTTTCTGCCTTTTCTTTTCCCTACCAGATGCTAGCGCATTGTAGTGCCCGGTGCCTATTGATTCCTTTTGGAGGCAATAGCGAACCATGCACCCGGGGATTTGTCTGTATGTAAATCTATCCTTGCTAAACAGTCAACTCATCAAAGGGGAATATCCCTTGCAGAATGCCTGTTTCATTATGAAATCGCACGACCAGCCGCCACTCTTCAATCCTTAACACATCGTACTGAATACCCTACCGCCTTATTACTGCTTATCAGGAGTAAATAGCTTGCAACACCGCTGGTATAGGCATGCCACACATTTGGCGCAATACTCTCGGTAGAAGTCCACCAGTTGCCGGGTTGATTAGTGGTGTAGAAAAGGCCGCCGGGATCGCGCAATCCACCTGGAAGGGCAGTAAATCCTGATTCGTTGGTAGCCCCGGTATTCGGACTTATCCAATGTGTTGTGCCTGTTTCCTTCAGTTTCCCGCCGGCTACACTATCACCGCCCAGGTAATCCCTTAAAATGGTCCATTCTTCATACGAAGCAACATGCCATCCCGGCGGGGCGATGTTGCGGCTGTCGCTCACAGCAAACCAGGTGTATAATCGGCCATATGTAGCAACTTTACTTGCATCACCTAAACCCGGCCATTGATATTCAGGAGTCGCTTCGCCTGAAATATTCTTTGTGGCAGGATCTGTTGTACCGATTAAATCACCGTTGCGGTAACTGGTTACCTTCAGGTTTTCGGCCATCCAAACCTGTGTGCCAATCTGAATGGTCCTACATGTGTTACCATCCTGGTCGGTCATGGTACCATATGTCAATGCCGGGTTAAAGATTGCCGTCGAAATTCCGTTTACAGATCCCTGAGTGTTGTCTTTCTTACAGCTGTCCGAAAGCAGTAGCAAAACTCCCGTTAAAATAGATACGTAAAACCAGATATTCCCTTTATTTTTCATTTTATTTAAAATTAAAGGATTTCTAATTATTTCTTACCCTTATATATGATTTTTGATCTCATTTACAACAGATTAAACTGGTTCACAGCTGAAAAACAAAAAACAGGGACAAATGTTTGAGGCTAATGAAAATCGCTATAAAGCGGAATAATAGTCCATTTATTTATGAATACTGGATTTATATCATAGTCTGGCATTCTTATCCGTTAACGGAATAATCTGTACAGTGCATCTGCTTTAATGTGAAGTACATATCCAGGTTGCTCATTCTGGATTTACAGGTGTCTGGATAACATATCGTTACGCCGGAATTGAAAAACATGATGAAAAGATACACTTGACCCGGAAAACAATAGCAGTTCTGAGTCGTTATGATTATACGAAACGCAGTACCCAGCCTAAAATATCCCCTGCTTCATGAAGCCTTCCTTTAAGTTCCTCTTTAGTTTTGTCTTTTTAAACCTATTCGTGGCAGGCAGTCCCTTTGCACAACCCTGGAATTTTGTAAAAGAAAATGACGGAATAAAAATATATACCCGTATTGAATCAAACAATTCCCTGAAATCATTTAAAGGAGAAGTCATTTTTCATGCAACTATGGAAAAAGTCTGTTCTTTGCTTGGCAATACTAAGAATACCGACTGGTGGGACAAGGGTATCAGTAATATAAAAGAACTTGATTTTGAGGAAAATAAATTTGTACAGTATTACCTTATTTATAAGATGCCATGGCCGCTTACCAGCCGCGACCTCGTTGCAGAAACACGAATAACAACCGATCCGGTATCCGGCGATCATAGCTTTACTGCCAGGCCATTAGCGAATACAGTGCCGGAAAAACCAAACCTGGTCCGTATCCGGAATTACCGGCAAACATGGATCGTTCAGCCAATGGAAAAGGGGAATGTGCATGTCACACTCGAAGGATTTATTGATCCGGGCGGTAACATTCCCACATGGGTTTATAACATGGTCGTTGCCGAAACGCCGCTAAAGGCAATTCGTTCGCTTCGTGAACGGGCATTATCAAAAAAACCTGCATTAAAATGATCACATCCGGAAACAGAACCTGATCCGCTATTAAATAAAACGCTAAACCCCGGTAATCAGGTTAACCAGCTACAGGAGCTGCATATTCGTTCAAAAAGCATGCAGTGAAAAATCAGTTTCCGGCCGTATTCTTTGGTTCAGAACTATCGGAAGCAGCTTCCTGTTTTGGGTTTCCTGATGTATTGCCAGGTATCAGAGTTCCTGTAGAATTTGCAGGTTTGCTTTCCTCCTCATCGTCCCTCATTGCCTGTTTAAAGTTCTTTATTCCTGAGCCAAGTCCTTTCATAACTTCGGGGATTTTTTTACCCCCAAACATCAGTAAAACGACACCGAATATGAGCAGCCATTCAGTTGGTGAAAAGAAAAGGCCCTCCAGTAATGTTCCCATTTTTAAAAGTATTAAAAGATTGAAAATACCACTGCAAAGATAATCAAATTGATAATCTTCTATGTGTTGAATAATAATAATCCGGAAATATCAACCATTTGATTTTCATTCATTTACATACCCATGGCCAGGAATACCATTCCGGCTAAACCTAATATCATGCTTCCATACCAAAGCCATTTTGTTTTGGTTAGCGCAGATATGGCACAAATCGCAATGGAGATCTGGAAGATGGTAACCCCGTTTGCGAGCGTTTTATGTACGGAAAGGTGTTGTTCCGATAGCTCTGCATACTCCTTAGCTTTTTTGCCTATTTCTTTTTGCTCTTCTTTATATGCAATTACTTTTTCTGCATCCTTGGCCGATTGCTCTTTCCCCAGCGAGGCAAGCATTTCCATTTTGCTTTCCAAAACCGCTGATTTAATGCCTTTAGCCTGGTAGTAAGCCCATTGGTCCGACGACTTTATCTGTTCAATCATAGCTTCATTGGCATGATGTCCGGCAAATAAGGCAGTAACAGCGGCAAAAACAGCGAGTAGTGCTGCAGTAAGAGCAACCTTTAATATCCAGCGTTCTGCGCTGTGATGCGCACTTTCATGAAGTGTCTCATGAAGGTGTTCGGTAGGGACTTCCAGTTCTTCCAATTTATCCGGTTATTTTAAAGATTAAAAACTGTCAGGAAAACATTCAGCGACAGGATTAGTTCATTTTGCGGAAACCAGATGCATATCCATACATTAATGCTTATTTTGGTATATATCGACCGGCTTATTCCCGTAGGCAAGAATGTTTCTGCAATTATACCTTTACCTTTGGCAAACCCTGCAATGCGCAGACATAGCTGAGGCTGCAGAAAGCTGGCCCGGGAGAAATTTCCCGCAATACTGTTCTCACTTCATCGCAATTCTTTCAATAGATTATCTGCTTCGGTGTAATCCCAACCGTCTTTTATAGCCAGTTCTTTTGCCTTTTGTGCCATTCGGATAGCCTCTGGCTTTTCATTCAATTTCTGGTACAGTTTTGCAATTAAAAGATAAGTGCCATATTCCTCATGCATGTCCAACGATCGCTTTGCCCATTTAACAGCCCGGGCCAGAGCAGCAGTGTCAGCAATATGTTTCAGGTAGACGTTCGCTATATCCGCAAGTTGCGGATAGCTGTTCCAAACGTATTTTTCAACATCCTGTAATGTTTCGTCCCGGTAAGATTTCCAGTTGGCATTTACCTGGTACAACGTAATATCGTAAGCAAAAACAAGAGAATCGACATTAAATTGCCCAATGGTTATAGCCGGCTGGCGCAAATTAAAATAGGTAAGGGTATCATTAGCTTCAACCAGAGGCGTAAGCAATTCCTTGACCAAATAAAAAATCTTTCGCTCAACTCTTTCGCGCGAAGCAATTGAAGCAAATTCTTTTTGATGGCTGAGCACAAACTGAAACTCCCGAGAATTCATATCAGTGGTTCCGTTTGCAATTATTACCCAATTCATTTCGGATAACAATTGCCGGTCACTTTGTGTGGCAAAATACTTCTGAACCATATCAGAATAATCCATTCCACCTTTTTTGAGTGCACGCAAGTATTCGAGGCATCTGTCAGAATTGCTAACATCCTTTTCGAATTGTTGCTTCAGATAAGGCAATTGTTTCCCGGGTGTGAGGGCATTTTCGCCCTCCACAATAAACTGAGCGGCTTTAAACTCACCATTTATCCGATAAATCACGGTTCCGCCGCTATCCATAAAAATATAGGTAGGATACGATTTAATATCAAAACTCTTGTGCATCTCCACTCCTGCGCCCTTTTCCATATCCTGCTGTACACAAATAAAATGTTGATTGTAGAAAGCCGCAACAGAAGAATCGGTGAAAAGGGTTTCCCGCATCTTTTTGCAATGGGGGCACCAGGATGCATAGCAGAATAAAAATACGGGCTTATGGTTAATTTTTGACTGTTCGAGCGCTTCTTTGAGACTGCTTTCGGAAAATTGAAGCGATTGCTGGGCCTCAACAATCTGGCAGGTAGTAAGGAGTAAAAGCAATACCAGGCTCCACACTAGGCTATTTACAAATTTTACCCATTTCTGCCAGACGAAACATAAGAATGGTAACTGATCAGTATTTCTTTGAAAGAAATTGTATTTCATACTAAATCAGCCTTAGAAGACTGTAAAATTAGTGAAAGAAATTATTGGTTGTACTGGATAACACGGAGTAAAAACGAAATCCGGGTTAATGCTGCCACTATTGCAAAATCCATCCACGTAAATATAACTGCAACCCCCGAAACGTCCGGTGCTGGTCTTTTTAACTTCAAGCAAAAAAAAGTTAACGCACCAAGTTGCAAATAGTGAACATAACATATTTATGATTGTTACTATGTTTTCGTAATTAATATATTATCAGGCAAATAGATTAAAATGCCAATACTCTAAAATCATGAAATCTATAATTGTAAAATCGAGGAGTCTGCCTTTTGTTGCTGTTGTCATGGCAATTGTTGCCTCAATAACTGAGCAGGAGGCACCCGATGTAAAAACCGAAAAGATTAACCGGTAAAGCCGGCAATTTATATCGGAGGCAGTAAAAATAGAGCTTCCGTATAAATGGCATATATTTAAAAAACAACATGATTTATGCACAAAAGATGAAATCAGAATATAATGTTCTAAAAAAGCAGAGACCAGAAACTACTTAAAAAACGGGGCGATACCGAAAAGCCATATGATTAGGGCATAATTAAAATGAAAATGAAATGAAACCAAAATTTTTACTTTCGTTCTGCCTGTTGTCAATTTCTGTAACAGGATTTAGTACTAAATGGACAATTGTTAACTCAGGATTTACTTTTTCTCCATCTTCTGTATCAATTTCTTATGGCGATAGTGTTGATTTTTCTCTTGCATCCATGCACAATGCCTTGGAGGTAAGCGAGGCTACGTGGAATGCAAATGGCAACACAGCTCTGCCCGGAGGATTTGAATTGCCATTTGGAGGTGGATTGGTCCTGCCAGCACAACTTCCAGCCGGCACTCATTATTATGTTTGTCAACCCCATGCATCATTGGGTATGAAAGGTATTATTACTGTTTTATCTACTAATGGTATTGCAGACTTTCAACCGGCTACTCATTTTTCAGTGTATCCGAATCCGACAAGTGGTCAGCTCACCATTAAAACGAGTACCTATATTCCTGGTTCGGAATATCGTATTATTGACCTTTCAGGTCAGCAAGTTGCTAATGGACTGTTAAACAGCAATGCAACCCATGTTGATATAACTCCATTATCAAATGGCCTGTACTTTATCGAAATTCCTGGAAAAAGAAACCAATCATTAAAACTGATCAAGTATTGATACTCTTCATTACAGCCTGATAAATGCATTGAATACTGAGAAAAAAGTGATAGTCTGGGATGAAGATGCGTTGATTCGCATCTTCATCTTGAAATATTTCCCCTTGCAGAATAATTTTAATCGTGAACGTTAAATGGAGATTCTTTTAAAATCAGTTATTACATGTCCCGGTTGCGGGTTTGAGAAAGAAGAGATTATGCCAATTGACTCCTGTCAATATTTTTATGAATGTGTGAATTGCAAATCCATATTGAAACCAAAACCTGGTGACTGTTGTGTGTTTTGTAGTTATGGAACTGTTAAATGTCCTTCCATTCAAGAAAATATGAGCTGCTGTTAACTCGGTTCTATATGAACGGTACACCTAAAATTCATCGTTCCAGAGCAATAATTGCACTAAAGTGTCATATTAAACGTACGTAAGCTGGTTAAATATCTTTGCATCTCTTACATACTCTATTCTATCGGGTAGCCAGCCAGGTAGGCAATGCTCATACCAAATTTGTTTCTGACCTTGCCTGAAATCCAGGCATATTGACTATTATCAGTTTCATACGCAAGCTGAAGCATTTCATCAGAGCTGTAAAGCCGGAGAATTGAAATAACTCCATCCCAAACCGTACAAAAGGGAATGACTGGAATCAGATAAGTGAAAAGCAGCCTCGAAAGCCTGAATGGCCTTAAAAAAGGAGTGCACAGAAACAGCATTACCGGGTGTGCAAGAATGATAAGTAAGATCATCCAGAAACTTCTGTTGCCACCATCGAATATTGCAATTCCCTGCCTCTGTTCAACAGCATTTTTCAAAACTTCCTTTGCCTTTTCCTTTTCAAAATGATGAAAACCGGAAAATATTGTTCTTAAACCTTTTAACCCGGCAGGCACAGAGGAAGCGTCAACCGGTGTATTAACAAAGGAAATGCCTCCATGAGTTTTTTTTGATAAATACGCATACGTGAGCTCGCTGGGGAAAAGATCGGATAGCGTAATTTTAATGTCCGGTCTGAAAGATTGTTTCAGGTTTTCGTAGATCATCTCAACAGCGCCGCCACTTCCGGAACATAAATCAAGAACATGATTTGAACCTGATTTGACAAGTGCGTCTTCTAAAATTGGTAAAACAGGTTTGTAGAGATCCAATTTCCGGAACAGGAACCGAAGGTAATCGGTCATGCTATCCCTGATAAATCCGGGAAACCAGGGTTGATCTTCAAATTCAAATCCCCGGAATTTCATTTCAGATGTTTTTGAATATAATTGCCTAAATCAATTGCTTCAAACTCATGACCCCGCCAGGCAATATATAAATCAGGACGTACAAGGTAACAGCCTTCATCTTTAATCCCAAAAGTATAGAACAGTTTTTTTGTGCCCGGTTCTTTTTTGATGTGTATCACTGAAATCTTATCACTGTTTTCATCAATCACCGATTGAAAAGTTTCCGGAAGCAAGGGTTTCCCGAAAATAATAAGTGTGTAAAATATTGAATTTAGAGTATCGTAAATTGTTAAGGTTTCTTTGATGGTTTCAAAAGCCAGGTAGGGCAAGCGTTCGCCAGGTTTCGGTGCATGAGCCGGAAAATTAACACTTGATAAGCCTGCCGGTAAATTACTCCCATACCTGATACCTGTCCCGGAAACTGCTTTGAAAATTCTGTTTTGCATTCCCGCATTCTTTCTGAACCAGGCTAAAAACGATGGCAATATTAATGGAACCATATGCAAACGTAATAATCTTGCCAGGAACGATCCGGATGTCATGAATGAATATGCAAAATCGGTATTGCGGATAACGTTTAAAGCAAGAGGTCGTCGCTCTTCCTCATAGGTATCCAGTAAAGTTTCGGATGCTTTTCCCCGGATATACAATGCCAGTTTCCAGGCCAGGTTATACGAATCCTGCAGCCCTGTATTCATACCTTGTGCTCCGACCGGACTATGAACATGAGCAGCATCCCCAACCAGGAAGCATTGTTTTTGCCTGAAAGAAGAAGCACAACGTGAATGCGACCTGAATACAGAAAACCATTGGGGATTATGTAATTCTATTCCTGAATCATTATTTGCCGCAAAGAAATCTTTCACATCTTCAAAACCGGCATCCTCTTTCACCTGTATTACGGGAATCAATCCATCTGTGCGCCAGCGGTTACCCGGCAACGGGAAAAAACCGGCAGTATACCCTGCTGTAAATGAAAAAAATATTTCTTGTCCGGGCACTGGTAATTGTGCTTCACAATCGGTAATAAAAAGGCGGGGCTCATAGGTTTTGCCGTGAAATGGAATTTTAAGCTGTGTGCGCACAAGGCTATTATTGCCATCAGCGCCAATCAAAAACCTCGATTTTATATGTTCATTCTCACCACCGGGAGTTCTTATTTGTGAGGTAACAATTTCATTCTCATTCGTAAATGCCAATAATTCAGTGCTCCTTTCAACTAAGAACCCTTTTTCTTTAAGAAATTCTTTTAACAGATTTTCCGTTTGCCATTGTTCAAGCATCAGGAAAAAATGGAAACGGGATAAGCCAACGCCTAATTTGCTGATATCGATAGTTACGGTTTTTTGTGAATTAAAACGAATATGAATGGATCGGGCAATAATACCCTTTTCTATTGCTTTTTCAGCAAGCCCCATCTGGTCAAGAATTTCCAGGGTGCGGGCATGCATAATCAGCGCCCCTGAATGAACGGCAGGCGAAGCTTTTTTGTCAATGATCCGGAATGTGATGTTATGCGATATTAGCTGGCAGGCCATCATCAGCCCGGCAGGACCCGCACCGGAAATAAGCACATCAACATCAAAATCGATCTCTGCCACTGAGTCACAATTTATTTACCGGTTTTCATAACCACAAGGTAGCGGAAAGCCCATTTCCATTGTATTGTAAAATACATCATACCTGCAGTTTGAATTAACTTTTCTATTTCCCTGCGTTTAAATGCCCTGAGAACCGAGACTGGCCCGTCGTGTTTTGCTAATGCTGACCCATTCAGCAACCTCGTCAGGAACCAAACGCCGTAATATGCAAGAGGATTTCGTTGTAAATCATTGATTACAGCACCCTGGGACGAACAGGTTTTCAGGTATCCGAATAATTGCACAAGCTTTGTGTCATCCAGATGATGACAAAACAATCCGCAATGAACTATATCTATTTCTTTACCTGTCATAAGGTACTCCTCATAATCAGCTATAATTCCCGTAATTTCAGGGTATTCACCGCTTTGGTCAACCAGGTATTTAATAGCATCTGGATTCAGATCTACCCCGGTGAGTTTTACCTGATACTGGTTTGCGCGCGCCCATCTGGCTATAAATCTTAATACATCTCCGCTGCCACATCCCAGGTCAACGATATGATATAGCTTTTGCCTGTTGATCATCAAACGTTTTATTCCCTCCAGTGAAATAGCATGTCCGCCGATATGACGATTCAAGATATCCAGTTCACCCAGGTTTTTATAAAGTAATTTTTCAGGAATACCAGGTGCATCCATTATTTCTGACTGACCCGAACGATTTTTAAACGAAACCATGGCACACCATTGAAGCAGTTTCGATGCTTATCCCGGGCCCAAAACCCATAGCCAGCAAAGTTTCACCATTTTGGGGATTTCGATTGAAAATTTCATTTAACACAAACAAAATTGTTGGTGACGACATATTCCCATAATTACGCAGCACTTCATAAGAGCTTTTCAGTTCATCGTTTTGCATTTTTAACCTGCGCTGAATGGTATCAAGGATTTTTTTACCCCCGGGATGAACAGCCCAATGATCAACTGTTTCAGGCGTGAGAAGTAATTTCTCCGCTATCAAGGCCATTAATTGCTCCAGTTCATCCCCGAGAAATTCGGGTAAACCGGCATCCAGTATCATCTCGAAATTTAGTGGCGTAATATTCCATCCCATTAATTCTTTCCCTCTTTTAAG
>Ga0079306_1002179_pt1 | contig 11289 bp, 7 predicted proteins | sample Methanotroph_Enr_FD_79181 | JGI IMG/M metagenome (GOLD analysis project Ga0079306, IMG submission 79181) | Enriched soil microbial communities from Old Woman Creek wetland in Ohio, USA - Methanotroph_Enrichment_5 | ecosystem: Environmental > Terrestrial > Soil > Wetlands | place: USA: Ohio...
AGGGGCTTTCCTGATACCCGTTTAGCAGCAATACCTGCCGGATAAGTCAGCCAGTCATGTGCGTGGATGACATCAAACTTTGTATCCTGTGCGATAACATTTGCAACTAAAGCATATCGTGCAATTTCCGATAAAAGGTCGGTGGTATATTTTCCTGTAAATTTTACCCTTCCCTGATCGTCTGTTTCGATCATCGATTCTGTTCCTTCTACGGTATAGATTGTTTGCCTTAAATAGTCCTCCGGGTCAACATAAGGGACCAGCTTTGAATTAACCTCAAAATATTCGATCGATTTGCCGAATTCCTTCAAATTAATACTGCGGTTCGTGACGGGAACATCACCAGCCCCGATAAGGTTAATATTACTCTTGTCTTCGCCACCGAAAACCTTCGGAACGACAAACGTAACATCAACATCGCTAATTTTCGAAAGACCTTTGGTCAATCCATAACAGGCAGTGCCTAATCCTCCCGAAATATTGGGAGGAAATTCCCATCCAAACATTAAAACTCTCATATTTAATTTATTAGGTCTTTAAAATAAAATTACAGGTCAACGGCAATTAGTTTTCATCCATTGACATTTGCCAATCCACAATAAATGAACCTGTTTCATTATATGTCTTCGTGAAATAATAAGGAATGCCTGTTTCCCCGATGATAGAATCCGGATGAACAGGTGCCTGCAAATCATTATGGGGGTATAGATATTTTTGTGTAATCGTGAAAAAATCATTTTCTGAAGTGGTCATGGTGGTAAATTATTAAGGTTTATCAAAAAATCTTTTATCGTTTTTTATTATTGATAAAAGGGTTTATCGGCACCAGGTTTCTCCTGCGACGGCAAAAAGTTTTCCTCCGGTAACATTTGCCACTCCACAACAAATGAATTTCTTTCACTACCAACCTTCATGTAATAATAAGGATTGTGTGTTTTCATTTCGATAGAATCGGGTGGAACAATTGTCCGGAAATCGTTATGCGAATGAAGATCTTTTTGTGTGATCTTGAAGAAATTTTTATTTCCGTTGGTCATGGCGGTAAAGTATTAAGGTTTATAAAAAAAATCTCTTTCCGCTCTTTCTTTTTATCAGCGGGATACAAGTATAACCAGTAAAACACTTTACCGGGCATGAATTTGTGTTCATTATCCGTTCATTTTGTTCATTGATTAAGGAGGATTTTGTTGTAAATAATTATTCCTTTTAGTATATTAGTACATATTTACTATGGCAAAATACTTTCTTTATGAATAAAGAAATTAATATTTTTGTCTCTCTTCTGAAAAATGAAATCCAAAGTAAATTCGGAAGAAGTATTTCTTATGCCAATGACTGTGAAGAGCTTAGTGAACTGATTAAGAACCAGACCAACCGACAGGTAAGTTCTTCTACGCTTAAACGTTTATTTGGGATCATAAAATCTTCGTTCGATGTCTCATTATATACACTTGACACACTTTCAATTTTTTTAGAATTTAAAAATTGGCAGGCATTTCTGAATAATTTCGAAAAAGAAAAAAATCGGTTTTCGGAACATGAAACCTGGGACAATTTAAAAATAAGAGCAACCATAATAACCGCGTCAAGCCTGAAATCACTTAAAAACAAGATTGGAACCAGGTTTGAGTATTTCCCGGTCCGCCGGTTTGCAAGTAAAAAATTCGAAAATTTTTTATCCTCACTAAAGATTGCAACGGCGTTTATTGCGCCGGATGGTTACGGCAAATCGACGATTGTAGCCCAGCTTACCGAAAAGTTTTTTACTGGGGCTGACGCAAGGTATCCGGATGATATCGTCTGCCTGGTTGACGGGAGTACACTTAACAACCTTATTATCAACGACCCAATAGCTGACCAACTTTACAACCTGGCTGAATATAGTAACCAAAAGAGTTTCTTTAATGTTTTTCGCAATAATCCCGAACTGATAAAAGGGAGGTTTTTGATGATTATTGACGGGATCGATGACATTTACGACAATAATGAAGAGACTGACCAATACATAAAAAACTTACTGGACCTAATACTATCGCATGAAAATATTGGATGGTTTAAAATAGTGATAACATGCAGCCCGAAAATATGGAGATTGTTTTCATACCGGATGCAGAAGAATCAGATATTGAAATCACTCTGGTTTGAAGTTACCTTCCAGGGTAAAGATGATGATCTCATCAATATCCCTTTATTAAAAAAAAGTGAGATTAATTCAATACTGGAAAAGAATCATTACCCTCTTTCCCTTAATGATTTGTGTTTTAACTATCCCGACATATTAGATATTATTAACAATCCCTATTTATTGCACCTGTTTTTGTTATCTGATAAACCTGCCGGAACAATCAGGGACATCGATTTGCTCAATCAATATATCGAAAACACAGTATTGTCTCCGCCCTATTCCAGTGAGAAATTTTCAATTGTCAAATCATATTTCACTTTATGCGCTTATGGTAAAAAAAGCGCTGAAGTCAGAAAAGAAGATCTAAACCTATCGCCCCCGATGATCATTGCTTATAATGCACTGATCCGGACCGGTATTTTATATGAATATTCGATTCATGACACTTACATTTCGTTGAATACTTATGTGAAATTTTCACGAAATATCCTGTTTACCCATTACCTGACAAATATCCTGATAGAAGAAAATAAACTAAATATTGACTTTCTGAAAAGCATTATAGTCGAATACAATAATTTACCCCATCTGCAATGTAAAATATTAAGTCATATTATAAAAATTTTATTCAAAGATGAGCAGATCGAACTGCTGAAAAATATTTTCTCTATTTTCGAAATGGATGACCTTCCCCGGAGCATTTCAACTTTTAATATGCCTTGTTATGTGATGACCAATGTTATCGGTATCGAAATGAGAAAAAACCAAAAGTTAAGAGAAATTTTAATCCCCTATTATGCCCAGTCAGAGGTAGGTCGTACACTTTATTTTGAAAGATACTTCGACATGGACCGTCTCGTGCTTCATTCAGGAAATGACCTTGACTGCTATCTTCAATACCGCCATTCAAACGAAGCAAAGCTATATGTCCACTTTATGAAATTTATGCAGCATTTCCTGAGCGAAAATGCAGAACAATGCAAAACAGAACATCAGAATATTCTAAATCTGGAATACCCGGACGGAAAAGATGCTTTAAATACTTCTTTTTATTTTATTCCCCAGGTTATGTATCAGTCTGTTTATGAGAAGAAAGTGGATGAAAATTTATTGGAAGATATTTATCGTATGTCTGAAAGTTTATTAACCAAAGCCATTCAAAGCCGAACTGATATTCCCAATTTTGAGTTTGCAATAATTTTTGCATTAAACTATGGCAGCAGGAATAAAGAAATCATCGATCTTGCTCATTATATCTATGAGAATTATGATTTGACTAACCTTACATCATCATCCTTTTACCAGCTTTTTCTGTCTGTTTACGCAAAAGCCTTGCTGGAAACAGGCGAAGCATTACTTGGTGTCGATCTTTTTCACCAGGTGAAGTTCAGGAATATTAATATCCCTGAAAATATGAAATACTATGTCCGGATAAGGTATATGCTTATAGAGGCTGAATTTTTGGTATATAATGGAAAACTCATAAAAGCCCGCCAGGAACTTGGGGAAATTAAAGATATTTCCCGGATGCTTAATTTCAACTATATGTATAACTGCGCACTGGATATTGAAAAGAACCTTGATTCAGTATCATGACTCGTGTAAAACCAGCTCACCAAACATTTCGATCCTGAGGTATTTTTTGCCCTGCTTACAAAATACCTTATTCAAAGATTAATTTCTAATTGCACACTTTAGTTTTTCAGGATTAGTATGTCAATCCGGTGGTGATTTGGCTATATTTGTAGTTGAAACGAGTTACATCCATGCAGATAATAAACCATTCAGGGATGAAAGAATTGTTAATAATGAAAGAAGGGAATACCAGTGGCTGGGCGAAGCATGTCATTGTTCAAAAGGAAATTGACAAATATCTGATTGAAGGTAAAGATTTTATCAACGAAGCAGACATTTTTGACCGGCTCCGAAAAAATACAAATCCGGATTCTGAACGGATCCGGGACATTCTTCAAAAATCACTTTCTGTTACAACCCTTGCTCCTGACGAGACGGCAGCTTTGCTGAACGTCACCTCACCCGAAATCTGGGAAGAGATTTTTCAAACAGCACTCGAAGTAAAAAAGAAGGTTTATGATAACCGTATCGTATTTTTCGCACCGCTCTACTGTTCAAATCTTTGCGTAAATAATTGTGCATATTGCGGTTTCCGTGAGGCCAACAACCTCGAAGTGAGACGTATTCTCACTCTTGGGGAGATCAGGCGTGAAACCAGTTCGGTAATAAATGAAGGGCACAAACGACTGATCCTGGTCTTCGGTGAGCATCAGAAGTCCGATATTGACTATATGACAGCAGCTGTAAAAGCGGTTTACAGCGTTGAAGAACCAGCTCCTGTTTCGGGTCGTCCGTCATCGATCAGGCGTGTCAATATTAATGCTGCTCCTATGGAAATGGCCAAACTGAAACAACTCAAGGAAGCCGGTATCGGTACATACCAGGTGTTTCAGGAGACCTATCATCACGAGACTTATCAGAAAGTACATCCTTCCAATACACTTAAAGGTGATTATAAGTGGAGGCTTTACGCACTTCACCGGGCAATCGATGCAGGGCTCGATGATGTAGCGATTGGTGCACTCTTCGGTTTATATGACTGGCGTTTCGAAGTGATGGGATTACTTTATCATACACTTGATCTGGAAAGGCAGTTTGGCATTGGTCCTCATACCCTCTCGTTTCCTCGTATGACTCCCGCTTCCGGTTCCTCCCTAAGTTCGGACTCCCCCTATCATGTTTCGGACCCCGATTTCAAGAAACTGGTTGCAGTATTACGACTTTCGGTTCCGACCGCCGGGATGATCGTCACAGCACGCGAAAAAGCTGAAATCAAAAGGGAGGTCATTAAACTTGGATGTACGCAGACCGATGCCTCAACGCGCATTGGAATCGGGGCTTACAGTGACCAGAAAACAGAGACTGATCTTGATAAAAAACAGTTCACAATCGGTGACCCACGCGACCTGGACGATGTTATCCAGGAGGTTGGCCGGATGGGATTTATCTCGTCATTTTGCACGGCTGGTTACCGTTGCGGACGGACAGGTGAAACCATCATGGGAATGCTAAGTCATTGTGTGGAAGGTAAATATTGCAAACTAAATGCTGTCCTTACCTTTCGTGAATACCTGACTGATTATGCCTCTGCCCGGACCCGAGAAATCGGGGAACCTTTGATCCTTAAAGAGATCCGCGAAATTGAATCGATGGACTATTTTAAAAACAAGCCTCATCTTTTACAAAAATTCCGTAGTGAGTACAGTGAAATTCTATCAGGAAAAAGGGACTTATATATGTAAAGAAATGATAATGGATAGAGTAAATCAGCGGAGGAATTAATCCGTGCAAAATGTTTTCGTTACTAACGAAATAAAGTTAACTTTACAAACGAAAACTCTTAGTGTATGCTCTCTAAATTAATCATTGAACAAGTAATTGACTCCCAAAAAGAGCGTTTAATCCTTATGGATTCCGGTTTATCGCGTAGCATTAAAGGTTTTTCGGACCTCACCTCTCACGCGTTGATTGTATCAGGCATTCGTCGTTGTGGCAAGAGCACCTTGTTGCAACAGATTAATAAAACATTTAAAGGTCGTTCAATTTACCTTAATTTTGAAGACCCTCGCCTGGCCGGTTTCGATCTGAGTGATTTCAATCGCCTGCACGAAATATCTGTTAAAGAAGGAATTACCGGATATTTCTTCGATGAGATACAGAATATTAATAACTGGGAAACCTTTATTCGATTCCGGCTGGATGAAGGTTACAAAATTTTTATTACTGGTTCGAATGCTTCAATGCTCAGCAAAGAACTTGGCACAAAACTCACCGGGAGACATATATCGAAAGAGCTTTTCCCTTTTTCATATATCGAATACCTTGCTTTTACAGACCAGAAAAGTGGCGTACTTTCATCCGGCAAATATATGAAAAGCGGTGGTTTTCCCGAATACCTGAAAACAGGATTACCCGAAGTGTTAATGCACGCTTTCAATGATATTGTAATTCGTGATATTGCCATACGCTACAATTTAAAAAACACTACAGCATTGCGACAACTGGCTGTATGGCTGGTTTCGAATTCAGGAAAATCAATTACCGGTAACAGTTTAAGAAAAATATTTCAGATAAGCTCTTCATCAACCATGATGGAATATTTATCATTCTTTGTCGATGCTTATCTATTCTTCTTTATTCCAAAATTTAGTTATTCACATAAGGTTCAATTGGTTAATCCAAAAAAAGTTTACTGTATTGATAACGGGTTAATTGAAATTAACTCTGTTTCGTTCAATGAAGATAACGGGAGGCTTCTTGAAAATATGGTTTTCATGCATCTGAGGCGTCAAACTCCTGAAATTTACTACTTTTCGGATAAAAAGGAATGCGATTTCGTTGTATTTCAACAAGGGAAATTATCAGGTCTTTATCAAGTATGCTGGAAGTTAGATCAGAATAATATGGATAGAGAGCTGAAAGGTTTGTTGGAAGCTATGAATTACTTCGACCTGAAAAACGCGAGTGTTATTACTAACGATCAGTCTGATACCTTTATTTTCGATGAAAAAAGGATTACGGCACTTCCTTTTCATGAGTGGGCTCTACAATCTGATAGTAATAGCATCACTCATGCACACTGATGATGCACAGTTTGTCCGGTATTACAGGAAATGTACACTAATATCATTGTTTATCAGTGGAATAAGATAAAATACAATTTAAAATATTTCAATAAAACAAGCAAATAACTATATGACATTCAATAAATTAAAATTATTTTTTTTATTTCAGTTTATTTTCTCCTTTTGTCATGCCCAGGATTACAAGGTGACTTCACCCGATAAAAAAATCAGTGTTGCCATTAAAAACGGGGATGAACTTAGCTATTCTGTTGTTTTTGATGGAAAACCAGTGATCCTTGAGTCGGCACTTGGCTTTGAATTCAAGGCCGAACCTGCAATGAATAAAGGTTTCGCCGTGATTGACAAACAAGAACAGGCAATCAACGAAACCTGGAAACCGGTTGTTAAATCAAAACATGCCGAAGTGGTCAATAACTGCAACGAACTGAAACTGATGCTCAAAGAAAAAGCAGGTCTTATGCGCCAGATGGAGCTTTCCTTCCGTGCCTATAACGACGGTGTTGCATTTCGTACCAGGCTTTACAGAAGCGAGAAAAACGGGCATCGCCAGGTTACAAAAGAGCTGACAACTTTTTCAATTCCGGGTAACCCCAAAGCCTGGGTTGTAGAATATGGGAAGTACTCCAGTTCCAATGAATCCGAATTTTTTGAACGCCCTTTAAGTTATGTCACCGATAAAACAATCTCAGGGATGCCGTTTCTGATGGATTTCGGTAATAAATGCTGGGTAGCAATAACAGAAGCAGATATCAACAATTACCCCGCCTTCTACATCGGAACAACCGGGAAACAGAATGTGCTCACCACCAAACTCGTTCCCCTACCGGGCGAAGAGGAAACTGGTGTGAAAGCCCGTTTCGATGACGAGGTGTATACACCATGGAGAGTAGTGATGATAGGTGAAACGCCCGGAAAACTGATTGAATCGGAGATTATCCAGAACCTTAATGCACCGTGTGCAATTGCTGATCCATCATGGATCAAACCGGGAATGAGCGCCTGGGATCATTGGTGGAGTGGCGAAGTAAAAATGGAAATGCCTGTAATTAAGCAATATATAGATTTCGCATCTCAGATGGGATGGCCTTATATGCTGGTCGACTGGCAATGGTACGGGAAGTTCAATACTCCCGAAGCGGACATCACCAAATGGGCACCCCAGATCGATATGCCCGAAATTATCAGTTATGCCAATTCGAAAAACGTCAGGATCATCGTATGGCTTTACAACAGCGATGTCAATCGCAATTCAGCCTATAAAAAAGCCTTCCCGTTATACCAGAAATGGGGGATTGCAGGTATAAAGATCGATTTCATGGATCGCGACGATCAGGATATGGTGAACTGGTACCACGACATCATCAAATGTGCCGCAGTAAACCGGCTGATGGTCGATTTTCACGGAGCGTACAAACCCGATGGTATTATTCGCACCTACCCGAATATGATTACACGCGAAGGGGTGATGGGGAACGAATATTACAAATTTTCGAACAAGATGAGTCCGGAACACAATGTAAAACTGGCTTTTACGCGCATGCTTGCCGGACAGATGGACTATACTCCGGGGGGATTTCTTAATGTTACCAAAGAGCAGTACAAAAATCAAACTCCCGCTTTGGTCTGGAATACCCGTGCCGCCGAACTATCGAAGTTTGTGGTTTATGAGAGTCCGCTGACCGTGGTGTGCGACCATCCCGACAATATTATGAATCAACCGGGAGCCGATTTCCTGAAACTTGTTCCCACAACATGGGATGATATCCATTTTATCGACGGCTACCCGGGTGAATATGTTGCCATCGCCAAAAGAACAGGTAATGAATGGTTTGTGGGCGTCATGAACAACAGCAAGGAGAAAGAAATCACCTTCAAACTTGACTTTATATCAACCGGGGAACATACAATCGATACCTGGGCCGATGCAAAAGATGCCAATGCAGCACCGAAAAATCTGAAGGTCATATCACAGAAAGTAAAATCGGGTGACATTGTAAAAATTAAACTGGCAAATAACGGGGGTTGGGTTGCAAGGATTAAGTAAAGAAAAGATGGAGAGAGATTTAAGATTTAAGATTGAGGATTTAAGATTTAAGATTGAGGAATGAGAGGAAGTAATCACCACAGAGTGGTGAAATAATGGTAGCCCGGGGTAAGAGCTGAAAGTCCCGGGAACGAAGTGAATCGGGAAACGAAGAGAACGCCACCCCGGGACAAAGAAATAGAATAAAAAAAAATCTCCTCTTTTTTGAACCGTTTCTGATCCTGTTTCTGACAGATGCCAGACTTAACGATACTAAAATAGGCTTATTATTCAGCTTTGAGTTAATTATACAAAACATCCCGGATTATGAAAATTCATAACTAAATGGAAAATAAAAACATACCCGGATTTGACGCCAAAATTCTCGAGAAACGGTTTCCCTGGTTTGAACCGGAACTTCGTCGGGCGATAAGCAGGGAAGGAAGTATAAGTGAACTTGACGAAGGAGCTGAAATGATTCGTGAAGGACAATACATCAAATCCTTTCCGCTATTGCTCGAAGGGGTTGTCCGGGTTTGCCGGATGGACGAAGAAGGTCGTGAACTGTTGCTATACTACCTTCACCCCGGCGAAGTATGTGCAATGGCATTAACATGCTGCATGGGTCATACAAAAAGCAACATCAGGGCTATAGCTGAAAGTAAAGTAACCCAGGTGCAGGTTCCGATTCCCTGCCTCGATTTGTGGTTCGTGCATTACAAATCATGGAAAGAGTTCATCATGTATGCCTACCGTAAAAGGTTCGACGAACTACTTGATACAATTGACAGTATCGCATTCAAAAATATGGATGACCGGCTGATCAGATTTTTTGCCGACCGTTACCGGACTACAGGATCAGCAATTTATAACGGGACCCACCAGGAGATTGCCTTGTTGCTTAACACATCACGTGAAGTAATCTCCCGTTTGCTGAAGAAACTGGAAAACAATCAAAAAATAATCATCTCAAGGAATAAAATCGACTTCACCTCACTGATATCCTGAATATGAATGACCTGCACTTAATAATTCCATAAATTATTTTGACTTTACAATTTTTAACGTTATATTTGATAAGAAAATTCTGAAAACCAAAATTTCAAATCCTTTCCCCAACAAAAAATCGGGCTAACTGTATCCAGGAATAATTCTTTCGTTGATGTAGATCTCAAATTAAACCTATAATAATCACCAGGGAAAACAAATGAAACGCCCCCGGTTTACCGGGAGAGTTCCTCCGACAGATCCCCGCAAAATCCCCGAAAAATCGGGGCAGGCTGGAGCGGGCTATGAGAACGTTTATAAATGCAATTTATTAACTCAAATATTTTCTCATGAATCAAAATGAACCAAACAAGGCACCTAAAAACGAAGGGCAAACCGGATCCGGTTTTATGCCGGTCAATCGAAGAAATTTTGTAGGGATACTCGCATCTTCAGCGGCTGCCTTTACAATCCTGCCACGGCATGTACTCGGAGGAAATGGGTTTATTGCCCCCAGCGACAAAACAACCCTCGCCTACATTGGAGTCGGAACACAGGGAACCAGGGAATTGCTCCCCCTTTTGGATATTCCCGAATTACAAATTATTGCGGTTTGCGATCCGAATAAATCGGCTACAGGCTATCTCGACTGGGGAAAAACAGGACTTAGGGATGAGATTCGTAATAAACTTAAAAATCCCGGTTGGAGTTCAGGTGGAGACAATACGATCCCGGGAGGACTCGATAATGGAAAAGCAATTATAGATGAGTATTACCGTAAATTTCGTCCGGAACAGAAGATCAGCGGATGTAATGCCTATGCTGATTTCAGGGAACTTTTCGAAAAAGAGAAAGATCTTGATGCTGTTAAGGTGATGACTCCTGATCATCTCCACGGACTGATCGCAATGGCTGCCATCAAAAAAGGGAAGCATATTTCAATGCATAAACCACTATCTAACAGATTACTGGAAGGCAGCAAGGTGGTTGATATGGCGAGGAAAAATCCAAATGTAACAACCCACCTGATTCCATGGGATTCCAACGGTTCGATGGAATTGGTGATGAAATGGATCAACGAAGGGTCAATTGGAACACTCCGGGAGGTTCACAACTGGTCGAACCGACCTGTATGGCCGCAATACCCCACTTTACCAACCGATACTCCTGCGATACCTAAAGATCTTAACTGGGATTTATGGTTAGGTCCTGAAGCTAACCGTCCTTATCACCCTAACTACACCAACATGGTTTTCAGGGGTTGGTACGATTTTGGCGGCGGATCGATGGCTGACATGGGCCATTACAGTCTCTGGACAGTATTTAAGGCGCTTGAACTTGGATCCCCGACAATTATTGAACCTAATCTGAGTCATGTTTGCGGTTTGCGTGACTCAACGGCGTTCCAGGTAAAAAACGATTTCTCTTTTCCCATGGCATGTTCGGTAAGGTTCAAATATCCTGCAAAAGGATCACGACCTGCAGTTGATCTA
>Ga0079306_1002181_pt1 | contig 11283 bp, 10 predicted proteins | sample Methanotroph_Enr_FD_79181 | JGI IMG/M metagenome (GOLD analysis project Ga0079306, IMG submission 79181) | Enriched soil microbial communities from Old Woman Creek wetland in Ohio, USA - Methanotroph_Enrichment_5 | ecosystem: Environmental > Terrestrial > Soil > Wetlands | place: USA: Ohio...
CAGAACCGAAAAACGCATGCTTCCTGTTATTGCTTCGATTAGCCCAAAGCTGAAAGTACCTGCAACTGTGGCTAGTTTTTCCATCACATCGTAGAAACTGAAGAACGAAGTATGGTCGGTGGTATCGGCAGGAAGCATTTTGGAATAGGTGCTGCGCGCCAGCGATTGTGAGCCACCCATGACAATGCCAATAAAAAATGCAACGGTTAAAAAGCCAATGGCATCGGTAACAAAATATGCGCCTACACAGATAATGGCCCACGAAACAACCGTGATCATGAGCGCCTTCAAATTTCCTAATTTTTCGGAAATGCGGGCAAACATCCATGCTCCCAACATCCCAACCAGTTGAATGGCCAGAATGGTTGGAATAAGTATATTTTCACGCAAGCCTAATTCTTTTTCGCCATACGTGGCAGCCATAAACATGGTCGTCAGAACGCCCATCATCAGGAAGAAAAAGCCTGTCAGATACATGCTCAACCGATACGATTTCCTGATTTGATTGAATACCATGCGTAATTCTTTGTACCCATTGGTCCAAACCGATTCCCTTGTCATTCTTTGACGGAAAGTATATCTGGGCAGCCTGCTGAAAGTGATCTGGGAAAATCCGATCCACCACAAAAAGACAGTCACGAACGAAATACGGGCCGGCAAAGAGCTGTCGGCAGCAATGCCAAACAAATCGGGTTTCATGATCATCAGGAGGTTGAAAAGTAGCAATACAACACCTCCCAGATAACCCATGGAATAGCCACGCGCACTGATCCGGTCCTGGTCCTCGGGTTCGGCAATTACCGGAAGGAAGGAATTGTAGAACACAATACTTCCGCCATAGCCAATGGTTCCCAGCGAAAACGCAATTACGCCCAGTTCGATGTGGTTTTTATCGAAGAAAAACAAAGCTCCACAAGCTGTGGCTCCAATCAGCGTAAAGGCACGCATGAACCCTTTCCGACGCCCGGTATAATCGGCCATCGACGAAAATAAAGGCGACATGATGGCTACAAGCAAGTAAGCAACCGCAATGGCCCACGAATAAAGCACGGTATTGATTACCGGTAAGCCAAAGAAGTGGACGGTAAAATCGTTGCCAGTACGGGTGACGGTGTTGTAATAAATAGGAAAAATAGCCGATGCAATGGTCAGTTGGTACACCGAATTGGCCCAATCGTACATTACCCAGCCTCGTACAATTCGCTTATCGCCTTTCACGATGGTTTGAACGTCATTTCGCCTGATCATAGAAGCCTTCTCCTGTTTTATAGTTGCTCTAACGTTTGTTTAAGAGTCAAGTGAAGCGTAAACGTAATTATTTTTTTCACCGCATTCAACACCGAAAAAGAAAAAAATAATGCCTGCCCTTGTGAGGCAGGCATTTCATATTAGTAAAAACAAACTTTAGTTTTCTTGTTTCTTTCTAAATGCTATTTAAGCAAAATGGTATATGAGAAAGAAGTCGGTTCGGCAAAAACCATGTATTGAGGCAGAGGTCTTGGGCCACAACCTGCAGAACCAACGCCCAGCGTTTTATGACTGATGCACAATACTGTAGCGCTACTTTTTGGCAAATCAATCCGGTATTCCGTTTTTTCCATTTCTTCGTCGGTATAAGGGAGTGCTGTAATCTGCATCAAATCTTTATCGCTGGTTACCTTTATGCCAGCTCCAGCCTTCTGCGAAACTTCAGTCCAACGTACGTCTTCGTGGTTTCCGCAATCCATCGGTTTTTCGTAGGGTGTCATCTGTTCAGCAATGGTGCTGCTGTATAAACCAACATTGAACCCTCTTTTACGATCGCTGTAATTTTCCATCGGGCCTCTTCCGAAATACGAAATCTGGTCGAGTTGTTTGTTCAGCTTCAACCGAACGCCGATCCGTCCAACTACTAATTTTGGATTGCTCGAATCAACCTTATTGCTGGCCGTGATTTCGCCATTGCCGTTTACTTGATAGGTAACTTCGTAATTAACGGTGAAGCCTTCTTTCCCTTCAGCCTTCATTTTTACTGAAATGCGGGCATTGTCGGCATCAACCTGGCTGGCTGCAACTTCATTGACAGTCCATTTCAGTTCTTTCAAACCATTTTTTACCCAATCGCGGTCGGCCCACATGTCGTCGTTGCGGTGAGGTGCACGCCACAAATGCAGTTTCGGACCACCTTCTGCTGTCAATAATTCCTGACTGCCTTTTTTGATGCTGGTGAAAGTTCCAACTGCTTTGTCGAAAGCAAGCGAGAAGTCTTTTCCTTTAACCAAAACCTCTTTTTCGTTCTGGGTTAATGTAACCGGCACATTAGCAACAGCAACAGGTATTTCAGCCACTTTTACCGGAATCTGGAATTGATGTGTTGCCACTTCAAAACCTTTCTTTGCCCACAATTCGTCGTTGTTTTGTGCGAAAGAAATATTCACAAAATATTCGGCTCCAAGTTTTGGATTGGTAACCTTGCAAGGCACAGCAATGATTTGCTCAGCACCTGGTTTCAATTCCTGAAGGTTCAGTTTTCCGTTTGAAATTACCTTTCCATTTTCAGCAAGACTCCATGAACCGGTAAAGCCATTCAGGTTAATAAACTGGAAGCGGTTACGAATTTTAATTGTGGCTTTCTCAGCATTAGCAACTGTAATTCCAATCCATTGATACGCTTTTTTCATTTCCGGATAGTGCGGTTTAGGCGAGCGATCGGAGAAAACGGTTCCTTTATGAATGAAATATTTGTCGTTCGGAAATTCGCCAAATCCGCCACCATAAGCGATAATCGGATGTTTTGGATCGCGGTTGTTGTACAATCCCTGATCCTGATATTCCCAGATGGCTCCACCTAAGAGGGCCGGATATTTATCGAACAAATCGTTGTATTCGCCGATAGCTCCCATCGAGTTAAACATGGCATGAGCATACTCGCACAAATAGAAAGGTTTGGTATAGGCAGTGTCGTTTAAGGCAATTTTTTCGACATCAGCCGGACTAGTGTACATTCTTGAATCAATATCAGCCGGGTTGTTTTTCTTGATTCCGAAACGTTCGTAATGAATAAAACGGGTTGGATCGATGGCTTTAATTGCATTCATTGCAGCAACAAAGTTGGAGCCGATACCTCCATTTTCGTTTCCAAGCGACCACAGAATAACCGATGAATGGTTTTTGAAATTTTCAGTATTGGCCACGTTACGGTCGATAATTTGTGCTTTAATTGTAGGTTCTTCGTCGAACTTTCCGTCGTAACCGTGACATTCCACATTGGCTTCGGCAACAAGCCAAATGCCATATTCGTCGCACAATTCGTACCAGCGGGGATCATCTGAATAGTGACAGGTGCGTACATGGTTACAGTTTCCTTGCTTAATCACTTCCAAATCGCGGATCATCTGAGCCTCGGTAATGGCATGACCAACTTCGGGCCAATGTTCGTGGCGGTTAACTCCTTTCAGCTTGATTGGCGTTCCGTTTACCAGGAAAAGACGGCCTTTGATCTCTATTTTTCGGATACCTGTTTTTGATGAAAGTATCTCAGTTGTTTTGTTGCCCTCGTTCAGTGTCAGAACTGTAGTGTACAGTTTTGGGGTTTCTGCAGTCCATTTGGCTGGATTCTTTACCGGAAATTTCAGGGTAACCACTTGTTCCTCTCCCGGATTCAAAGCCGGAACAGCCACTTCAGCTTTTGCGCCTTTAACTTCTTTCGTTCCATCGAAAAGTGTAGCAACCAGTTTTTGAGCCACTCCTTTTGCCGAACCATAATTTTTAATCTTGGCGGTTACGTCAACAGTTGCATTTTCGTATTTCGAATCGAGGTCGGTTTTAATGAAATAATCGCGCACATGGGTTTCAGGAGTACTCCATACAGTCACATTCCGGAAGATACCGCTTAAACGCCACATGTCCTGATCTTCAAGGAAACTTCCGGCGGTAAAACGATAAACTTCAGCAGCCACCATGTTTTTGCCCGGTTTTACATACTTGGTAATATCGAACTCGGCTGCGTTGCGGCTGTTGATGCTATAACCCACTTTTTCGCCATTGATCCACAGGAAGAAACCTGCATCAACACCGTCGAAAGTCAAAAATATCCGGCGTCCGTTCCAGTTTTGAGGAACGTCAAATTCTCGGCGGTAGCTTCCAACCGGGTTTCTTTCCTTGTATGCAGTGAAAGTCTTAGGTGGATCGCTCATTACATGAGGAAAATCCTTTTTAAAAATATAGCCCAGGTTCCGGTAATACGGTGTTCCGTAGCCTAAAACCTGCCAGTTCGATGGTACCGGAATTTCTTTCCAGCCAGATACATCAAACGAAGGCTTGTAGAAATCGACCGGGCGCTGCTGTGGCCATGCCACCCAATTAAACTTCCACAGACCATTCAGGCTTTGACAATAAGACGAAGCATGACGGATTGCTTTAAGCGCTTCGGCCTGGTTGCCATATACCATTAATGTGGCATGTGCAGCTTCTTTATTGATGCCCAGCATTTCGGGATTCTCAATTTCAGGAGGAATACTTGCACCCAGAACCACTGTATCAGTGGCACTAACCGATGCAGAATTAATCGTTAAACTTTGCTCAACAGTTTGCTTTTTGGCTGAAGAAGTCGATCCACTGCGAAATGACTGTGCAATGAATACGGCGATTAAGGCCAGACTTAAAAATATTAATCTTCTCATTTAAAAATAGGTTTAGTTATTTTAATGCCGAAATTTAAATATAAAAAAGAGAAGAGACATTCAATTATATTCACACATATGTCCATATGGATTTCAGGACTTATTCTTTCAGCCTGATTTTCTTCCACTTAGAAATAGCTTTACTTTTCGTCCTGAAGTTTAACGGAAATCGGCTTGCTGGCTTCTCCGGCATAAACGCTTACATGTGGGAATGGTATTTCAATTCCTTCGCGATCGAAGGCTTCTTTAATTTCGATGAATACACTGTTTTTCACAGCGGTGTAATTGGTTTTCTCAAACCAAACACCAAACGTAATGTTGATGCTGCTGTCGCCAAACGACTGAAAAAGAATGTAAGGTTCGGGTTCTTCAAGGCAGAGCGGATTGTTTCGGGCAACATTTTCGAGTACCGATTTTACTTTGCGCAAATCTTCTTTGTAAGCGACTCCAATCTGAAAATCGAGCCGACGAATAGGGAACCGGGTTACATTAGTCAGTTCCGAAGAAATAACCGTTTGGTTCGGAATACGGATCAGCAAATTATCGAAAGTTTTAATTTTTATTGAAAGTAAATCGATGGAATAAACAGTTCCGGATTTATCGCCAATCCGCACCACATCTCCAATCTCGAAGGATTTTTCGCCTACAAGGAAAAGCCCGCTAATGATGTTCCCGATACTGGTTTGCGAGGCCACACCAATGACAATACCCATCACACCTACAGCTCCAAAAAGAGCGGTCAGGTCGTAATTCAATTCGCGGGTAACAATTAGCACCAAACCTGTATATCCGGTATAAGTAACAGTTCTGGTAATCAACATCATGCGCTGACGCGAAAGTTGTTTTCGCAACGACCGTCTCAACATAAAAGCAATCATCTGGATGGAACTGAGGCCTATTATCAGGATAAAAACGATCCGGATAAATTTTTCGATGGTTGCTGGATTAATGTATTTTTCAAGACCGAGATCCATAACTTAATTTTGATACATGTTTTTAATAAAGAAGAAACTTCGGCGGAGCAGTTTCCTGGATTCCGACAAACGGGATTTGGCAATCAGAACGATATTCTTGCCCTGAATATCGTCTCGGGTGCTTAAACTAACACTTTCAGCCTGATCCTGTCCTTTAAATTCGATGGTAATGTAATTTGTCAAAATCTGATCGCCTTTCCGGTAGAGGTTAAACTCTTCAACCCGTAATATGAGGCGCTGCAAATCGAGTACTCCGAATGTATTGTTGATGATTTCAACCGAGGCAATGGCTTCCCAAATCCGGGCATCAACCTCTTTAAGCGATTTGTAGTAGTTACTCCCGATTGAATAGGCAGGTTCTCCGCTGTCAATTTCGCCAAACCAGGTATCCGACAAACGTTGCAATGGAATTTCCATCAGGCGGTTTTCGTCTTTCACTTCTTTGAAATAAAATTGCAAAGTCAACGGAATTCGAAAAAACAAATTCGCCGATTCGCCGGCACTTATTTTGATGTTCTTGTTATTTTTGAAAACAACCGCTTTATCGGGTAAAGCAGGCACTGCAATCAATTCATTTGAATTATCAGTATAAAACTGAAGAACATTAGGGCCATCAACCAATTCGTCGACTTCTTCGACCAACAAATCGCCGGAGGCCTGATCAACCACTTCACTTTTCACCAGCCATCCGTTCTGAATATGCTTTACAGCTATTTCAGAATAGCCAGCCTTAAATAACCGGGTTTGATTGACGTCAAATTGATATTTTTTCCAAAAGCTCCGCATGTTCGTTTGAATTGACATTTTCCTGAATTAAAAGTAAAGTAAATTTTAATAGCATCAGCAATTGATCTGTCATCAAAAGGTTAAACATGTGCAATTTGCTCGCAATGCGGAAATCGTGAACCATAATATCCCTCTGTTGTTTAAACCACACTTATCTGTAGCAGAGTTTAGTCCAATCCATCTCAGTTATACGCCTGATGAAAACCGGACTTCGATTGCAACAGAAACCTCGGAATAAATTTAAACGAATAATTATGGACTCAAGTAAAAATAAAGTGAAAGTTGAGATTTGGAGCGATGTTGTGTGCCCATTCTGCTACATCGGCAAACGAAAATTTGAAGCCGCCCTGTCAGAATTTAAAGAATCTTCAACTGTTGAAATTACCTGGAAAAGCTTTCAGCTTTCTCCTGACACGCGAACTGCTCCTGAGAAAAACATTCATCAATATTTGGCAGAACACAAAGGGATAAGCCTGGAGCATGCCAAATCGCTCAATAACCAGGTAACTAGTCTTGCCAAACAGGTTGGTTTGGTTTTTAACTTCGATCAGGCAATTCCGGTAAATACGTTCAATGCACATCGGTTTTTGCATCTGGCAAAACAGCACGGATTTCAGGAAGAAGCTGAAGAAAAAGTATTCAAAGCTTATTTCACTGATGGCAAAAACACCGATGATCATGAAACGTTGATGCGAATTGGAAGTGAAATTGGCCTGAACCCTGATGAAGTAAAACAAGTTCTGGAGAGCAACCAATATGCGGGCGAAGTTCGGCAAGATGTTGCGGAAGCTCATCAATTGGGAGTACGCGGAGTTCCATTTTTTCTATTCGACCGGAAATATGCAGTATCGGGAGCTCAGGATAGCAAAGTTTTTTTAGAAAGTTTGGAAAAAGCATTTGCAGCCTGGCGAAAAGAAAACCCGAAATCAACCATTGAAATCGCAGAAGGAGATTATTGCAGTCCTGACGGTGCCTGTAACTAGACGATTAAAACGGAAGCAACTCCGATGAGTTTAATCATTGGAGCTGCCTTTTGTCCGCTTATTTGGTTTTGATGCCCATATTGAGTGATCCGGTTAGCTTCCCAATGTCTTCCGGATTAATTACCCCGCGGATGCTGATCAAGGTGTTGCTGCTACCACCAACCACAAGCAGAAGTTCCGAAAGTTTACCGTTTGAGCCACTTCTGCCATAAAACCGAACAACTTCGTCTTTATCAGTCACTTCCATCAACACTTCGTACTTGTTGTTTCTGAAGAATCCGTCAGCGTCCAGCTCCTTATAGAAATTAAGTTTCTGGTTCATAATCGAATCTTCAACCGACAAAACACGAATGCCGCTGATTTTATTCAATATCTCAATTTCATCGTCTTTCTTATCAGCAAAACTATTGGCTAAACTCAGCAATTTGCCACTGATATTTACGGTTGTGAAACCTTCCTTGTTGGCATACTTGTTAAAAAGTTTGTCAATCGGGCTATTGTCCTGGGCCATCACCCATAAAGGGATCAGCAAAACTACAATCAATACTAATTTTTTCATGACTATTCTTTTTTAAGTTTTTCATTTAATTTCTTCATTTGCTCAAATCCTTTGTTCAGCTTTTTCATTCCTGAATTGTAAGGATTGACTGCATTCTCAATTTCCCCGATCGGTTTTAGCTGCGCCAATCCTTTGTTGTATTTTCCGGCAACAAATTCAAGGGTTTTGCTGGCTTCAGAATAAGCCTGATCAGGATTCGTAAACGTGTCTTTCCAGTCATTTTGACTGCTGTAAAAATTCACAGCCAACATCACCAAAATCACAGAAGCCGCAACTCCGGTTACCATTTGCCACATCCATCGGTACCGCAGCTTTTCCTTGTGTTCCGATTCCAGAATGTAGTTCATCAAATCGTCGCCCAAGCCTGGGACTTCTTCTTCAGCCGAAAGTTCCTTCATTCCTGAAAACATGGGAACATACATTTTCAGGTTTTCATCCACTTCTCCGGAAGTAAAATAAGTGATCAGTTCATTTTCTTCGTCGATCGTGGTTTCGGCATCAAAGTACTTTTGAAGCAGAATATTTATTTTCTGTGATTCCATAGTTTTGAATTTTTAAAATTTCATCCCGTACTTTTTTGCGGGCACGCGATAAATTTACCCGGATTGCGTTTACATTCATATCGGTTGCATCGGCAATTTCTTCAAATTCGAGTTGTTCAATATCGCGTAAATGAATTACGGTTCGTTGCAAGTCGGGCAATTCGGCTATTATTCGCTTTACCAGGCTAACTGAATTCGACAAATCCAGATAATCCGTATCCGAACTTTCTTCTTCAGCAAAATTCGCTTTTTTCATCGAATCAATCGAGATCGTCCGACGCAAACGAATCATGTCCAGACAGCGATTTCGCGTCATCCGAAAAGCAAATGCCTCCAGATTTTCAATCTTTTCCAGTTCGTCACGTTTTTGCCAGAGTTTCAAAAATACATCCTGAAGTACATCTTTTGCCTCTTCCTCATCCTGAAGAATCTGATTGGCAAACCGCAACAACTTGTTGCTGATTGGAAGTACATCGGTTTTAAAATCTCTGGCTAACATTCAAGCTCTTTTCTGATTGTTTCAAAGTTAAGACGAAGTCAGCAGGATTTCATTACATGGAGGATTAATAAATTAACCACATAGGACACATAGATTTATTTAAAATAAATCAAATGATCTGCGTTTTGCGTATATTTTCATAATCAAAAATTGGATTTTATGCGCCAGTGGGAAATAAATACAGAAAACTATACTATGTGCTCTATGTGGTTCAACCACTCAGAAAAGCTCAGCATCCAACAAATCCTTGATTTCCATCAGGTTGTTTTCGAGCAACATCATGTTATCGATCATGAAGTTGAAAATGTCGGGCCATTGGTTTTGGCGTTGAAAATCGACATTGGGAAGCGAAGTGTAAATGCGGCAAACTTCCTGCCCGCTTTCCCTGACAAAGCAAATGTCCCATTCTAGTGGTTCGGCAAAACCTTCTTCCAGAAACTTTTGGTATTTCTGCAGCGTTTCAAATATTTCCAGGCGTCGGCTTTCCTGTCGACTGTTTATTTCGATCATAACCAAAGCTTCGGTGCGCGAAACATCAAACTTCAGGTCAATACCGTTGAGACCGGTGTCGTACAATACCCACTTTTTCTTCTTATGGCGTAACTCGGGAACGATCTCACATCGCCGGGCAAATACAATCCAGAATTCCTTTCGCAGCAGTTTTGCTTCGTCTTTACTATACATGTGTAAAAATTAGTTCTACTTAAACACATTTGAAAATCAACCTTTTTTACCCTTAATCCCTAGAGGGAAAAGGTTGATTTTTCAGCTTTCGCCCTTCAGGGACGGGGTGAAAAAGCTGAAAAATCATTCTCCGAACTGAATCTGCTAAAGTAGAATTAGTTTGCAAAGAAAATAGAAAAAGCAATAAATGCATATTCGAAAACCAAATCAGCAAAATCAATTTTGGGTATAAATAGCCTTTCAGGAGATAAAAACAACCAGTTCTTAGATATTATTTAATTAAAATGCTGAAAATATCTATCTTGAAACAAATTATCAGTTCATACTGATCTCCAATCTAACCGGGTTTTGTTCCGGAGCATCTATTTAAAACTTAAAACTTTCAAAATGAAAAAATTGCTATTTGCGTTTGCATTCGTTCTTTGGGGAACGTTCGTCTCCAATGCTGCCGAAATTGATGGGAAATGGAAAACTTCGATCAAAGGCCAGGACGGAGACATGGAACTTGTCTTTGCTTTTAAGGCTGAAGGAGCCACATTAACAGGTTCGATAGTGTCACCTATGGGTGAATTACCTTTTACGAACGGGAAAATTGACGGGAAAGAGATTTCGTTCGATCTGGATATGATGGGAACAACCATTAAGCACAAAGGAACTGTAGAGGGCAATGAAATTAAAATGAAATCAGAAGGCGGCCCTGGCGGTGATATTGAGATGATTTTAAAGAAAGTCGTTGAATAAACAACTTTTTACTGCAAAAGAAAGCCGTCTAAAACTCAATTCAGACGGCTTTCTTATAAAATATAGCGATGTTATTTCTTGATCACTTTTTTGTATCCGTAGATAGCTGTAGCTCCCAATTGTTCTTCAATACGAAGCAATTGGTTGTATTTAGCCATACGGTCGGAACGGCTCAAAGAACCGGTTTTGATTTGTCCGGCATTGGTAGCAACAGCAATATCGGCAATCGTTGAATCTTCGGTTTCACCTGAACGGTGTGAAGTTACAGAAGTGTAACCTGCACGGTGAGCCATTTCAATAGCATCCAATGTTTCAGTTAATGTACCAATTTGGTTTACTTTAATCAGGATTGAGTTAGCAGCGCCCAATTCGATTCCTTTTGCCAAATATTCAACATTAGTTACGAATAAATCGTCGCCAACCAACTGACATTTGTCGCCCAGTTTTTTGGTTAAAGCAACCCATCCGTCCCAATCTCCTTCATTCATACCGTCTTCAATAGAGTCGATAGGGAAATTGGCAACCAATCCGGCAAGGAACTCGACCTGCTGAGCAGAAGTTCTTTTCTCTCCGGTTGGACCTTCGAATTTTGAGTAGTCGTAAATTCCGTCTTTATAGAATTCAGAAGCAGCACAATCCAAAGCGATAGAAACATCTCCACCTTCAGAAGCGCGGCCTGGTTTGTAACCTGCATTCTTGATCGCTTTAATGATGCTGTTCAATGCATCTTCAGTTCCATCCAATTTAGGTGCGAAACCACCTTCATCGCCAACAGCAGTGCTTAAACCACGGTCGTGAAGAACTTTTTTCAGGTGATGGAAAACTTCAGCACCCATGCGTAAACCTTCGCGGAA
>Ga0079306_1002184_pt1 | contig 11264 bp, 9 predicted proteins | sample Methanotroph_Enr_FD_79181 | JGI IMG/M metagenome (GOLD analysis project Ga0079306, IMG submission 79181) | Enriched soil microbial communities from Old Woman Creek wetland in Ohio, USA - Methanotroph_Enrichment_5 | ecosystem: Environmental > Terrestrial > Soil > Wetlands | place: USA: Ohio...
TGCTGTTCCACCTGTGGTGAAAACAAAAAGCTGCGACTGATCGCCGGCACATATCGTTGCCGGTTCAGCCAGTGCTTTAACTTCTAACGGACCGGTTAAGGCTTCGGTGAAAGCAGGTAACCGAATATTATCAATCCAGGCGGCATCCTGCCCTGCAGAGGTTGCTTCATCCTTAATATATGACCAGCTTAAACGGTGGTTTCCTGCCGGAATGGGATAACTTACTTTCTCCCAGTCAAGATTGCCGCTCCAGCTGCCTAGTTCATTGCCATCCAGATAAAATTTCAGGAAATCGTAACCCGTTTCGGAAGAAACTTTACGATAAAACGAAATAGTGTCTGCTATGAGAACCTGACCTTCCAAAACCAATTCACTGCGTTCCGAATTGTTAATCGTACCCGATTCAGCTCCGAATAGGCCCCCGGATTTTACATCGGAACTGATTTCCCATGGCCTGTCACCTTTCATCTGCCAGCTGTATTTGGTGAAATCAGCTGTCTCAAAATCTTCAACCTGTGAACCAATAACCGGTAACAGGCTCGAAACTGAGTTATATGGACCGGCAGTCGCACTGACATACAAAGAAAAAACACTGCCCGGTGCTGCATCCGGACTAACTGTAAAGCTGAAAACGGAAGTATCTGTTTCCCCCGAAACCAATGGGCCCAGGTTTAAAACCCTTGAATTCGCTGTAACATTGTCGCCAAACACAAACAATTGAGTTGTAACTTCTGCGGACGTGCAATGGCCCGTATTGGTGACTGGCACAGTTATATAAATTGATTCACCCGGATCGATTTGCCCGTTACCATTTCCAGCCTTTGCATCGTCAAAAGTTATATTACCATTGAATAGCTCCGGTGCATAAACAACAAAATTAAATTCCGATGTAAAAGTACTGGTATCGGATTGAGTAGTGATGGTCAAAGACGATTTATGCAAATCAGGAACATTATCTTTAACCTGGAGAGCAAAAACATTCAACGCTGATGCTGATCCATTCCCTGAAATGAAAGGCCAGGTATAGGTATTAGATAATATAGTTACATAGGAGTCATTGGTCATGAGTGTTGATTTCGCTTTTTCGGCAACAGAGAGTCCAACATTATTCATCGATAGATCCATAGTAATTGCTTCACCAGGCTCGGGCGACTGGTTATTATTACCCTTTGTATCGTTGATTTTAAAATTATCAAGTACCAGGTAAGGCCCTTCAGGAGATGCGACCATTATACTGTCAATATATGGTTGCAGGTTTTGTTTGGTTATTACCAGGTTTGCATAACCAGGTTCTGAGAAAGCTTGTAATGAAACTACTGCCAGCCCGTTTTCATCCGCTTCGGCTACACCATGAAGTTTGTTGTTTTTACTGATCGCGACATAGGCATAAGGCTCGGTCCGGACTTCAAAAGAAGATGTTCCCAGGGGAAGAAATGGCTGGTAATCAACTTTCATTGCCGGTGGCATCGAAAAATAGATCATGGTCGAAGGGTCGCCCATCAGGCAATAAATTTCCCAATAATATTTTTTCAGTCCTGAATTTGATTCCTGAACGGCCAGGTTACCGGCAAATACCATCTGTCCCATGGTACTGTACCATTCGGATCTGGGTTCACCGTGATCGTGGAAAATACGATCGTAAGCTCCCGATCCGGTAGTCTCGTAAGTCGGGTGAGCAGTAACCGATCCGTTTCCGACGCTCCACCAGTAATCTTCGTCCCAGTAGGTTAAATCAGAGGCACCGATGTAGCCTAAAGCCCCTTTGTTTTCGGCCCTCACAAGTGCTTCGCCGAATGAATTCAGGTTATACGAGTTTGTCTGGCAAGAATTCCCGACTATCAAACCATATTTGCCTGCATTCTGCAGCTTTGCCACATCCTGAATGGTGAATGTAGGGTCGGCCCATCCGTCAGGACTTCCATGCGCGGTATTGTTTACGAACCCGGCACCATCGCTTATATCAACCTGGATACTTTTCGAGTAATTATTCCCGGCGGGTTCAGGCTGAAGATAGGTGTGTGCCACCAGGTGGTGAGCTGCATTAAAATAGTTTGAAGTACCATAATTCACCTGGCCGTTGCCCCAACGCTCCTGGTGGGATGCATCCGCACCTGCCGACAGTACTACCTCATTCAGGAATGACGGATCAGGCATAAGGTATTGCTCGTACTGGAGCGTTTTATTTATTTGCGGCAGCAATTCTGCAACCGTGTTGGCTGAAAACCTGCCATAATACACTTCGGGCAGGTAATCACCAGTATAATCACAATAGTAAAGATCGCTGACATGGCTGCCACAGTTGTATGCAGGAACCTGGGCCACATCGCCGACAAACAACACAAAAGTCGGAGCAGGATCGCTGGAAGTAGCAGAAGTATAAAGGTTCTGGAGGTATGATTTTATAGATTTAGAAGTATTGCCTACAGCAGGATCGCTGGTATACGCTTCGATAACATTAAATCCGCGTTTTATTTTCCATTTGACAAACGACTGCAACGCATCCCTGAACATAGGATCGGAAACAATGACGTATTTAACAGGAATACTTGATGTTGTGGTCCCCGGCAAAGCTTCGTCCGGCTTAATGTTGAGAATAGTATTGAAAACACTGTTAAAATAAGGCGATCGCATATTGGATTTATACTCAGCACTTTTTGTTTTAGGGGCACCGGCAAATCGGATCTCAACCACGAGGTTATCATAAACTTTGATACTGTTCGTTACAGGGTTGTATTCAACCGGCGAAAGGATAAGGTTGGCAAGTTGGATATTACGCATATATCCGGCAACTTCAACCCGCGCTAATGATTCGCCATAAAAACTATTGGTTTCGTACAACTGCTTGTTGAAGACAATCGGTTCATTCAGATTAGTGTTCTTTGATTGCGGGGGCTGAACCGGGAAAAGTTTTTGAGTGATTCCAAAATCTGAAAGTTTATATTCACTGACATCATAACTGATTACTTTCACCTGCGGAATTGATCCTTCAGGCACTTCAATCAGCCTGCTTAACACCGGTAGCTGCGGAGCACCAACCAGGTTGGTTTTTGAGTACGAATTCACCACCAATTCAACAAATTCACCTTTATCGGTATTCACCAAAAGCGTGTTGAAACTGCCTATCGTATTGTATACCTGTAATCGGCTGGTTGAATTTTCAATTACACTTAATTTGTTGGCGCCCGAAACAGAAAGAATTATCCCGTTGGCAGCATGCATCTGCAAACTGCTGAAAATAAAAATCATTACTACCCATCCGGGTGATTTTTTCGGTAAAAACAGGTGCACGTAAATGCAGGATTGAATGACTGAACTGAGTATGGTCACAAAGTTACAGAATTAACCTGCAAAAGCACAAAAGCGTAAAAGATAAAGCAAGTGATGTCCTGGCTTATCTCTTACGCTTCTTTAAAATATCCGGAATGAACCGCTTTTTATCTGAAGAAATCAGTTTTTATGTTTATCTGCATTATGGCAGCAGGTTTCGGCATTGCAGGTTTCGGGTTTCTCAACTACCAGTACTACACTGAAAATACCTTCATCCGAATTGATGTCATTGTACTTTTTAATCATGTCCGCATCAAGGTATTTCTCCAGTAACTCCGTAGGTAATTCCACTTTATTCACTTCAACAATTCCACCCTGGGTAAAACCGGTTTTCTGAAAATAGCTCATAAATACATCTGCCTTTTCAGCACCGGCAATGCAACCAGCTATAGCGGAAGCTTCTTTGCGAAGTTCTTCCGGGATATCATTGATGATTACAAAATCCGATACACATACATAACCGCTGTGATCCACTACCCGGTACATCTCATCAGCAACTTTCTGCTTGTTGGTTTGCAGGTTGAACACACAACTCGCATATACCACATTGGCATATTCATCCGGTAAAGGGGCTGCTTCAATATCTCCCAGCCTGAATTCTACATTGCTGACTTTCATCGAATCAAGCATTCCACGGGCGGTATTGATATTTTGTTCCGATATGTCAATGCCTATTACTTTACCTGTCGGGCCAACTACGCCGGCAGCTGAAATACATTCAATGCCTGTTCCTGAGCCAAATTCGACCACCCGGTCGCCTTCCTGTAAAAGCTGGAACCGTGAAGGGAGATTTGTATCCGTTTGCGGATGTTCGTGACCGCCTGAATGACTGCCACAGCCACCTGATCCACAACCACATGCACTATTTTTGACTTTATCTTTATTTTCGATTGATTTTACTTCTACCTCCATAATGTCTGTTTTTAGTTCTTCGATTGAATGTGTGAGATGAAATTCACTTTCTGACTGAAGCATAACAAGCATTAACCTATAAGGTTTAGACAAATCACACATTTAATTTTTTCGATATGTGAAATTGAAATACGTAACCGCTGTTTACCCTAGTTTTCATCAGGACACAGGTCAAAAGACCACAGAATACGAAAACATGCAAATATTTGTTTCCTGGTTGCCTGAATGTTCGGAAACTGCAAATATGAGAATGAGACGAGATTTTATTAAAAAAATGTTAAAATCCGGAATGATATCCATGAAAAAAGTGACAGGAAAAAATCTGTATGCTTCAAAGACTTAACTTTGCATTGAAAATAAATTTAAAATCATGTTTCGTAAAATCATCGCGTTCTCCCTATTACTTGTCATAGCCGCTTCATGTAAAAAAGATGTTGCTCCCGATTTTAGTGCAGCTGACAAAAAAATAATCGAAGATTACCTTGTTGCAAATAACCTTACTGCACAATCTACTTCTTCAGGATTGTATTATATTATCTCAAAGCCAGGCGGTGCTTATCATGCAAATAGCAATTCTACAGTAACGGCCTATTACAAAGGATACCTTGTTAATGGTACAATATTCGACCAGACAACCTATTCAGCCGGTAAGCCCGCTACATTTGCTCTGTCGGGTGTAATAAAAGGATGGAAAGAAGGTTTGCAGTTAATTGGTGTTGGCGGCAAAATCAAACTGCTGATACCATCAGCACTGGGATACGGAAGTGTTGCACAGACCGCGACAATAGGTGGTGTTGTTCAGCCCACAATTCCTGCCAATTCCGTTTTGATATTTGATGTTGAGCTGGTTGAAATTTACAACTAGCATTCATGCCATGTCAAAGTGAAGGGAAATTACCTGGTTTCAACCAGGTATAACGGAATGTTACACAGATTTGCACAGATGAGAATGAAGGCAGACAATATTCATAAAAATCTTTAACCTGAATAATCCAGCGAGGTTTTCCAGGATAAAGTATTGGCCTGTAAACGCTGTTCCGGCTACCATTAAAGTTCAGCCCAGGAAACAATTCCAGCAAATTCAGAAGTGTTACTCCGGGCAATTTATACCACATCATAACCTCTTTTCTCTACAAGCTGTTTTTACTTTTCCAGTCTTTTTGAAAAACTGTAAAAATCCTTAAAATCAATATCTGTATCCATCTTAACTGTAAATTTGCACTTAAAAATCCGTAAAATAATGTATAGTAAATTTATCATCTTCTCTTTGCTGTTGGTAATAGCAGTTTCATGCAAAAAGGCAGATACTGCTCCTGATTTTAGTGCTATTGATAAATCCATAATCGAAGGCTATCTGAATGAAAAAAATCTTACAGCACAATCTACTCCTTCAGGTTTGTATTATATCATTTCAACCCCGGGTGCGTCGATTCATCCAACTATCAATTCATCGGTAACTGCTTTTTACAGGGGATATCTCGCCAATGGAACAATCTTCGACCAGTCGACATATACAACCAACACGCCTGCAACATTTCCGCTTGCCAACGTAATAAAAGGATGGCAAGAAGGCTTGCCGTTAATTGGTGCCGGTGGGAAGATCAAGCTTCTAATTCCTTCCGCTCTGGGATATGGAAATGTTGCGAAATCCGGTATCCCGCTAAATTCAGTATTGATATTTGATATTGATCTGCGGGCAATCAGTAAATAGATGTGATGGCAGATCAAAATAAGGATGTATTACTTGATTTTAGCCAGGCTTACCGCAAAGCCGCTGATTATTGCGCTATACAGGACCGCTGTATCAGCGAAATACAGCTGAAACTGAGGTATTGGAATATCGACAGCCGTTATTACACCGACATTATCAATAAACTGACAGATGAAAATTTCCTGGATGAAAAGAGATTTGCAATTAATTATGCAGGAGGGAAATTCAGGATCAAAGGTTGGGGAAAACTGAAAATCGCAGCCAGCCTGAGGGCAAGATCCATCCCGGCTGACCTGATACATCAAGCTCTTGCCACCATCGAAACGGAAGAGTACTCATTATTCCTAGCAACTTTACTGAAGAAAAAACTAAAACAGCTGGGAGGCAATACTTCCATGAACCGTCAAAAAGCGGCATACTTCGCGGCTTCCAGGGGTTTCGAATCCGGACTTATTACATTACATTTGCACGTCACTGATACAATTGATATATAAATCCATCCTATGATAACCAATGATTCCCTTAAAGAACTATCAAAGCGACTCGAAGCGCTGAGGAGGTTCCTTTGACGTCGACACCAAGTTTGAACTCATCGCCGAAGAAGAAAAAATAACAGAAGCCCCCGGTTTCTGGAACGATCCCAAAAAAGCAGAAGTTGTCCTTAAATCGATACAGGAAAAGAAAAGCTGGACCAATGCATTTACCAATGCTGAGTCTTCCTTAGCCGACACCCAGGTTCTTTTTGAATTTTTGCAGGCCGGAGAAGCCACTGAACAGGAAGTAGAAGAAAGTCTTCGGAAAACCGAAAAGTTATTTGATGACCTCGAATTCCGTAACATGCTCAGCAACGAAGAAGACGGGCTAAGTGCGATTCTGCAGATCAACTCCGGAGCCGGAGGTACCGAAAGCCAGGACTGGGCACAGATGCTTATGCGCATGTATATCCGCTGGGCCGAGCGCAACAATTACAAAGTCCGTGAACTCGATTTAAACGAAGGTGACGGTGCAGGTATTAAATCCGTCTCGATCGAAATTGAGGGGGATCATGCTTTCGGATACCTGAAAGGCGAAAACGGCGTTCACCGCCTGGTGCGCCTCTCCCCTTTCGATTCGGCCAACCGCCGGCATACATCCTTCGCATCGGTTTACGTATACCCGGTTGTTGATGACAATATCGATATTCAGATCAGTGCAGCCGATATCAGCTGGGACACTTTCCGGAGCAGCGGTCCGGGAGGTCAAAATGTAAATAAGGTTGAGACCGCCGTCCGGCTGTACCATGCGCCTTCGGGAATTGTTGTCGAATGCCAGGTAACGCGTTCGCAGCAGCAAAACCGCGACAAAGCCATACAAATGCTCAAGTCGCAGCTGTATGAAATTGAATTGCGCAAGAAAAAGGAAGCCCAGGCCGAAATTGAAGGCAACAAGAAGAAAATCGAGTGGGGATCGCAAATCCGCAACTATGTACTTCACCCCTATAAAATGGTTAAAGATATCCGTACCGGCCACGAAACATCCAATGCTTTCGAAGTGCTTGACGGCGACCTGAACGATTTTATCAAATCATACCTTATGGAATTTGGCAGGGATAATCAATAATTATTAAATTTGCTTTGAAGTGGGAAAATTTGCTATTTTTATACGATTAATCCCATCCTCATGATAACCATTTACCATAATCCGAAATGCCGTAAATCACGTGCCGGGCTGCAATACCTGCAGGACAAGGGCCTGGAATATACTGTTGTTGAATATCTTAAAACACCTCTTTCACGGGAACAGCTGAAAGACCTGCTGATGAAACTCAATATGCATCCATCAGATATTGTTCGGGCACAGGAAGATGAATTCAAGGAAAAACTAAAAGGCAAAACCTTTACAGACGAGGAATGGATCACCATCCTGCTCGAAAATCCAAAACTTATCCAACGACCTATTGTGGTTAAAAACCATAAAGCGGTGGTTGGGCAGCCGGTGGAGGAGATTGATCGGTTGCTGTGATTAACAAAGAAATAAAGTTTCCACTAATTTTCAGAAATGGAACACGAATAAACACAAATTAGAATTATTTTGACCACTGTTTTACTCTATGTGACCTATGTACCTAAATGACACAATAAAGTCGAATATCAAACAATTCCAATAAAGATACTTAGCCTTGTCTAACAAAATAACCATTACAAATATTAACTTATCATGAAATACCGCATCGAAAAAGACACCATGGGACCGGTAGAGGTTCCTGCCGATAAGTACTGGGGCGCACAAACACAGCGTTCGAAAGACAACTTCCGTATCGGCGATGGGCATATGCCACTTGAAATCATCCGGGCTTTTGCTATATTAAAAAAAGCAGCAGCCCTTACCAACCGTGACCTGGGGGTTCTCTCTGCCGAAAAGTGTGACCTGATTGGAAACGTATGCGACGAAATAACCGAAGGTAAACTCGATGACCAGTTCCCGCTGGTTATATGGCAAACCGGTTCAGGCACCCAGAGCAATATGAATGTAAACGAAGTTATCAGCAACCGGGCTCATGTAATTGCAGGCGGTGTGCTAGGCGAAGGTAAAAGCCCGCTGCATCCGAATGACGACGTGAACAAATCACAGAGCAGCAACGATACTTTCCCGACTGCAATGTCGATAGCTGCATATAAAATGTTACTTGATGTCACACTTCCCGGCGTTCAGAAACTCCGCAATACCCTGGCAGCCAAGGCCGAAGAGTTTAATAAAATCGTCAAAATCGGTCGCACCCATCTTATGGATGCCACGCCACTTACCCTGGGACAGGAATTTTCAGGCTATGTTTCACAATTGGATCATGGGATAAGGGCCGTGAAAAACACGCTTCCACACCTGGCTGAACTAGCGCTGGGCGGCACAGCCGTGGGTACTGGTATCAATACACCTAAAGGCTATGATGTAAAAGTAGCAGACCATATTGCCACTCTTACCGGTTTGCCTTTTGTTACAGCCGAGAATAAATTCGAAGCCCTGTCGAGCCACGATAATATCGTGGAAGCTTCGGGCGCACTCAAAATGCTTGCAACCAGCCTGATGCATATTTCAAGCAATATCCGTTTGCTGGCTTCAGGGCCACGTTGTGGAATCGGCGAATTGCACCTGCCTGAAAATGAACCCGGCTCATCCATTATGCCTGGAAAAGTGAATCCAACACAGAATGAATCCCTCACCATGATTTGTGCACAGGTTATTGGTTGCGATGCAGCCATTACGGTGGCCAACACACACGGCCACTTCCAACTGAATGTGTTTAAACCGGTAATTATTTTTAATTTCCTGATGGCAGCCCGGCTGATCGGTGACGGATGTGTCTCCTTTAATGACAATTGCGCTGTTGGCATCGAAGCAAATCTTGCATTTATCGGCAAAAATCTCGAAAACTCCCTGATGCTGGTAACCGCTCTCAATACGCATATCGGTTACGAGAATGCTGCGAAAATTGCCAAAAAGGCGCATCATGAAGGCTTAACATTACGCGAGGCAGCCATGGCGCTGGGATTGGTAACCGATGAGCAATTCACTGAATGGGTTGATCCATCGAAAATGATTGGATAACAGGATTAAAAACCTATATTTTTTCCTTTTCAAAACCAAACCGGATAAGCAGTAACCTAAAATATCGATAAACACATAACATTGAATGAAGAATGAAAAAGTAAAGTCACTTTGAAACTTTAAATTTAATGTTTTGTGTTTACTGTTTTAAATTGTTTTTTAAGAAATACTTTTAAAAGCCCTGTACATTTCCTGGTTTGCAGGGTTTTTTGTGTTATGATATTTGCCAGGCTTCTCTGAAAAAAATCCTTTACCAATGAGAATTGGCGTACCTTTACGCTTCAGTTCAAAACAAATCGCAGGAATGTAAAATTCATCTGTATTTACAATCATAAAAAGGGCAACCTATGATTCAGACTATTAAAATAGGCACTATAAAGTGGCATTATATTGAAGATCCATCTGACGAGGATCTCGGATTCCTGAAAGATAATTTTCATTTCCACCCACTCGATATTGAAGACTGCCGGAGTGTGAATCAACGACCAAAGATCGACGTTTACGATGATTACTATTTTCTCATACTCCATTTCCCGCATTACGACCGTTGGAACCGTTTCCTGAAAACCAAAGAGGTGAAAATCTTCTGGGGCGAAGGGTATATTATCACCATCGGCAAACCGCATTGGGTGGTAAGCAGCCTGTTCAACAGTGCCAAAGAAATGAAAGACCCTTACGAGATATTACAGGCCGGCACTTCTGATGCACTGCTATATAAAGTGCTGGAGAAACTGATGCAGGAAACCCTTTCGCTGATAAGCAAACTGGGAATAGAGCTCGAACTGATCAACCGCGAACTGTTTGGCAAAAAAGCAGAAAAGACCATCGAACGAATCTCGCTTACCCGCCGCAACATGATCCTGCTTAACACTATTTTTAAACCACAACTCAGGCTCTTTCAGAAATTCGAATCCGGGCAAATTGAAGGATATGCCGAAAACATGGAAGAATACTGGGGTAATATCCTCGACTACTACCAGAAAATGTGGGATATGATCGAAGACTATGAAGAACTGATTGAAGGGCTTTCGAAAACATTCGATTCCATGCAGAGCAACCGGACCAATGAGATCATGAAAGCACTCACACTTATTTCGTCCATTTTACTTCCGCTTACTTTTATCGCGAGCCTTTACGGTATGAATGTCAGACTGCCTCTTATGAATCACGAATATACATTCTGGTTCCTGATGGTAAGCATGGTGATGATCTCAGGAGGATTTATATTTTTGTTTAAAAGGAAGAAGTGGATGTAATGTGAAATCAGGCTAATAGTCTTAAAAAACGAATCTCTTAGGATAACTTTATCTTTCCCGTAATTTTCATATCTGTCATAGCTGTGCCGCCAAAATCCTATGACAATTCCCGGATCAATTTTTTTCTTCCACGTCTGCAATTCCTTTGAAGCCCATAGTCTCTTCCTGCCTCCGGATAGATTCCTCATGCAGCAACTGCAATAATTCTACCAGGAATTCGTGGCTCAGGCCCATGCGCGAACCGAGGTTCATCCTGTCATAAAACATATCGCTCCAGCGCCTGATCTGGAGAATGGTAATTTTGTTCTCCTTTTTATACTGCCCGATTTCATCCACGATATTCATACGTTTACCCACTATATCGAGCAACTCTGCATCCATTTTGTCAATTTCTCGCCGGAGCATTTCGAGTCGCGTTTCAAAGTCGGAATTTCCTTTTACGTTGCGAATTGTTAGTGAATTCAAAAGACCGAGAA
>Ga0079306_1002185_pt1 | contig 11263 bp, 8 predicted proteins | sample Methanotroph_Enr_FD_79181 | JGI IMG/M metagenome (GOLD analysis project Ga0079306, IMG submission 79181) | Enriched soil microbial communities from Old Woman Creek wetland in Ohio, USA - Methanotroph_Enrichment_5 | ecosystem: Environmental > Terrestrial > Soil > Wetlands | place: USA: Ohio...
GTCGGACCTCACAGCTGGTCTGAGCGCGAATGGCCCATCGTGCGGCGCGCCATCCACACCAGCGCGGATTTCGAGTGGGCGAAGAGCATGTACTTCTCGCCGAACGCCATCGAGAGCGGCATCGCGGCCCTCAGGGCCGGCTGCGGCATCGTCACCGACACGACCATGATCATCTCCGGGATGAGCAAGGAGCGTTTCGCCCCGTTCGGGATCAAGGTCTCCTGCTACGTTGCCGACCCACAGGTGGCGAAGGACGCCAAGGCGCAGCAGATCACCCGCTCGATCGTGGCAATGCGCCGCGGTGCCCGGGATGCCGGTAACGGCATCTTCGTGATCGGCAACGCGCCGACCGCACTCTTCGAGCTGATCCGGCTGATCCGCGAGGAGCGGGTGCGGCCCAAACTGATCGTGGGGCTGCCGGTCGGCTTCGTCGGCGCCGCCGAGAGCAAGGAGGCGCTCAGGGAGCTGGCGCTCAGCTATCCCGAGCTGCCGTACATCACCAACACCGGGCGCAAGGGCGGCTCCAACGTCGCCGCAGCGGTCATGAACGCTCTTTTGATCCAAGCCGGCTAGGTCGTTTGGAATAAACGCAGCACCGTTTAAAAGAACTCATCCTATTCCCGTATCCACCGGAAGTGCCTATGGATGGTAAACAATTGCGATATGGCTACACCACCGGCTCCTGTGCGGCGGCGGCCGCCAAGGGTGCCGCGCAGATGCTGCGGGACCAGGCGCTGGTCCACGAGGTGCAGCTGACGCTTCCCTGCGGCGAAACTGCCCACTTCAAGCTGCAGGGCGCCGCTTTGAGCGAGAACTCCGCCACCTGTTACGTCGTGAAGGATGCCGGGGACGATCCCGACATCACCAACGGCGCCGAGATCCATGCCACCGCCAAGGTGGAATACTTCACCAGGCGCCGCCTGATCATCAAGGGCGGGGTTGGCATCGGCAAGGTGACCAAGCCGGGGCTGGCCGTGCCGGTCGGGGAGTGGGCCATCAACCCGGTGCCGCGTCGCATGATCATGGAGGTGGTGAAGGAAGTCTTCGCGGTGCGTTGCATCCCCTGGACCCTCACCTTCACCATCAGCATCCCCAACGGCGAGGAGCTGGCCAAGAAGACCTTGAACGAGCGGCTGGGGATCGTTGGCGGGCTCTCCATCCTGGGCACCACCGGGATCGTGAAACCGATTTCTACCAAGGCCTGGACCGACACGGTCGACGCGTCCATCGACGTGGCGATCGCCTGCGGCAACCGCACCGTCGTCCTCGCCACCGGCCGGAGTTCAGAACTTGCCGTGCAGAGCGTGCCCAGCCTCAAGAGTGAGCTGCACGAGGAAGCCTATGTGATGATGGGCGACCACTTTGGCTATTCCCTGCAGAGCTGTGCCAAAAAAGGGGTGCAGCAGGTGGTGATCGCCGGGCAGTTTGCCAAGCTGGTGAAAATTGCCTGCGGGCATCAGCAGACCCATGTCTCCTCTTCCGAGCTCGACCTGGCGACGGTGGCGGACTGGTTGAAGGCGAACCCGGCCACCGCCCACCTGGAAAAGCTGGCGCGTGAGGCGAACACCGCACGGCACCTGCTGGAGGGTTCGCAGTACGACAAGGGGCTGATCGAGCTGGTATGCGGCAAGGTGGTAGAGGCGTGCGAGCACTGCGCGCCGGGGCTGCCGGTCCGGGTCTTTCTGGCCGGCTACCAGGGCGAGACGCTCTACTGGAAATAAAGCCGGGAAGGCAGGACCAGGTGGGTCGGGCATAACAGGCTTACCGGGCTCTACCAAGCTTGCCGGGCTTTATCAGACTTTATCGACATCACTCAAAACCCCGGCCCTCCCCCCTGGCGGGGGAGGGCCGGGGTGAGGGGGAAGCCCCACGACGCGAACAGGCAGGCAGCACCTGCATCCCTTCGTGGCAGCTTCACCCACCCCCCCACCCCCTCCCGTCAAGGGAGGGGGAGCGAGACTTAACGACTTAACGACTCAACGACTCGACCACTCAACGGTTTTCGCAGGTTCACACGGGAGCGGCCATGACAGAACAGAAGATATACCTCGTCGGCGCAGGAATTGAAGGATGGGAAGGTTTCGGTAAACAGGCGCTCGAGGTGATCGACAACGCCGAGGTGCTGATCGGAGCCAGTCGCCTGCTGGACATCTTCCCCAACTTCAAGGGGGAGAAGCGCCTCCTGGAAGACCTCTCCATCATGCTGGAGTACCTGAAAACCACGAAAAAGCGCGCGGTCGTGCTCGGCTCCGGCGACCCGAACTTCTTCGGCGTCGGGCGTTTCCTGTTGCGCAACCTGCCCAAGGACCGGGTCGAGATCTTCCCCAACGTGACCAGCGTGCAGTACGCCTTCGCCCGTATCAAGGAACCTTGGGACGATGCGAGCTTCGTCTCGGTGCACGGCAGGGGCGTGAAGCCCGCCCTGGACCGGATCATCGCCTCGGAGAAGATCGCTGTACTGACCGACGCGACCAACACGCCGTCCGTCATCGCGCGCGAGCTGATCAACCGCGGCGCCGAGGGGTACGAGGCCTGGATCTGCGAGGACCTGGGGCTTCCCAGCGAGAAATTCACCAAGACCGACGTGCGCGGCCTCGCCGACATCACCTGCTCCGCTCTCAACATCCTGATCCTGATCAAGACCTGGGAGCCCAACCTGCAGAACTTCCCGGTCATCGGGATCCGCGACGAGGAGTTCGCCACCGCGAAGAAGCTGATCACCAAGGAGGAGGTCCGGGCCGTGACGCTCGGCAAACTCCAGCTGCAGGACGACCTGGTGATGTGGGACATCGGAGCCGGCAGCGGTTCCGTCTCCATCGAGGCGAGCAACCTGATGCCCAACGGCCGCATCTTCGCCCTGGAGAAGAATCCCCAGTACTTGAGCTACCTGAAGGACAACTTCAAGAAGTTCTCGGCGCGCAACGTCCTTTTGATCGAGGCCTTCGCCCCCGAGGGGCTGGACGACCTGCCGGATCCGGATCGCGTCTTCATCGGCGGCTCCGGCGGCATGCTGGAGGAGATCATCGAGGCCGTGGACCGGCGCCTGAAGCCGGACGGCTTCATCGTCCTCAACGCCGTGACACTCGACACCCTGACCAAGTCGGTGGAATTCCTCGAGGACCACGGCTACACCGTCGAGGTGACCTGCGTCAACATCGCCAAGACCCGTTCCCTCACCGAATACAAGATGTTCGCGGCCCACAACCCGGTCTACGTGATCACGGCCTGGAAAGGGGAGGAATAGTGGCGGTAGTTTACGCCGTAGGTGTGGGGCCCGGCGACCCGGAACTGTTGACCAGAAAGGCGGAGCGTATCCTGCGCAGCGCGGACGTGATCTGCGCGCCCACCGGTGCGGCCGAAGCGGGGAGCTACGCGCTCTCCATCGTCGAGGAATTCCTGGACCGCAGCCGCCAGGAGGTGCTTACCCAGGTCTTTCCCATGGTGAAGGACCAAAAGGGGCTCGACCCGTTCTGGGAAGAGTCCGCGGACCAGGTGGCAAGCCGCATCGCCGAAGGTAAGGACGTCGCCTTCATCACGATCGGGGATCCCTTCCTCTATTCCACCTACCTCTACATCCACAGGATATTGCTGGCGAAGTACCCCGAGATCCGGATCGAAGTCGTGCCGGGCATCTCCAGCATACTTGCCGCCTCGGCGGCTGCCGGGGTACCTCTGGGACTTGCGGCCGAGAAGATCGCCATCCTGCCGGCCGCCTACGAAGACGCCGAGCTGAAGCGCACTCTGGAAGAGTTCGACACCGTCATCCTCATGAAGGTAAGCCGGGTCTTCGACCGGGTCTACGCGCTCTTGAAGGAACTTGGGCGCGAGCGTCAGGGCGTCTTCGTGCGCCGGGTGGGCTCCGAAGACGAGGAGGTGCACTTCGACCTCGAGGCCCTGGTGGGACAGAAGCTCGACTACCTCTCCATGCTGATCGTGAAAAAGGGCGGGATGTAACTTCCCATAAGCAGGCACCTCGGTCCGGGTCCCCGGAACATCCCCATTTACCAGAAAAGGAAGTGACCCTGTGACAGAAGTCTTTTTTGTCGGTGCCGGTCCCGGCGATGCCGAATTGATCACCGTGAAAGGCGCCCGGCTCCTTCGGGAGGCGGACGTCGTCGTTTATGCCGGGAGCCTGGTGGATCGCGAACTGGTGCGGACCTACGCCCCGAACGCCCGGGTTCTCGACTCGGCGGGCATGACGCTTGAGGAGACCACCAACGCGCTGGCCCAGACGGCGCTCGCCGGCGAGAAGGCGGTGCGCCTGCATACCGGCGACCCCAGCATCTACGGCGCCATCCAGGAACAGATGGCCGCCCTGGATCAGCTCGGAATCGGCTACCAGGTGGTTCCCGGAGTGACCAGCGCCTTTGCCGCCGCGGCAGCGCTGAAGCAGGAGCTGACCCTCCCCGAAGTATCGCAGACCGTGATCATCACCCGCCTGGCGGGGCGCACCCCGGTGCCCGACCGGGAGCGGCTGAGCGAGATCGCCCGCATCGGCGCCACGCTGGTCATCTACCTCTCCGTTTCCATGATCGAAAAAGTGGTGGCTGAGTTGCTCAAAGGCGCCTACACGCCGGCGACGCCGGTGGCCGTGGTCGCCAAGGCATCCTGGCCGGACGAACTGGTGGTCGAGGGGACGCTGGAAGATATCGCCGTCAAAGTGAAGGGCGCCGGCATCGGCAAGCAGGCGCTCATCCTGGTCGGCGACGTGCTGCGCGCCCGCAGCGAAGGGATGCGCGCCAAGTCGCTGCTCTACGACAAGGAATTTACCCACGGCTGCCGTGAAGGGATCGTGACCTAAAGACCGCATGCAGATAGCCATCATCGCCATAACCCCCAACGGCGCCCGGCTGGGAGCCAGGCTGCACGAGGGGCTCGCCCAGAGCAGGCTCTTCGTCATCGAAAAGCACGCCACCGGTGACGCTCACCCGTTTTCCGGCGGGCTGCAGGTCCTGATGGACCGTCTGTGGCCGGATTACGACGGTTTCGTCTTCATCATGGCGACCGGCATCGTGGTGCGCACCCTCGCGCCGCTCCTGCAGTCCAAGGACCGCGACCCCGCGGTGGTGGTGCTGGACGATGCCGGACAGTTCGCGATATCGCTCCTTTCCGGCCACATCGGCGGCGCCAACGCACTCGCCAAAAGCTGCGCCGCACTGGCCGGCAGCATCCCGGTCATCACCACCGCCACCGATGTCAATAAGCTTCCCTCCTTCGACATGCTGGCGCAGGCACACGGCTGGCTGATCGAGGACCTTTCGCGGGTGAAGGTGCTGAACGCGCTCCTTTTGGAAGGAAAAGAGATCGCCGTGGTGGATCGGGGGTCGGCAGTTAAACGCTACTGCGCGGGACGAGGCGTGCTGAGCTTCCACGACGACGTTGCCGCCGCGTTTGCCAGCGGTGCAAGCGGCCAGCTCATCGTCACCAATCGGATCATCCCGTCGCAGCTCAGTTCGGACCGCTTGCTGGTCCTGCGTCCGGTCAACCTCTGCCTCGGCATCGGCTGCAACCGTGGGACATCCGCCGCAGAGATTGCCTCGGTGGTCAGGGAAAACCTGGAGCAGCTGGCGCTTTCCTTCAAGAGCGTGAAGTGCGTCGCCACCGCGCAGGCCAAGGGAGACGAGGGGGGCCTCCTGGAATTTGCCGCCAGTTCCAGGTTGCCGGTACTGCTGTACGAAAACGACCAGTTAAACGGCGTCGACACTCCGAGCCCCGCCTCCGATCATGCGCTGGCGGCCATCGGGGCGAAGGGCGTAGCCGAGCCGGCGGCGCTTTTGGCAGCGGCCGGCGGCAGGCTCCTGTTGCCCAAGGTGAAAAGCGGCAACGTCACGCTGGCCATCGCGCAGACGGCTGGCTAGTCACGCTCGCCCGCCGCCATGCTGCTTTGGCGGAGGTGACGCGTTGCGATCTGCGCGATGGTGATCCACCGGGGTATTGAAAGAGCCTTGCGGCCCCCTCACCCCGCCCCTCTCCCGGTGGGCGAGGGGGAGCCGGGTCCAGTTGTGGCATGTTGAAATATGAAATTAGGTATCCAGCGTCGGTTGGTTTTTCCCGCCGAACCTGGTTCATGAAAAGAGGATTTTTTAGATGTCGAAACTTTTTGTAGTTGGTATCGGCCCGGGCGGACTGAACCATATGACGTTTGCAGCACGCCGGGCTATCGAGCAGGCCGATGTGGTCGTCGGTTATAAGACCTACCTCGAATTCATCGAGCCGCTTTTGGCCGGCAAGGAAGTGGTCTCCTCCGGGATGATGCGCGAGGTGGAGCGCTGCTCCGAGGCCCTCACTATCGCCGCCTCGGGGAAGCAGGTCGCCCTGGTGTCGAGCGGCGACGCCGGCATCTACGGCATGGCCGGCCTGGCGCTGGAACTGGCCGACGGCAAGCTCGATGCCGCACCGTCCCCGTTTCGCGATGTCGAAATCGTCGTAGTCCCGGGCGTCTCCGCGGTGCAGGCCGCGGCGTCCGTGCTGGGCGCACCGCTCATGCACGACTTCGCCGTCATCTCGCTCTCCGATTTGATGACTCCGCTCGATACCATCAGGAAAAGGCTGCAGGCTGCCGCCGACGCCGATTTCGTCGTGGCACTCTACAACCCGCGCAGCAAGGGGCGTGTCACCCAGATCGAGGAGGCCGCCGCCATCCTGATCAAGGCGCGCGGGCCTCAGGTCCCGGTCGGCATCGTCAAGAACGCCTGCCGCTCCGGCGAAGAGTGCATCGTCACCACGCTGGGGGGGATGCTCGACCACACCATCGACATGTTTTCCATCGTCATCATCGGCAACGCCGCCACCCGTTTCAGTAACGGCGGCCGCATCGTGACCCCGCGCGGCTACGCGACCGACGGCAGCAGGAAACGCCGCGGCACCTCGCCGACCTCACCAAACTCCCCCTCCCCCCTGGCGGGGGAGTTTGGTGAGGGGGAAGCCGCCCCCAGCAACGACCCCCGTGCCATCATGTTCTGCGGCACCGGGTCGGACGTCGGCAAATCCGTGCTGACCGCCGGCTTCTGCCGCATCCTCAAGCGGCGCGGCATCGCGGTAGCTCCCTTCAAATCCCAGAACATGGCGCTCAACTCCGCCGTGACCCCCGAGGGGGGCGAGGTCGGCCGCGCCCAGGCGGTGCAGGCCGAGGCCTGCTGCATCCCGCCCCACACGGACATGAACCCGATCCTCTTGAAACCGAACTCCGACACCGGCAGCCAGGTGATCGTCCAGGGCCGGCCGGTGGGCAACATGGCGGTGAAGGAGTACAACGCCTACAAGCCCGAAGCGTTTGAAAAGGTGCGCGAAAGTTTCCAGCGGCTGAAGGAACGCTACTCCTTCATCGTGATGGAAGGTGCGGGGAGCATCGCCGAGATCAACCTGCGCGCCCACGACATCGCCAATCTGAAGGTGGCCGCCATGGCCAAGGCGCCCGCCATCCTGATCGCCGACATCGACCGCGGCGGCGTCTTCGCCCAGATCGTCGGCACGCTGGAGCTGCTCACTCCCGAAGAAAAGGCGCTCGTCAAAGGCGTCATCATCAACAAGTTCCGCGGCGACGCCTCGCTGCTCGACTCCGGCATCAGGCAGGTCGAGGAGCGCACCGGCGTGCCGGTTCTGGGCGTCCTCCCCTGGTTCAAAGGGTTGGGCATCGCCGAGGAGGATTCGGTAGCCCTGCAGCGCCGCGACAACCCCGCGGCCAGCACCTCGTCGGACAAGCTGCGCATCGGCGTCATCAAGCTCCCCAGGATCTCCAACTACACCGACTTCACCGCCCTGGAAGCCGAGCCCGACGTGGCGCTCTTCTACCTGGACGAGCCGCACCTGATCGACACCATGGACCTTTTGGTGCTGCCCGGCACCAAGTCGACCCTGGCGGACCTGCAGTTTTTGCGGCAGCAGGGTTTCTGCGCGCCCCTTGAGAAGTTCACCGGGCCGATCGTCGGCATCTGCGGCGGTTACCAGATGCTGGGGACGGCGGTATTCGACCCGCAGTGTGTGGAGGGCTCGCTCGACAAGGCGGCAGGGCTCGGACTGCTGGACGTAGAGACCACCATGCTCGCGGAGAAGGCAACGCACCTGGTCGAGGCGCAACTGCTCGCCGCCGGACTGGAGTTGGCCCCCGGCTGCCCGGCGACGGTTACGGGGTACGAGATCCACATGGGGCAGACCGAACTCGGTCCCGGCGCCAAGCCGTTTGCCGCCATCGGCGAGCGCTCGGGTAGCACGGCCGGCGTCAGCGACGGTGCCATCTCTGCCGATGGCCGCGTCTTTGGCACCTATCTGCACGGGATTTTCGACAACCATGCCTTCAGGGCCGCGTACCTGAACCGGCTCCGGCGCGCCAAGGGGCTTGCCGAGCAGACCGGGCAGGCGCCGGCAGCCGACCCCTACGACCAGTTGGCGCTGCACATGGAGAAGCACCTGGACCTGGCCCGCATCTTCCAAATCTGCGGCCCGACCGTCTCCCAGGCGTAACCGGCTCGTCGCCTGGCAGTTTTCTTTGCCGGAGCCGTTCGACGCAACTGTGACCATGAGGTGTCACGCCACGTGATACAAGTTTTACCCCGCGACATAATCATCGTGCTGGCGGCCGTGGTCATCGACCTGATCCTGGGCGACCCGCGTGCGCTGCCGCATCCGGTGGTGGCGATCGGCAAGCTGATCGCCTTTCTGGAGCCTCGCCTGCGCCGGACCTTCCGCAATGAGCGCCTCGCGGGGTGCGCGCTGCTGGTGACCACGGTGGGGGTGAGCTACGGGACCGCGCTGCTGCTCCTGGCCGGGGCGTACCTGCTCGCACCGGACGCTGGTATCCTCGCCTCGATCTATCTGGGCTGGGTCTCGCTTGCTGCGCGCTCCCTGCATATGGAGTCCGGCAAGGTGGCGCACGCGCTGGAGCGCGACGACATCCCGGCCGCTCGGGTTGCCCTTTCCTACATCGTCGGGCGCGAAACGGAGCACCTGGAGGAACCGGAGATCGTCAGGGGGGCGGTGGAGACGGTGGCGGAAAATACCGGCGACGGCGTCATCGCTCCTCTTTTTTACCTGATGCTCGGCGGGCCGGCGCTGGCCATCGCCTACAAGGCGGTCAACACGCTGGATTCCATGGTCGGCTACAAGAACGAGCGCTACCTCAACTTCGGTTGGGCTTCGGCGCGCTTCGATGACCTGGCCAACTATATTCCCGCGCGGCTGACCGGGCTTTTGATGGCGCTGGCCGCACCGCTGTGCGCCCTGAGCGGCAGGAACGCCTGGCGTATCATGCGGCGCGACGGCCGCAACCACTCTTCACCCAACAGCGGCTTTCCCGAGGCCGCCGCGGCCGGAGCGCTCGGCGTGCAACTGGGCGGGGCCAACCGTTATTTCGGGAAACAGGTTGATAAACCCACCATCGGCGATGCCCTGCAACCGCTCTCCCTGGCCTCCTATGCAGGGGCGGTACGGCTCATGTACTGCTCGGAGTCGCTGCTGCTGGCTGCCTGGCTGGTGTTGAAGCAAACTGCCAAAGCTTTCTTCTAGGAAGGTCTTTCATGTCCTCTACCCACGAACACGGCGGTAACGTCTTTGCCGTTGCCAGAACCTTAGGTGTTGCCCCCGAAGGGATCCTCGACTTCTCGGCCAGCATCAATCCGCTCGGGATGGCGCCGGGGGTGCGGCAGGCGCTTGCCGGCTGCGTGGAGCGGCTGATGCACTACCCGGACAAAGACTCGGCGGAACTGAAGGAGGCGCTCGCCGGCTATCACGGCGTCACTGCGGCCCAGATAACCGTCGCCAACGGCTCCACCGAGCTGATCCACCTGCTGCCGCGCATCGTCGGGGGCGGCCGCAGGGGACTTGTCGTCGCGCCCGCCTTCGCCGAGTACGCCTGCGCCCTGGAGCGCTGCGGCTGGGGGATCGACTACCTCACCCTGGAACAAGAGGATGGCTTCACGCTGTCGCTGCCGGCGCTCATGGAAAAGCTGTCCGGGCGCTACGACGCCCTCTTCCTCTGCAATCCGGCGAACCCCACCGGCACGCTGATCCCCCGGGCCGAGATCGCCCGCGTGCTGGCGCTTTGCCAGGCAAGCGGCACCTTCCTGGTGCTCGACGAAGCCTTCATCGACTTCTGCGAGGAGGAATCGGCCAAGGACCTGATCGCAGCCGCCGAGCGCGCGGTAGTGCTGCGCTCCATGACCAAGTTCTTCGCCATCCCCGGGCTGCGGCTCGGCTACGCAATCGGCGCTCCCTCGACCATCGGCGCCATCGCCGCGCTGCAGGACCCCTGGAGCGTGAACACCGCGGCGCAAGTGGCGGGTATCGCCTCGCTCAGCGACCCGGACTATCACGATAAGACCAGAAAATATGTGGCAGGGGAGCGTGAGCGCCTGGCGGGGCGGCTCGCCGCGCTTCCCGCGTGCGAAGTTTTCCCTTCCCGCGCCAATTACCTTTTGGTGCGGCTGCGCAACGGTCAAAGGGCGGCCGACCTGCGCTCGGGGCTTATGAAAAAGGGCGTGCTGATCCGGGATTGCGGTAATTTCGAAGGGTTGGATAGGACGTACTTCAGGGTGGCGGTGCGGCTTAAGGCCGAAAACGACCAGTTGGTGGAACTGCTGGAAAGACTCTGCTCCAGTCACCCGGCTGTTTAGCCTGGTACCTGTCTCAAGCGGTTGTGGTGGGGATGTATCTCAGCGGTCGGGGAGCGAGAAGAAATCCTTGCGGCGCTGCCGGATCCTCCTGATCTCCTCGTTACAGACAAAGCGCACGATGGCATCGCGGTCGCGCTCGTTGATGTGCATGTAGCGGAGCCCTGAGCTGACACAGGTTCCCTCGGTCCGCTCGATCAACTGGCTGTGCACCACCTGGGTGACCACCGGAACCACTTTCGGCTCGGGCAGCGGCAGATGGAAGGTGGCGTAGATGATGTCGTCCATGGCCATCGCCATTTCGGTCTCGGTCCTCAGTCCGCCGCCGCTTATGTTCACGATGCGCGGCAAGCGCCCCTCGACCGCGACTCGCAGCCCGCCGGAGCCGCTCTCCTCGGCCGTACCGGCGGTCACGTTGAACAGGGTGACCGGGATGTCGGTGTTGAGCCGGAAAAATTCCCTCAGGTCTTCCGACATCACCTGGCTGGTGAAGCCGACCCTCAGGTCTTCGCCGAACTGTTCGTCCAGAATCACGCCGCGGCAGCTGTAGCCGTTGCCGCTCAGCCCGACCCGTACCACGAGCGGCGCCTCGCTGTGCAGCAGGACTCCCTCGGGGAAGGTGTCGCGCGAGAGCTTGAGCGCAATCTGGTTGTCTCCCA
>Ga0079306_1002186_pt1 | contig 11262 bp, 10 predicted proteins | sample Methanotroph_Enr_FD_79181 | JGI IMG/M metagenome (GOLD analysis project Ga0079306, IMG submission 79181) | Enriched soil microbial communities from Old Woman Creek wetland in Ohio, USA - Methanotroph_Enrichment_5 | ecosystem: Environmental > Terrestrial > Soil > Wetlands | place: USA: Ohio...
CGAACTGACCTGAAGCCAGCTTTTCTTCCGGAGTCATTTCATAGCTCGTCGCTTCTGTTGATTTTGTAGCTGGCTTTCCAGTTTGTTTTTCTTCTTTTTTTGCCTTTTCTCTGGCTCTTTCTCTCGCTTTTCGAACCTCTTCCTCCACTATTTTTTGAATCTCATTGCTTAACTGAGCCTCAATTTGCTGTTGTTCTCTCAGCTTTTTCTCAAATTCCTTTTGTTTTTTCTGAAGTGTGGTCAGATACTGCCCCTGCTGTGTTTTCTCTTTAGTCAATTGGTCGGCCTCCCTCTTCTTCGATTGCAGAAGGGTTTCCTTCTCGGCACGCTGAAGTTGCAACCGGCTCACTTTAACTTGGATCAGATCGCGAATCCACTGAATCAACTCGGCTTGACGTTTCCGGTATTCGGTATATTGCCGGAGGTACATTATTCGTTTATAGGCCTGATTAAAGCTATTTGAGGAAAGCACAAAAAGCAACTTATCGTAGTTGGTTTGATTCTTTTGAGCATAAACAATCATTCGGGCATATTCACGTTTCAGCTCTTCCAAATCGGCATTGAGTGAGGCGACCAACCACGCATTTTGATCGATAAAATCGGCCAAAACACCAACTTCTGAGTTAATACCGGTAATCAGGTTGGTACGAAGTTCGATTTGCTTGTTTAGTATTTTGAATTTATTGAGGGTCTTTGTTTGATTCTTTTTAGCCTCTTCGAGTAATTTTGTGGTGTATTTAATTTGCTCGTTGGTCTTTTGTTTTTTCTTGCGAAGTTCGTCAAGAGACTGGCCATTAACCCATGCTGCCAGCATAAAAAACAGAAGAAGAAGTAAAAAGCTCCTCATACTCTTAGCGATTAATCTGGGTATATCTTTCGGGAACTCTAAACTTTATTTCCTTTTCTTCTTCAGTCGAGAAACCTGCAAATTTGATGTTAAGTTTCATCGAACTTTCGGGACTGGCAAAATTCAGCGACATTTCACCCGGGTACAATTGTTTTTCGACAGGCACAAAATCGGAGAAATCAATATTCAGATTGCGTGAATTTGCAACATCTACCATTTTGATTTTTCTTAGCTTAAACGTCACCGGATCAACATAGATTGTTTGTTGAACTGGTGAATTAGAAATGATTTTATGCGATTTACGAGCCTGCTTCCGATCGCTCATTTTCTGATTTTCTTTCCGGAGCTTCAGCTTTTTTACCGACTCTAAAACGTACATTCCCGAATCGATTTTGGCTTCATAATCTTTGATTTCCTTATCGCGCTTTTCAGCACCCAACGAGAAAATATTACTGGAAACAATGGCATGAATAGTCTCAAAATCAAGATCCATATCGAGCACCGAACTCAGGTAACTGTAATCATCCAGAAAATAACTCTTTTCGAGGTAATTGATAAATTTTACACTATCCGGAGTTAACCAAAGCCGACCGACCGGAATGTTCAATTTACTCAACATGACGATAATCTGCTTGTCTTTCTCGGCCATAATACTAGCCTTGAAAGAGGTTTTCGTCCTTCCGTTATCGAACTGACAATTTATTTTTTTTATCGATAAATGCTTATAATCAAAAGCATTATTTTCAATATTCCTGATCAGTTTGTTGGTACCTATTGGCTTAACAACTACCGATGAAGTAGTTGCGACCCGTGTTGTTTTGCACGAGGAAAACCCTATAAAAACAAGGCAAACTAAACCAAAAATTGAAAATTTTATTGAATTCGTTCTTATCACTGTACCTTTATTTATCGAGATAGCGTTCCTGCTTAATTTTTTCACTTAAAAACTTCGTTCCTTCACCCAATTCCAAGGCTTTTTTCCACTCTTCAATGGCTTTTTCCTTTTCTCCAAGCATGATTAAAATATCGCCGTAATGTTCAGTAATTACTCCATTTTTATCACCGCCATTTTTCATGGCTGTTTCCATGTAAAATTTAGCCAATGAATAATCTTTCCGCATAAACAAAACCCAGGCATAAGTATCCAAATAGGTCGAATTCTCAGGATTTGCACGAACAGCTTTACTGCTCAGTTCCTCTGCTTTTGCCAGATTTTCGTTCCGGACAGAAAGGTAATAGGCATAATTATTCATGGCCATCCAATTTTCAGGATCAAGGGTAATCACCTCATCAAAAGCTTTGAAGGCCTCTTCTACCCGATTTAATTTGTAATATGCTTCTGCCTGATACAATCCAAACTGTATTTTCATGATTTTATTATCAAGCAAATACGGTTCTCCTTCTTTCAGTATTTCAAGCGCCTCGTCATATTTTTCGAGCTGAAGGCAGGCAACCGCCTTTAAACCGTATAAAGTAACCTGATTGGGAAATAAAGTGAGCGCTTTTTCCGAGTCGGTATAAATGCTTTTAAAATCAAGTAAATCATTACTTATCAGAATCATCCGTTCCCAAATCATGTAGTTGTCTTTTTGGGTCTCAAGCACCTTCCTGAGTTGTTCGCGCGCTTCTACCAATTTGCCTTTGCTGATCAGGTATTCGGCGTAAACGGTATAAACACGGAAATCGTCGGGATTTGTTTTTACCAAAATATCAACCAATTCCGAAATCTGGTCCTCAGTAAAAAAGGGCTTATCCGGACCGGCTGTTATCATCAGGTAGAATTGAATTTTGGTATCAACCTCTGCCGTTTTATTCTCAAAAGCTTTGCGGGCATATTCCCATGCCTTCTCTTTATCTTCTTTTTCCCGGTAAAACGATGTCAGCGAAAACAATACAAATCCGTTATTCGGGTCGATTTCCAGAATTTTCATGTAATATTTCAGCGCATTTACTTCGTCCTTTTCCGAAAGGTAATAATCGGCCATCAACCCATAATAGCGCGGTTCCAGTGGATTAAAATCAATCAGTTTCTGAAGTTCAGCAAGCGCTTCCTTTTTCTTTCCGGCAGCCTGATAAATCTGCTCTTTCTCAACGGCTATCTGGTCGTTGATACCAACCTTCTTTTCCAGCGTATTATAAACTTCAATTGCCCGATCGTACTCCTTTGCCGACGAAAGCAAAGCTGCATTCATGTAAAGATATTCCAGATTATCAGGGTTAAGCTGATAGAGTTGCTGGTATAATTCGGCGGCTGGTTTGAATTGCTTTCCCTGCTCATAAATCTGTGCCAGTAAAACTTTGTACCACTTATTTTCGGGTTCAATCTGAATGGCCTTTTCGAGCAAAAGCGACGAACTAGTCATATCGCCATTGCCGCTGTGTATTTTGGCCAGTTCGAACATTGCCGAAGACGAGTTTGGATTAATCGTCAGACACTTTGAAAACAGAGAAATTGCGGCCTGTTGATTGCCTATCATTTTCTGTTTCAGGCCTTCAATAAAAGTGTATTCAAACTCATTTTTATCATCTTCCGAAATGGATTTTTCTTCCACTACCGGCTTTTTCGCAACAGTTGATTTTACGCGCTTTTGAGCAGTTGCGCCTGATATAGACAGCACTGAAATGATGGCAAAATATGCCAGATATCTGTTTCTCATTGTTCTAATTTTTTCCGGTATGTCCGAAACCACCGGCTCCACGATCTGTTTCTTCCAACACTTCAACCGCTTGCCATCCAATATGTTCATGCCGGGCAATAACCATTTGGCAAATACGCTCACCATGCTGGATCACAAATTCTTCGTTCGACAGGTTAATCAGGATAATTCCAACTTCGCCACGATAGTCGGCATCAATTGTCCCCGGGGAATTCAGAACGGTAATTCCCTTCTTCAAGGCCAACCCGCTTCTTGGACGAATCTGAGCCTCGAAACCCACTGGTAATTCGATAAACAGGCCGGTTGGAACCAAGACCCGTTCGAGAGGTTTTAATACGATTGGCTCAAGAAGATTGGCTCGAAGATCCATTCCTGCAGAATGTACTGTGCTATATTCAGGTAGCGGATTATTAGATTTATTGACAATTTTTACGATCATTTTACTTTCAGTTTTTCAAGCTGCTAAGATATGGATTTAAAGTTTGAATGAATCATATCGGCCTTGTACGTTAACAATATTTAGCATCATTCAACTATCATGAAATCAGCCATAATCTGATCCGAAATAAATAAACCAACCGGACTTAAGCCTACTATTCCTGAATTATCAATAACATGACCTGAACTTAAATATTTATCTCTTATTTTCTGGAAATGAGCAAGATAACGATCAGAAAATTCGGTTTGAATCAACTCTTTGGAAATGCCCCAAATGGTTCGTAGTCCAGTAATAATGTAGTCGTTAAAGCGATCCTGTTCAGTCAGAATCTCGGATTCGCTGTAGGGTTTATTGTTCTCTACGCCGTCTAAATATCCTGAAACGGAAGAAACATTCCAGCGACGGGTCATCAAATCGAACGAATGCGCCGACGGCCCGATGCCCAGGTATTTTTTGCTTTTCCAATACGACGAGTTGTGTTGCGAATAAAGGCCTGGTTTGCAAAAATTAGAAATTTCATAATGTTCAAATCCAGCATCTTTCAGTATGCCGATGAGCAATTCAAATTGCTGAAGACTAAGTTCATCGGGTAATTCCTTCAGAATACCTTTCTTAAGCCGATCATAAAAAACGGTTCCTTCATGATAGGTTAGATTGTAGGCCGAAATATGCTGAACATCAAGCTCAACGGCAATGCGAACGTTTCTCTCCCACTCTTCTAACGTTTGGTTGGGTAAGCCGTAAATCAAGTCGATACTGATATTCTTGAATCCGGCTGTTTTGGCCCATTTTACCGATTGAACGGCTTGCATAACACCATGTCGGCGGTTCATCAGTTTCAGGTCTGATTCAGAAAACGATTGAACTCCCATACTCAGGCGGTTAAACCCAATTTCTTTTAGAGCTGAAAGAATGGCCTGGCTCAAATCGTCAGGATTGGCCTCCATGGTTATTTCAGCATCCGGGGCAACGTTATAATTCCGACGGATAGTTTGTAAAATGTCTTTTAACTCGTCAATCAACAAAACCGAGGGAGTTCCGCCACCCAGATAAATGGTACTTATTTCTTCGGAAGCCAGCTCTGCTGCACGACTCTCAAGTTCCTTTCGCAAACCTTCGAGCAACCGGGCTTTCTGACTCAAATCTGTTGATTTAAAGAAATCGCAATAATGGCAACGTTTCCGGCAAAAAGGGATATGAAGATAAATTCCGGCCATTAATGATGACTGAATTGTAGATTTACTGAAGGACTGAATATTTAAAAACCAAATGCTTTATAGCTTGATCAGATCCTCGAATCCAGTCATATCACCCAGGATTCCGGTAAGGGTTGTTTCCTGATAAAATTGCAGCATTTGCGCGCGAATAGGTCCAAAAAGAGCATGAACCGGGCAGGGTTTTTCTTCAGCCTCGTGAGTTGCACAAGTATGGTGACCAATGAGGCACATGTTGAAAAAATCGTCTCCGTCAACAATACGAACAATGTCGTACAGCGAAATTTCATCGGTTTTTCTTCCCAGACCAAAACCTCCATTGGGTCCTTTTGTCGAAACCAAAATCTTTTGTTTAACCAGATTCTGAAGAATTTTTCCTAAAAATGGGGTAGGGATGGCCAGGTCGGCTGAAATCTTTTTGATACCTATTTTTGTTCCATCAGCAGAGTATTTTCCTAAATAAATGAGTGCCCTAACGGCATATTTACATGTATTGGATAGCATAGGTTTTATTTTTTAGTTGTCCATTGTTTGCTAAATGATTGATCGGCCAGTTTTGGTAGTTGCTTTTTATCACCCAAGGCATTAGCACCAAACAAAGCAAACGTATTTTTTGTTTTTCCTCCCATTAAATCGAGCCTGCTGCGTTTGGAAAAGGCAAATTCATATCCTTTCATTCCAGAATTCCAGATAAAACCACCAGCTCCTGCTCTCACCGCATCTCGTCGGTTAATGAGCAGCATATGGTGCAGTGGAATTTTTACCGGACAAACTTCAGTGCATTTTCCACAAACCGAGCAAGCCGAACTCAGGTGATTATATTCGTTCAATCCTTTGAAAAATGGCGTAATAACAGAACCTATTGGTCCGCTATAAGTTGCGTCGTAAGTATATCCACCAATGTTTCGGTAAACCGGACAGGCATTCAAACATGCTCCACAACGAATACACTTTAAAACGCTGTATTGTTCATCGTTTTGGTAAAGTTCCGAGCGTTTATTATCCAGAAGGATCACAAACATTTTTTCGGGCCCGTCAACTTCCGATGATTTTTTTGGGCCGGTGATCAGTGAATTATATACCGAAATTTGCTGTCCTGTTCCGTGAGCAGCCAGAATTGGCCACATCAGACCCAAATCCTGCATCCGCGGAATCACTTTTTCGATACCGGCAATTACGATATGAATTTTAGGAAATGAAACCGACATCAGTGCATTTCCTTCATTTTCAGTCAAACAAATTCCGCCAACATCGGCAACCAGAAAATTTGCTCCCGTAATTCCTACATCAGCAGTCGTAAATTTAGCGCGCAGTTTTTTCCTGACCCACGCGGTCAGATATTCAGGAGCACTTCCTTCCGGAGTATTAAACTTTTCAGTAAAAAGCTCAGCAATATCTCCACGCGATTTGTGCATGCAGGGAGTAACAATGTGGTAAGGTTTTTCACCGGCTAATTGCACAATGTATTCGCCCAAATCAGTCTCAAGCGATTCAACTCCAATCTCTTCCAAATGATCGTTCAAATCAATTTCTTCCGTAGTCATCGATTTACTTTTGACCACTGTTTTTGAATTGTTTTCGATCATGATCTTCTTAACCTCAGCAATGGCTTCATCAGTATTTTCTGCCCAAATTACAGAAGCTCCATGTGCAGTTATATTTTTCTCGAACTGAAGTAAATGATCGTATAAATTATTAATTGCCTGCGTTTTGACAAACGATGCCCTCGATTTTGCCAAATCCAGATTTGAATATCGTTTCATCCCACGATCAACTGCCGCATCGTATTTCGACATATTGAATTTGATGATTGCCCGATGTTTCATATCGAACGCAATCTTTTCTGATTTTTGCAGGAATAATTCTTTTTGTTCCGACATTTTATACCGGTATCTTATTGATTCTTTTCAAATGACGACCACCTTCAAAACCAGTTGCCAAAAATACTTTTATGATTTCAATGGCTTGTTCGTCGGTAATGTAGCGAGCCGGAAGTGCACAAATATTGGCATCATTGTGCAAACGTGCCAATTCGGCAATTTCGGGTAACCAGCAAATCGCCGATCGTATTCCCTGGTGTTTGTTTGCAGTCATATTAATTCCATTTCCACTTCCGCAAAGTGTAATTCCTTCGTCGAATTCACCTTTACTTACTGCATCGGCAAGAGGATGCGCAAAATCAGGGTAATCGCTGCTTTCAGATGAAAAAGCACCAAAATCCTTGTACTCTATTCCCTGTTCCTGAAGGTATTTCAAAACGGCTTGTTTACGTTCAAAACCTGCATGATCGCTGGCTACGGCTATCTTCATTTTTTTCATTTCTATTCAATTATTCTTCAAAAATAATACTAAATAGTATTTTATCGGTTTATCGTTTGATTAATCTTTTAATTTCTTTCTTCTCGGCAAAAAATACTACCATTAAAAAAGCAGCAAATAGACTGATATTTAGCGCATATTGAACTACTACTGACGAGAAATGTACCTTTCCGGAAATTGAATAAAAAGCAATGGCAACTGCAAAATATAGGAAGATTCGTTTTAAATCGTAGTCAACACGGTAATATTTCTGGCCAACTACATACGAAATAATGGTCATCAGTACGAAGCACAACAGCACCGCATAAGCCGATCCCATGTAACCCATAGTAGGAATTAACAGGACATTGAACCCAATAGTTAAAACAGCTCCTATACCACCAATGAGCGCCCCCATCCAGGTTTTGTCCGATAGCTTATACCACAACGATAGGTTAAAATAGATTCCCAAAAACAAATTGGCCATCAAAACTGCCGGAACTACCTTTAATCCGGAGTGGTACTCAGCACCAATTACAATTTTAAAAAAATCAATGAACAATGTAATTCCTAAAAATATCAACAGCCCGAAAATGATGAAATACTTCATTACCTGTGCATACATCAAGCGCGAATCGTTATTTTTTTGCTGGCTGAAAAAGAAGGGTTCGAACGAATAGCGAAAGGCCTGAATAAACATATTCATTAATACTGCAAGCTTGTAATTTGCGCCGTAAATACCAAGCTGTTCCATCGGCTTTTGGCTGGCTGGTAACAACTCCGGAATTAGAATTTTGTCGATATTCTGATTGATCATCCCGGTAATTCCAACCAATAGGATAGGGAAGGAGTACCAGAACATTTCCCGAAAAAGTTTCCAGTCAAAAATCAGTTTTATCTTTCGGATTTCAGGAATAAGCATGATTAACGTGATCACAGAAGCCAGCAAGTTGGCAACGAATACGTACCCGACGCCAAATTCAGGATGATAGATGAAACTGACAAAACTTTCGGGATTCGATTTTAAAATGTACGGACAAACGGTTAGGAAAAAGACGTTGAAGAAAATATTAAAAAAGATATTGACCATTTTCAGTGTTGCGAACCGGACAGCTTTTCCTTCGAGTCGTAAATTGGCAAACGGAATGGCAGTTCCAGCATCCAAAGCAACTATAATAGCCAGCCATTGAATGTACTTTTCACTGTTGGGATAATCTAAAAATTCAGCAAAATTTCCGGAGAAAATGAATGCTATAACGACGAAAAGTATGGAACTTCCGAAGAGTGAAAATGCACTGGTAGAATAAATTTTATCGTTTTGTTGCGACTTATTGGCAAATCTGAAAAAGCCGGTTTCCATACCAAAAGTTAGTATTACCAACAAAAAAGCTACGTACGAATACAAATTGGTTACTACGCCATACTCTTCAGGAAGAAAAATACGCGAATAATAAGGTACCAGCCACCAATTCAGGAATCGGCCGATAATACTGCTCATGCCATAAATGGCCGTTTCTCCGGCAAGTTTTTTTAATGCACCCACAATCTAAAATTTTGTGCAAAGATATAAACCAAATACTTTACCAATCGCTAAAACTAATGCTGAAACTCAATTGATTTTTATTTTGTTTTATCTTTGAAGCCAGTTTTTGCCTAAAATTATTCGAATGAATATCAGACTATTCTCCGCTTTTATTGTACTAGCTGTTTTTATAAGCTCATTTTCGTGCTCAAACAAAGCAAACCGATCGCGAAAACCGGCTGTTCGCATCAACGCTGAATCGGTTCACAAAAAAATCGTTTATGGCGACGATATAACTGTTTCTATAGCAGTAAAAGTAAAAGATGGCGAGCTAAAAGAAACCAATATTTTTGTTGATTCTGTTTTGGTAACTACCAATAAAAACACCGAATTTAATTACACTTTAAAGGGTTTTAAAAGCCTTGGCAAACACACAATAAAAGCACAGGCTGTAAAAACTGATGGGGTAGAGGGTGTTTATTTTAAAACCTTTGAGGTTTTATCGGATGTTGTTCCTGAAATGTATAGTTATGAGTTGGTTCAATCGTATCCTCACAACGAAACATATTTTACTGAAGGACTGGAAATTCATGACGGATTTCTTTACGAAAGTACAGGTGAAAATGGCAAATCCTTTATCTATAAAACAAATTTGAAAACGGGTAAAGCTGTTAAATCAGTGAAACTTGCTGATAAATATTTTGGTGAAGGAATTACTATTTTTAACGATCGGATTTACCAATTAACTTATAAAACAAAGGTTGGATTTATTTACAATCTTGAAAATATGGCTCTTGTTGACAGTTTTCATTTCGAATCTGCAGAGGGCTGGGGAATGACTCACGATGAAAAATACCTGATTATGGACGATGGAACAAATGTTCTGACGTATCTCAATCCAACAACATTAAAAACAGTAAAAAAGCTTCAGGTTTACGACGATAAAGATCAAGTTTTATATTTGAATGAACTTGAATATTCTGACGGGTATATTTATGCCAATTTATGGACTACCAACCTGATTGTAAAAATTGACTCGCAAACAGGTAAAGTACTTTCAAAAATTGATTTGGATGGGATTCTCAGTATGCCAAATCCAGACAAACAGGTAGATGTACTGAATGGAATAGCAATAGATCCGGTAACAAAAAAGATGTATGTGACCGGAAAATTATTTCCGAAATTATTTGAAATTAAACTAGTTAAAAAAGAGTAGGGGCGTCTCCGTAATGAATTTTGCCTAAATGTTTGTAGGCTAAATCGGTAACTTCGCGACCTCGTGGTGTACGTTTCAAAAAGCCTTCCATAATAAGGAATGGTTCATAAACTTCTTCAATAGTACCGGTATCCTCACCTACTGCTGTAGCAATTGTTGATAAACCAACAGGTCCGCCTTTAAATTTATCGATAATGGTAAGCAGAATCTTATTATCCATTTCGTCCAGTCCAAATTTATCGATATTCAGTGCATCAAGTGCATACAAGGTAATTTCAATGTCGATACTTCCATTCCCCTTTACCTGAGCAAAATCCCTGACACGACGCAACAGCGCATTTACAATTCGGGGAGTTCCACGGCTTCTGGTAGCTATTTCAACTGCTGCCTGATCGCTTATTTTTACATTCAGAATAAAAGCCGAGCGTTTTACAATTTGAGTAAGTATAGCAACATCGTAATATTCCAGATGCGCTTTAATGCCAAAACGAGCCCTTAGGGGACTAGTTAATAAACCTGAACGTGTAGTTGCACCAATTAATGTAAAAGGGTTTAATTGGAGCTGTATTGACCGCGCGCTAGGTCCCTTGTCAATCATGATGTCAATCTTATAATCCTCCATTGCCGAATACAAGTATTCTTCAACGATGGGACTCAAACGATGAATCTCATCAATGAAAAGAACGGAATTTGATTCGAGATTGGTTAATAACCCAGCTAAATCTCCCGGTTTATCTAAAACGGGTCCTGAAGTTAATTTCAAAGAAACTCCAAGCTCGTTTGCTATGATGTTTGAAAGTGTGGTTTTTCCAAGTCCGGGTGGGCCGTGAAGCAAAACATGATCTAAAGCTTCGCCTCTCATCTTGGCTGCTTTGACAAATATTTTCAGATTTTCAACAATTTTATTCTGGCCGCTAAAATCATCAAAATCAAGTGGCCTTAACTGTTTGTCAATATCTTTTTCATTATCTGAAAAGGATTCATCTCTGAAATCAAAATGTTCGCTCATTTTTAGCTTTTAAACCTAGCCAAAAGTAAAAAAATTAAGATGGAAGTATTAAAATAAATC
>Ga0079306_1002187_pt1 | contig 11252 bp, 4 predicted proteins | sample Methanotroph_Enr_FD_79181 | JGI IMG/M metagenome (GOLD analysis project Ga0079306, IMG submission 79181) | Enriched soil microbial communities from Old Woman Creek wetland in Ohio, USA - Methanotroph_Enrichment_5 | ecosystem: Environmental > Terrestrial > Soil > Wetlands | place: USA: Ohio...
AACCTCGACTCGAAAAACGGACTGGAAGTGATGAACCTGCTCACCGAACTCAACCGCGAAGGCACCACCATCGTAATGGTAACCCACTCGATGCACGATTCCGAATTTGCTCACCGCGTGATTAACCTCTTCGACGGACAGGTGATTACCGAAGAAGTGAAAAATAAAATGGGCGAGTTGTTGATCTAATAATGGTCTGAACAATGATTTTGTGATTACCTGATTACCATGATTTGCGGCAACCAGGAATAATCAAAGTCCACCACAGAAATCAAACGAGTCAAAACTGGTTTCGATCTTTCCGGAGTTGATACAATATGCTGGCAAAACTGGCTGCAATCCGGTTGATTGAAAAAACTGATAAACAAAATACCATGGGAAATCATTTTAAAATTTATCTTAAGCATCTTAAAAAGAATAAGATATACACCTTTGTTACCATCTTCGGATTTGCCGTTTCGCTCATGTTCGTGTTTCTGCTGGGTATTTACATCAAACAAGAATTGTCGGTCGATCAGTTTCATGCAAACAAGAACCGCATTTATCGGCTTAGTAATGAGGTAGATGCCGGTTTTGGGCCAATGATTGCTGAAACACTTAAGAATCAATATCCTGAAATTGAAACGTTTACCCGGATATACGAAAGTGGCGGTAATGCAAAATTCAGAGGGAATGAGCTCACCCGCTTTAAATACATGCTTGCCGACTCGTCGTTTTTCTCCATGTTTTCGTTTAAACTGAAAGAAGGAAATGCCGAACAAGTATTGGCAGCAAAAAATTCGGTTGTCCTAAGCGAATCGTTTGCACGAAAAATATACGGAAACGAAAGTCCTGTCGGGAAATCGTTTACAATGAACACATTGGATTTTCTGGTTACCGGGATTGCTCAGGACTTTCCGGATAATACACAATTTGAGAAATACGACGCTATCCTGAATTTCAGAGCTCTACCTGACATTTGGGGGTGGAAACCGTTGCTTACTACCAATGACAATAGTTCTTTTGGACTTTATATCATGGTTAAATCTGGAACTGATCTGCCATCGAAGACGCCCCAAATTCTGGCTCAATTCAAAAAAGACTATTGGCGCTATACCGAAAATTTTGTAAAAACATTGAAGTTTGAACCGCTTACTCAGGTCTATTTCAGCAAAGAAGAATCGCCGGCCATTAAGCAAAACAGCCGGGTAGCCATTTTTCTGTTCGGTGGAATTGCTATCCTGATTCTTGTGATTGCCATCATCAATTACATTAACCTGACGGTTGCACAAGCCGGCTTCAGAAGTAAGGAAACAGCCATAAAAAAACTGATGGGAGGATCGAAAAGCATGCTGTTGCGTCAACACATCAGCGAATCGGTTGCGCTAAGCTTTTTTGCCACGATCATCGCAATTGCCTTAGCTTTTTTGGCGGAGCCGTTTTTTAATGCGCAAATGGATTGTCAGCTAAACCTCAAATCGCAGATCAATATTGCTCTCCTGATCCAAATCGTTGGTATCGTTATCGCTATTGGCTTTGTTTCAGGAATTATTCCGGCATTGGTTGTCAATAAATTAAACCCGGTTGAGGTGGTAAAAGGCAATGTTCTCCGTACCAGTAAAAAAGGATATACCAAAGCGCTTATCGCTTTTCAGTATGGGATAGCCATCGTTTTACTCGTTTGCACCTGGACCATTGCACGTCAGTCGCGGTTTTTACAAAACTACGACCTGGGCTATAACCGCGACAATATATTCTGGATGGAAAATACGGTTGAAGCTTCGCAAAAAGATGCCTTTCGGAATGTGATGAAAGCTATTCCGGGAGTTACCGAGGTTTCGTTTTGCCGCGGAACCCCAATCGATGGTGGCAACAACCAATCGTTCAATTATAAAAAGAAACCTGTCAGTTTTCAGGAGTTTGTTGTTGACAGCTCTTATTTTGGGCTATTAGGTATGAAGGTAGAAGCTATCGGCACAGCTTACAGCAAAAATGGCGTATGGATTAATAAAGCCGCCATTCAGCAACTGGAACTGGAGAACAAACCTGTTACTGTGCCATTTTATAAAGATAATTTACCGGTTTTGGGAGTAATGAAGGATTTTAATTTCAGATCGTTGCATACGAAAGTTGGTCCGCTTATTATCAGGCAACTCCAGCCGAATGAATATGCCTCGAAAATCATTGTGAAGCTCGATGGCACTAACCTGGCACAAACAGTCGACAAAATTAAAAAAGCGCAAGCATCGTTTACCGGTGGTATTCCTATGGATTCGGGTTTTATCGACAACGAAGTGAATCAATGGTATGAGCGAGAAGTCAAACAGTCGCGACTGATCGGGGCTTTCACCCTGTTATCGATCATCATCTCTTCGATGGGAATTTTTGCCATGTCGCTGTATTACATTCAGCAAAAGATAAAAGAAATCGGTATTCGTAAGGTAAATGGTGCCAAAATTTCGGAAGTCATGGTTCTGTTAAACAAGGATTTTGTAAAATGGGTAGTCATTGCTTTTGGATTTGCCACACCCATTGCATTCTATGCCATGAATAAATGGCTCGAAAACTTCGCTTACAAAACCGAACTAAGCTGGTGGATATTTGCGCTGGCAGGAGTGCTAGCGCTTGGGATTGCACTGTTAACGGTGAGCTGGCAAAGCTGGAAGGCGGCCACGAGGAATCCGGTGGAGGCGCTGAGGTACGAGTAAAAGAAGCCCCACCCAAACCCTCCCCCAAAGGGAGGGCTTAACATGGCCGAAGATAAAATGAACGAACCTTGAAATATGCATCGCCCAAAGTCTCCCCTTCGGGGAGATTTAGAGGGGCCCTGGATAGCGGCAACGAGGATTCCGGAGGAAGCGCTGACAAATAGAAAACATTTTTGAAGTCATACATCTAATATCCAATGATATGAATAGACAATATTTTAAACTGATTATTCGCGACTTATTCAAAAGGAAGAGCTTCACCCTGATTAATATTTCAGGTCTCGCCTTGGGATTTGCCGTCTGTATTCTGACCGTATTGTATGTCTATACCGAATTCAGTTTCGACAGGCACATCCCGTCGGTTGCCAATAAATACCGCATCATCTGGGGACCATCCGACGATATAAATGCCATATTGCCGTACGCTTTCAGGGAAAAGCTTGACCCACAGTTGCCTGACGGTACACAAACTTGCCTGGTAACTTCTGTGGGGTCTCAATTCCTTTCTTATAACCGAAACGATTATAAATCTGAATTCACCTTGTTTTCTGATTCCCGCTTTCTGTCGATGTTTGGCTCTACACTGTTGCAAGGCGATACAACAAAATTGCTTGATGCTCCGCTCCATGTCATTTTATCGGAACATGTAGCCCGGAAGATTTTTGGCAATCAAAATCCAATAAATCAAACCGTTCGTATGTGGTCAAAAGATTTTATGGTAACCGGCGTGTACAATGATTTGCCAGAAACTTCGCATCAAAGGGCTGATATCGTTATCTCGGCTTTGTCGTGGAAAAGCTTTTCACCCAGTAACCTGACCAGTTGGGGAAATAAGTCGTGCGATTATTATTTGTCTCTCCCACCGAACGTGAACACAAGCCAACTTCGGGATAAAATAAAAACCATTTACCTTGTCTCCGATCCTGGATTCAAAAATGCTTCAGCAGCAACCAAATCGGCCATGCGCTTTGAGTTGGAACCCATTACCGACATTCACCTGAAATCGGGCCATGTGCTTTGGGACGACGATAAAAACAAAGGAACCCTGAGCATGGTTATCGCGTTTGTTATCATTGGCTTGCTCATTTTGCTGATGGCGGCATTTAACTACATCAACCTGTCAACCGCATACTTTCAAACCAAAAATACGTTTTCAGGAATACAAAAAGTGTTGGGTGCAAATTCAGGCCATCTGGTTCAATACATTTTTATGCAAACTTCGGTAATGGTTGTCAGCGGTTTTACACTGTCACTTCTTTTGGTCAGGCTGTTTCTTCCTTATTTTAACCTGATTGTTGCCCGTAAAATCTTGTTTCTGCTTCTGTTAACCCCAAAAATTGTTGGCTTCGTATTCCTGATTGTGCTGGCTATGGTCTTGTTATCGGGACTTTATCCGGCAATACATTTTTCGCGCGAAAATCCGGTGCTTGCCTTAAAAAGAAAAACTCAGTATATCAATTTTTCATTCCGGAAGTTGCTGGTAATTGCCCAGTTTGTTATATCAATGGCGCTCGTATCGGGAGTATTAATTATGGGTCGGCAAATCAGGATGATGAGCGTCCAAAAGCTTGGTTTTAATGCCGAACAGCTTGTGGATCTGAACTTCGATTTAGATAAGAACAAGTTCGAACTGTTTAAAAATCAATTAAAAAATCTTCCGGGAGTGGTTGGCGTCTCAGCAGCCAGCAATACTCCGGCTGAATACATCAATAACGAAAATCCCTTCCGGTTGTCAGGCGAAACTGACGAAAGAAACAGGGAGGGAGCATCAGTGGTAGGCGTCACTCCAAATTATTTCGATGTGTTGCAAATCAGGATGTTGGAGGGAGTGCCTTTTACCGAAGCGATGGAAAAACAAAATATGGCCATCCTGAGCAAGACAGCCTCCGATATGCTTGGCCTTTCAAACCCGTTAGGCGAAAGGGTACATCTTAGCATGAACAGGAAAGATTACACCATCGTGGGCATCGTTGACGATGTGCAGTACCGCAGCCTCAGGGAAACTCCCAAGCCTGTGGTGTATCTTCCTGATTTCGATACCTATAATAAAGCAGTTGTCCGGCTTGGGAAAGGCAATCATGTGGAAACGTTGGCTGCTGTAAAAACGGCCTGGCATTCCATTTCTCCCGACGTTCCATTCGAATTCCGTTTTTTCGACACCAAATTGCAGCAGAACTATGAATATGAGATCAGTACGATGCATTTACTCAATATTTTGGTAATCATCTCCATCCTGATTTCGTCGCTGGGCATATTTGGACTTATTATGGAAATAGCTGTTCAGCGCACCAAAGAAATAGGTGTTCGTAAAGTCAACGGCGCCAAAATCTCGGAAGTTATGGTTCTGTTAAACAAAGACTTTGTGAAATGGGTAGCCATCGCCTTTGTGGTTGCAACGCCCATTGCGTATTACGCTATGAATAAATGGCTTGAAAGTTTTGCCTACAAAACCTCGCTAAGTTGGTGGATTTTTGCCCTTTCCGGAATACTTGCTCTGGGAATTGCCCTGCTAACAGTGAGCTGGCAAAGCTGGCGGGCGGCAACCAGGAACCCGGTGGAAGCACTCCGCTACGAGTAAACTTTAACCAAACAAATTCAGGCTATGCAAACCATTTTCAAATCAACCTATCGAAATTTCGTGAGAAAGCCGGTCACCAACCTGATTAACCTAGTCGGGCTGGCTATTAGTCTGGCTTTGGTTATCATCCTGTCGGTGTATTCGTACAGCGAATTAACTACCGACAACTACCATAAAAATGGTGATCGGGTTTATCTGTACGCTGATTTAAATAGTCGGATATATACGCCTGGAATATTGAAAGAACAGATTGATTTGAATGTACCAGGTGTTGAATCAACAGTAAGGATTGCCGAAGCGTGGGAGCCACCCGTTTTTCAGGTTGATAATAATGACCCCATAACTTCGGATATACTTTTTGCTGATGTGGATTTCTTCAAACTCTTTACATACAAAACTTCTGAAGGAAATTTGGACTCAGCACTAAAAGAACCGATGATGGTCGTAATTACCAAACCGCTTTCGAACACGCTTTTTGGCAGCACCCACGCCATAGGGAAATCGATTAAGCTGAACAACAATCAGGTGTTAACAGTATCGGCCGTTATTGAAGAACCAAGTGCCAATTCGTGCCTTTCGTTTAGCGCCATAACCTCTATTGCATCAGGCAAAATAATTCAACCTGAGGCCGAACAATTTACAAATTGGGGATATTGTAGTTTCCAAACGTTCCTGCTACTGAAAAAGGGCACTAATTCCGATGCTACTGTAAAAAACATTTATACACAATTCCCTAGCGATCATCAAAAGGAATATAGTGAAGCAAAACTAGTCCCATTAAGGAATATCTATTTCTCGGGTATTTCCACTTTTGAAGGTTACCTGCAATGCGGCGACAAACGAAAAGTGATGATCCTGCTCATGGTGGCAGCTTTGGTATTGATGATCGCTTTGGTCAATTTCATCAATATTTCTTCGTCGCAATGGATCGAAAAAATCAGGCAAACCGGAGTACTGAAGGTAGTCGGGGCAAGTAAGTCCGGCATCCTTAAAAATGCGCTTTCCGAGTCTTTTATTCTGTTCCTGATGTCGCTCTTTCTGGCCATTTTAATCGTTCGATCCGTATTTCCTTTCGTCGGCAATTACACAGGCATTCATTTCAATCAGCAATTGATTTATACGCCGTCTTTCCTGATGTTTTCCATTGCCGGTACTTTTATCCTCAGTATGATCTTCAGTTTAATCCCGGCGTTACGGATTTCATCATCCAAAGCGGTCGATAACCTGAAGAAATCGGTTAAGCCGAGTTCATCAACTTCAATCTTCAGGGGTGTTTTGGTTACTGCACAATTTGTGATCGCCATTGTACTGATTGCCTTTACAGTTTTGGTACAAAAACAGGTCAATTTCGGGAGCAGTAACCTTGGATTCAACCAGGAAAACATCATCGGGATAAAACTAACACCGGAATTGAACAGGAAAAAAGAAATTCTCAAAAAGCTGCTTCAGGAAAAACCAACTGTCTCAAAAATATCATTCACACAATATTATCCCGGAAAACAGCTATCGCATTGGGGAATGTATCAAACTATAAAAGGTGAAAATCTACAATTCAACTTTGACACGTTTAATGCGGATGCCTCATTCTTTGGAATGACCGGGCTGCAACTTGCTCAGGGCCGTTCTTTCTCCGATGATTTAGTTACCGACAAAAATACGATGGTCGTAAACGAGACCTTTGTGCGGGAACACAAACTGAGCAACCCTATCGGCACTAAATTCGTCGTCGGTATGGCTGTAGATGCCGGGCTCTCCGAAATAATTGGCGTAGTAAAAGACTTTCACTACAAATCGGTTAACAAACCTATAGGCTCGCTACTTATTCGAAATCAAACTGATGCTTCGTATTGCCTGATAAGTTTAAACACAAAAGACTTTCTGGTATTACACAACACCATTCAGGAAATAAAAGCATCAACATCGGGACTCTCACCTTCTTTTCCGGTCGAAATCAGCTTTTTTGATCAGTCCATTGAGAAAATGTATCAATCTGAATTACAATTCCGGCGAACCTTTACCCTGTTTGCCGGGAGTGCTATTGTAATTTGCTGTATGGGTATTTTGGCTATGTCGTTGTTTGCAGCTCATCAACGAATCAAGGAAATAGGCATCCGCAAAGTGAACGGCGCTAAAACCTCAGAGGTAATGGCTATGCTCAACCGCGACTTTGTAAAATGGGTAGCCATCGCCTTTGTGGTTGCAACGCCCATCGCCTGGTACGCCATGTATAAATGGCTCGAAAACTTTGCCTACAAAACCACACTCAGTTGGTGGATATTTGCTTTGGCAGGTTTGCTGGCGTTGGGGATTGCATTGCTAACAGTAAGCTGGCAAAGCTGGAAAGCAGCAACGAGGAACCCGGTGGAGGCGCTGAGGTATGAATAGAAGAAGCCCCACCCAAACCCTCCCCCAAAGGGAGGGCTTAAAAAACAGATGATAAAATGAACGAACAACGAAATATTAACCGCCCAAAAGTCTCCCCTTCGGGGAGGGACTTGGGACTTGCATCAGAAATGGGTCGGGATTAATCCTGAAAATCTTTGAATCCGGGGAATCCTGTTTCAGACAATGGGTGACAAAGAATCACACAAACCATGTCAAAATATTTGACAATGACGAAAACCGGACACGACCGAATATATTGACTGTAAGCAAATTAACATTCTGGTACAGTTTCTGGGCAATTCATTGCCAGAAAACAAAATTTGAAAACTCAAAGCCATGATTAAACACTTTTTTCGAAGCATATCCAGGAATATCCTGAAAAATAAAATGTCGAGCTTTTTAAACCTGACCAACTTGGTTTTTGGCTTTGGCACATTTATTCTCTTTGCCAGCCTGGTAAGCTACGAGTTTAATTACGACACGTTTAACACCAATTACGACAACATCTACCGGGTTCAGACCAAACAGGAAGATTCGTACCCAACGAATTTCTGCACCTATAGCCCCTCGGCTTTACGTTACCATTTGCTGGCCGATTTGCCTGAAGTAGATAAAGTATTACTGATGCGCGAGATTTCGGGAAACCAGGGTTCGGGCCAGTTTTTCACCCTGCCCGATGGCACCCAGTTGTACGAGAAATTAGGCTACTGGTGCGAAAACTCTATTTTCGACATCTTCACCCTCAAGGTAAAAGAAGGAACCACAGCCAATGCGCTCACCGAACCCAATACCATTGTGATTACCGAAAAGCTTCAAAAAAAGCTCTTCCCCGAAGGCGGATCTGTGGGAAAACAGGTGACAATCGGAAAACGTTATCCGCTAACTGTAACAGCCGTTATTGCCGACTTTCCGGTCAATTCGGAACTTGAACCTTCGTACCTGATTTCGATGAGTACCTTCGAAAACCTTTCAGGACAAAAAGGGTTTCGCGACAACTGGACGGCCATCAACAACGACAACTTTATTCTCCTGAAAAAAGGGGCTGACCCCAGGCTGGTCGATGCAAAAATCAAGGATGCATTCAAGCATGTTAAAGACTTTGAAAAATCGACCCCTTACCTGCACCCGCTTTCGAAAATGCACTTGTCGCCGAACAGCCAGCCCGATTATTACGTGGCCCTGTCGATCCTGTCACTGGCCGCCTTACTGATGCTGGTTTTGTCGTGTGTCAACTATGTAAACCTTTCACTGGCCAATTCAACCCAGCGGGCCTGCGAAATCGGGATCAAAAAGGTAGTTGGCTTTTCGAAAAAAGCAATTGCAGTCCAGTTTCTCGGCGAAACCATGCTATTTACTTTTGTGGCCATGATTTTGGGTATTGTTGCAGCCTTGCTCGCATTCCCGTTACTCAACGACATTCTGGATAAAAACATGGATTTTTCAGTCTTTTTTCAAGGCCACCTGTTACTCATTGTAGTACTTGCCAGTTTCGTTTCCGGACTTCTTTCAGGCATTTATCCGGCGCTGATTCTCTCGTCGTACAACCCGGTCCGGGTGCTTAAAGGCAAACTTTTCAGCGACCGGGGAAAAACCTTCAGCACAAAGAAACTTTTATTAAGCACCCAGTTTGCCATTTCGCTGTTCATGCTCATCGTTAGCCTGATCATGAACAATCATGTGCAATTCATCCTGAACAAGGATTTGGGGTTCGACGATAAAAACATCTTGTTTGCCGAAATGAATGTGAAGGACAAGGTTTCGTTCGAGACCGTAAAAACCCGGCTGGTTCAACATCCCGAAATTGTTGATGTTTCGATGTCGTCGACCATGCCGTTTAATGGAAACATCGGCGGTTATGTGACCTGGGAAGGCGCGATGCCCGACCAAAAAGAAATGATTTCGCGCAATTACGTGAACTACGACTTCATCCCAACCTACAACCTCAAAATGGCTTACGGACGCAATTTCTCGACCGAATATCCGGCCGATAACCAGAGTTGTATCATCAACGAAACCGCGATGAAAGCATTTGGTTATGCCGATCCGATTGGTAAGCAGTTGTTTCTTTATGGGAAAGCTTACTCAATAATTGGAGTGGTCAAGGATTTCCATGCTTTTTCGGTTCACAACCCCATTCCGAATTACATCATGTTCCTGAACGACAACATGCTGATGGGCAGCAAAATGATAACTGCAAGGTTTACCCCCGGGAACGGACAAAAAGCAAAACAAATCTTTGCAAGCGAACTGGAATCGGTAATGCCCAATGAGCCTTTCGAGGTGAAAGATTTCAGGATCATTTTTTATACCGAAAATGCATATCTGTTCTGGAAAGCATTCGAAAAATTATTCCTGATTTTTGCCATTGTTTCGCTCATTGTTTCATCCATCGGGCTGTTTGGGTTGATGCTTTTCACCATTAAACGGCGCACGAAGGAAATCGGTGTCCGCAAAGTTTTAGGAAGTTCGGTAGCAACGATCTACCGTCAACTATCATTCGAGGTATTCGCCTTGCTGGGAGGCGCCATCCTGGTTGCCTGTCCTGCCGCAGCTTTCATCTACAAAACAATGCCCGGAACCTACAAAGAACCGCTTTCGATCACGGTTTTCATTATCGGAATCATACTTATTGCGGTAATTGCCCAGTTGACCATCAGTTACCATGTGCTGAAAGTTGCCGTGAGCAACCCGGTGAAAGCGCTGCGGTATGAGTAGTCTGGAACCAGGATTGAATGAAAGCTTTGATTTGAAAAGATATAACAGAAAATAATTATACCAAGGAGAATTGGAAATCATGAATTTACACAACATTAAACTGGCCATTCGGAATTTGAGGAAACACAAGTTGTACAGTGTTTTAAGCATAACCGGTTTTTCGGTTGGCTTTGCGGTGTGCATTTTTATTGCACTGTTTGTGTACAACGAACTGTCGATGGATAAGTGTTTCCCCGAATCCAAAAACATCGTCAGGGTTTACGATCCGAAAGAAAACAATTGCAGCCTAGATATTGTACTGAATCAGCAGTTTAAAGAGAAATATCCGGAAATCCGGTTTGCTTGCCCGCTCGAACAGATGAGTGAAATGGAAATCGCAGCCAAAAGCGGGATGAATTTCACCCGCTTCACCGGGTTGATTTCGACGACCAACGATTTCTTCAAGGTATTTCCGGTCAAAATCGTTTCTTCTGTTGGTAGTCTTCCGTTCGAAGGGAAAGAAGCGATCCTGATCACCAAGTCGTTTGCTAAGATTTTATTCCCGAATGAAGATCCCCTGGGAAAGCCAATTACCGTTTTTGATTTCATCAAAGGCCAGGTTACTGCTGTTATCGAAGATTTCCCGAAAAGTTCGGGTATTCAGGCTAAAGTGATGATCAATGCCGAAAATCCAGATTTCCGGTTGTCGCAAAGCTGTAACGATGGGAGGTGCTGGAACCCCATGAACCATTTTTTGGTACTTCGGCCACAGACTGACCTTATCTCTTTAGCAAAAAAAATGACTGCCGACATTCCCAAAGATCATCCTGAAATAAAAGCCATTGCCCTTCAGGAGTTAACCGGCATTTACCTTTCAGCACTCATCATCGGGAGTGGGCATCTTTCAG
>Ga0079306_1002188_pt1 | contig 11250 bp, 9 predicted proteins | sample Methanotroph_Enr_FD_79181 | JGI IMG/M metagenome (GOLD analysis project Ga0079306, IMG submission 79181) | Enriched soil microbial communities from Old Woman Creek wetland in Ohio, USA - Methanotroph_Enrichment_5 | ecosystem: Environmental > Terrestrial > Soil > Wetlands | place: USA: Ohio...
AGCTTGAGCGCCTTGCCGCACTCGGTGCACGGCTTGCGGAGCTTCTTCATGCAATGGGGGCAGATGAGGAAGTCCTTCTCGACCGGCTTGTAGCACGACGGGCAGACCTCGTAGTCGCGAACCAGCTCCGCTTCGCGCGCGCGGATCTCGAGGTCGCGCTCGTGCATGTCGTCGAGGAACTCCGGCGGGCGGACCATAAGGTAGACGACCCACCCGGCAAACGAGAACATCGCGGTCGCGAGTGCCCAGAACCAGCCCATGGCGCCGCGACGGTTGGCGTCGCGGTAGACCCAGAAGATCAAAGCGATATCCACCACGATGATGAACAGCCCACAGAGATTCTTCACGAGGCCGAACAGTGGGTTGCTCAAAATGGGTTGCAGCAGTTCGGTCATGGGATCCCTTTCAGACTATCGCGCCATGCAGACGCACATGCGGGATTCTAGCAGAAGCGCACATGGCCAGAGCGCCACGTTTCCAACCCGTCAGCCCATCTCGCGCAGCACCTGACGCGCCTGCCCTGCAGTGGTCAGGCTCCCGGTGATCACTAGGCCGACGGAGGCACCGGGAATCGGCTTTGAGAGTGCATCCGGCAGGCTGTCGTAGACGGCCGCCGGCGGCGTGCCGGTGACCTCCTCCACCACTTCTGCGAGCAGGTCGGCCGAGAGGGCGCGCCGCGAGACCGGCTGGGTGATGACGATATCGCTTACGACGGGCGCGAGCGCCGCGACGATCCCGCGTGCGTCCTTCTCGGCGAGCACGCCGAGAAGGAGCGCGGGCCGGCCCTCGGGAAAGGCCTCGCGCACGGCTTGGGCGAGTACTGCTGCCGCCTGGGGATTGTGGGAGCCGTCGACAAGAATCGGCGGCGCGACACGGACGAGCTCGAAACGGCCGGGGAAGGTCAACACACCCAGGGCCTCTCTGCTCGCGCTCAGGTCGAGTGGTCCGCCGAGGGCCGCCTCGGCGATGGCGACGGCGGTGGCCACGTTGGCCGCCTGGTAGCTCGGCGCGCCCACCGCGAGACCGGGATAGCTCGCGTGCACTCCGGTTACGTCGACGACGGTTTGGCCTCCGGGCCGGTCGGGCCGCCGGACGACCGAGTAGCGGACTGTCAGCGCCTCGTCGACCGGAGAAGGGTCGCCGTCGGGGCGAACCGCACGCGCCGGGACGCCAGCGCTACGTGCGCGCTCGAGAAAGACCTCTTCGACACCGACGGTGCCCGGTCCCAGCACCGGTATCGAGCCCGCACGGACGATCGCGGCCTTCTCGGCGGCAATGGCTTGAACGGTGTCGCCCAGGATGGCCATGTGGTCGAGGCCGACGCCGGTGATCGCCGAGACGACGGGCGACACGATGCTCGTCGCGTCCCATCGGCCCCCCATGCCCACTTCGAGCACGGCGGCGTCGACACCCCGCTCGCGGAACAGCCAGAGCGCGGCGGCAGTCAGGAGTTCGAACTCGGTGAACCCGGTGTCGGTCCCGACAGCGTCGGCCCCGCGCAGTTCGCGTGCCGCATACAGCGCGGCCGAAACACCCCGCGCAAACTCCTCGTCGCTGACGACCTTCCCGCCGATCTCCATGCGTTCGGGATAGCGCTCCAGCTCGGGGCTCGTGTACAGGCCGACAACCCCGCCCTGCGCGCCCAGCAATGCAGCAGTCGCACGCGCGGTGGAGCTCTTGCCGTTGGTCCCGGTGATCTGCACCGACGCGAAGGAGTCCTGTGGATCGCCGAGCACGCGACACAGCGCCGTCACCCCTTCGAGCGACGGGTGGATGCCAAACACGAGGGCGCGCGAGAGCTCCGCGAGAACCTCGTCGAAGGTCAGAGGGCTCTCCACGCGCCGCTACCCCGTCAGGCCAGTTCGGCGAGTTGCGAGTCCATCACCGCGAGACCCTCGGTGAGCTCCGCCGCCCGCGCACGGTCCTTTTCGACGATCTCGGGTGCGGCCTTGGCCAGGAAGCCCTCGTTGCCGAGCTTCTTCTCGAGGCGCTCGAGCTCTACCGCCGCCTTGTCGCGATCCTTTCCGAGGCGCTCCCGCTCGGCGTCGAAGTCGACCAGGCCCTCGAGCGGCACGTATATCTCGAGGGCGCCCGCCGTGGCAACGGCGGAATGCGCGGGCTTCTCGGCGTCGGGCGAAAACGTCAGCGAACCCACACCGGCGAGCGAGCGGACGAGGCCCGACTCCCCTTCAAGCAGCAGCAGCTCGTGCTCGGGAGCCTTGACGGCGACATCGAGCGGGGTGCGCGGCGAAACGCCGTAGCGGGCGCGCACCGCCCGGATTGCGACCACGATATCCTGCACGGCCGCGATGGAGCTCTCGGCACCGGGGTCCGAGAAGGACGCCAGCGCGGCGGCGTCGGGCCACTCGGCGACCATGAGCGAAGGGCCGGAATCATCGCCGGCGAGCGGCAGGTTGCGCCAGATTGCATCCGTGACGAAGGGCATCATGGGGTGGAGCAGCCTCAGTGCGCGGTCGAGTACGAACACGAGCATCCGCTGGACAGCGATGCGCTGGTGCTCGTCTCCGGCCGAGAGGCGGTCCTTGGCGAGCTCGATGTACCAGTCACAGAACTCGTTCCAGAAGAAGTCGTAGAGCGCCCGGGCGGTCTCGCCGAACTCGTACGTATCCATGCCTTCGTCGACCCTCGCCGACAGGTCGGCCAGGCGCGACAGGATCCAACGGTCGGCGACGGTTTGGGGTTCCGGTGCGCCCGGCTCGTAGCCTTCAAGGTTCATCATCACGAACCGGCTCGCGTTCCAGATCTTGTTGGCGAAGTTGCGGCTGCTGAGCAGCTTGTCCTCGGCGAACTTGATGTCCTGGCTGCCGGTGACTTGGAGCATGAGGCCGAAGCGCATCCCGTCGGCGCCGTAGTGCTCCATGAGGTCGAGCGGGTCTACCCCCGTCCCCAGCGACTTCGACATCCTGCGGCCCTCGGCGTTGAAGACCGTCGGATGGATGATCACGTCGTGGAAGGGGATCTCGCCGTCGTTGAAGTACATGCCGCTCATCACCATCCGCGCCACCCACAGGAACAGGATGTCGCGAGCCGTCGAGAGCATGTTCGTCGGGTAGAAGCGGTCCAACTCGGGGGTCTGCTCGGGCCAGCCCAGGGTGGCGAAGGGCCACAGCTGGGACGAGAACCACGTGTCCAGGACGTCCTCGTCCTGGCGCATCGCGCCGCCGCACGTGGGGCACGCGATCAGGTCGTCCATGCTGGCCGCGGTCAGCCCGCAAGCGTCGCAGTAGAAGACCGGGATGCGGTGCCCCCACCACAACTGCCGCGAGATGCACCAGTCGCGGATGTTCTCCATCCAGTGGAAGTAGACGTTCTCCCATCGCTTGGGGTGGAACGTCACGCGCCCGTCGCGCACCGCTTCGATCGCAGGCTCGGCGAGCGGCTTCATGTCGACGAACCACTGGTCCGAGAGCCACGGCTCGACCACGGTGTGACAGCGGTAGCAGTGGCCGACCGAGTGGACGTGCTCGTCGGTGTGAACGAGCGCGCCGAGAGCGTCCAGGTCCTCGAGAACGCGTTTGCGCGCCACGTAGCGGTCGAGGCCGGCGTAGGCACCACCCGCGTCCGAGATGGTCGCGTCCGCGTTCATGATGTTGATCTTCTCGCAGCCGTGACGCTCACCGATGTCGAAGTCGTTGGGGTCGTGCGCCGGCGTCACCTTCACGGCGCCGGATCCAAACGCCGGATCGACATAGTCGTCGGCGACGATGGGAATCTCCCGGCCGGTGAGCGGCAGTACAACCGTGGCACCCACGAGCGCCGTGTAGCGCTCATCGTCCGGGTGCACGGCGATGCACGTGTCGCCGAGCATGGTCTCCGGCCGAGTGGTCGCCACGACCACGTGATCGACGCCGCCCACGGGCTCCTTGAGGGGGTATCGCAGGTGCCACAGATGGCTGTCGACGTCCTCATGCTCGACCTCGATGTCCGACAGGGCCGTCGAACAGCGCGGGCACCAGTTGATGATGCGCATCCCGCGATAGATCAGCCCTGCCTCGAACCAGTCGACGAACACCTTTCGCACTGCATGCTGGTAGGCGGGGTCCATCGTGAACCGCTCGTTGTCGTAGTCGCAGCTGCAGCCCATCGCCTTGAGCTGGCCGATGATCGTTCCGCCGTATTCCCGGCGCCACTCCCAGCACGCCTCGATGAACGCTTCGCGTCCGAGGTCGTAACGCGAGTGCCCCTCGGCAGCCAGCTTCTGCTCGACCTTGTTCTGTGTGGCGATCCCGGCGTGGTCTGTGCCGACCACCCAGACAGTCGGCCTGCCGGTCATCCTGGCGCGGCGAACGACGACGTCTTGGATGGTGTTGTTCAGGGCGTGGCCCATGTGCAGCGAGCCCGTGACGTTGGGCGGAGGAATGACCACGGAGTACGGCTTGGCGCCGTCGACGACCGCCGCCGAGAAGTACCCGCCCTCCTGCCACGACTCGAAGATAGGGCCTTCGACAGCCTTGGGGTCGTACGCCTTGGGCATTTCGCTCACGATGTGCCGGACCTCTCTGGGGATTCGCGGTTCTGAGTAGTGCAATTCTAGCAGGAGCCCCGCCTACGACGAGGCCGCCCGGAGGCGGCCTCTGAGAGTGCTTCTTGGAGAACGGTCCTGGGCGTGCGCTCAGGCGCCGGCGGCCTCGGCCTCGGGCTCCTCGGCGGCGCCTTGGCACACTGTGGTGGGCTCGGCCCCGTCGCGGACGACCGCCTCGGTGATGACGACCTCCTGGACGTCGGTGCGGCTCGGAAGCTCGTACATGAGATCGAGCAGCATCTTCTCCATCACCGAACGCAACCCCCGGGCGCCGGTACCACGCTCGACGGCCTGCTCGGCGATGGCGCGAAGCGAGCCTTCGGTGAAGTCGAGCTTGGCGCCCTCGAGCGAGAAGAGGCGTTGGTACTGCTTGACCAGCGCGTTCTTGGGCACGGTCAGGATGTGCACCAAGTCGTCTTCCGTGAGTTCCTCGACATGGCTGACGACGGGGAGACGGCCGACGAACTCGGGAATCATCCCGAACTTGTTGAGGTCCTCTGGCAGCACCTGCGAGAACAGGGCGCCCAAGTCGTGCTTCTCGGGATCGGGCAGCTCGGCCTGAAAGCCGACTCCCCGCTTGCCGATGCGCTCGGAGATGATCTTTTCCAGGCCGACGAACGCCCCGCCCAGGATGAAGAGGATGTTGGTCGTGTCGATGTGGAGCAGCTCCTGCTGGGGGTGCTTGCGACCGCCCTGGGGTGGGACTGCCGCCTCAGTACCTTCGAGGATCTTGAGGAGCGCCTGCTGCACGCCTTCTCCCGAGACATCGCGCGTGATCGAGAGGTTCTCCGCCTTGCGGGCGACCTTGTCGATCTCGTCGATGTAGATGATGCCGACCTCTGCGCGCTTGATGTCGAAATCGGCGGCGGTGATGAGCTTGAGCAGGATGTTCTCAACGTCCTCGCCCACATACCCGGCCTCGGTCAGCGCCGTGGCGTCGGCGATGGCGAACGGAACCTTGAGAATTCGGGCGAGCGTCTGAGCGAGGAGCGTCTTGCCGCAGCCGGTGGGACCGAGCAGCAGGATGTTGCTCTTGGCCAGCTCGACCTCCTCTTCTCCGTCGACCGGAGCGAGGTGGGCGCGCTTGTAGTGGTTGTACACCGCCACCGAGAGAACCTTCTTGGCCTGCTCCTGCCCGATGACGTAGTCGTTGAGCATCTCGTAGATCTCGCGTGGAGTAGGCAGGTCCTCGAGAAGGGTCTCGACTTCGGCCTCCTCGGCAAGTTCGTCTTCAACGATGTCGTTGCACAGGTCGATGCACTCGTCGCAAATGTAGACGCCGGGGCCTGCGATGAGCTTCTTGACGTGCCGCTGGCTCTTACCGCAGACCGAACACTCCAGCGATTCGGGCCCATCCGGGGTGTGGCTCATTCTGATTTCGCCTCGGCCTTGCGGGTCACGAGAATCTCATCCACCAGCCCGTAGGCGACAGCGTCGTCGGCACCCATGATGTTGTCGCGTTCGGTGTCGAGGTGGATCTTCTCGCACGGCTGGCCGGTGTGGAGCGCAAGAATGCCGTCGAGTTCGGCGCGCATCCTCAGCATCTCCTTGGCCTGAATCTCGATGTCCGTGACCTGACCCTGGGTGCCACCCCACGGCTGGTGGATCAGGACGCGAGAATGCGGGAGCATGTAGCGCTTTCCGGGCGCGCCGGAAGCGAGGAGCACCGCCGCCATCGACGCGCACTGCCCGACACAGATGGTCGAAACCTCCGACCTGATGAACTGCATCGTGTCGTAGATGGCCAGACCAGAAGTGACCGAGCCACCTGGCGAGTTGATGTAGACGTTGATGTCCTTTTCGGGATCGGCGCTCTCGAGGTGCAGGAGCTGGGCGATCACCAGGTTGGCCACATGGTCGTCGATCTCGGTGCCCAGAAAGACGATGCGGTCGTTCAGGAGACGCGAGTAGATGTCGAAGCTGCGCTCGCCTCGGCTGGTCTGCTCGACGACAATCGGTACAAGGGCCTTGATGTCAGGAATCATGTGCTATTCCTCCGTGCTCTCGACGGCGGGCGCTTCCGCGTCGGCCTCGGCCTTGTCGGCCTTCTTGCGTGGCTTCTTGGCACTCTTCTTCTTTTCCTCTGCCTTGGCAGGGACCTCGTCAGTTTCAGGGGTCGGCTCGACCTCGACGACGTTGACGTTCTCCATTAGCCAATTCACGGCCAACCTGTGCATGACGCCCTCTTCGATGACCGGCATCAGGCCCATCTCTTCCCACTTCTTGCGCGCATCGTCCACCGTGGTCTTGGTGGCACGAGCGATCTCGGAGATCTCTTCGTCGATCGCGGCATCGGTGACTTCCATGCCCTTGCTGCGGAAGAGCGCCTCAAGCGCCAGGTCTTCGCGGACGAGCTGCTCGGCGTCCTTGTGCAGCTCCGTCTCGAGGATCTCGCTGGTCAGGCCGGTGGCCTGGCTGTAGGCCTCGAGTGAGGTGCCCTGCTCCTCCAGCCGACGTTCGAAGTCGCTGAACAGGCTTCGCATCCGGCCCTGGATCATTGCTTCGGGGATGTCGCCCGGCGTACGGCGAGCAATCTCCTCGCGGGCCGCCTTCTCCTTAGCCTGGTCGTAGCCGATCTGCTTGTGAGTGTCGAGACGCGCGCGGAGGTCGTCCCGCATCTCGGCCACGGTGTCGAAGCCCATCTGCGACGAGAACTCGTCGTCAACCTCCGGCAGCACCTTCGCCTTGATCTCGTGGACGACCACATCGAACTGCGCCATCTTGCCGACATACTCATCTTTGGAGGAGGTCTCCGGGATCTCGAATTCCACGCGCGCCTCGGCGCCTGGCGTCAGGCCCAGAATCCCCTGGTCGAATTCCTGGGGCATGAGCCCGCGACCCATCTCATACAGGTACTTGTCGACTTCGTTGCCCTCGTAGGTCTCCCCGTCCACGTAGCCCACGAACGAGATGAGAGCGAAGTCATTGGCGGCAACGCCGCGGTCTTCGATCGGCTCGAGAGATGCGAAGCGCTCCCGAAGCTCATCGATCTGCGCGTCGAGCTCAGCGTCCGAGACCGCCCGCGGCGGTACCTCGACGGTGATGTCGTCAGCGTTCTCGAGGACCAGCTCGGGGCGCGTCACGACCTCGGCCTCGAAGGTGAAGTCCTCGCCCTGCTGTACGGTCTCGAGAGCCTCAGTCTCCGGAGACTGAACGGGACGCAAACCCTCGGCGTCCACGGCCTTGGCGTAGTAGTCGTTCAGCACGGCCTCGGTGGCCTCTGCCAGGACGTGCTCGCGGCCGACGTAGTTGTCCACGACGGGACGCGGCGCATGACCCTTGCGGAAGCCTGGGATGCGGAGCTTCTTGCCGACACTCGCATATGCCTCGGCGATGGCGGCATCGATGTCCGCTGCGGGGACCGTGATGGTGAGTTTGACGGTGGTGCCTTCGAGACGCTCGACGCTTGTCTTGAGCACGGATGAATCCTTTCTAGGGCAACAGGTGGCCGGTGCCGGCCGGTGGTATTTCGGCTGGTGCGGGCGAGAGGACTCGAACCTCCATGAGTTTCCTCACCGGGACCTAAACCCGGCGCGTCTGCCAGTTCCGCCACGCCCGCGCATAAACGGCTTCCAATCATATCAAACGCAGTGACATCATTGTCTGATTGTTGCCCAAGGCGTGCGCGACCGGTCGCCACGCGGCCAAACCCGCCCTAGGGGGTCGGCGTCGCAACCGTGCTACCGCCGACCGCGACCAGCCCCGTCGACTGGAGGACGCGCCGAACGGCGTCCTCGGAAGTCTGCGATTCGCAGTACCCCACCTCGATTGATTGCGTCTTGATGTTGTACGTCGCCGCATTCAGTCCGGTCATCGTCCCGAGCGCTGCGAACAGGCGCTTCGCGGTGTCTTCAGGATCTCCGGCATTCGCGACGGGGATCTGCGCCGTCTCGCAGGGCTCCCCCGCCGAGAAGGTCTGGCTGATCGTGTCGCCGATCGCTTGCGGCCGCGTGGACCGGCTGCCGACCGCGACCGCTGCGATCACGAGAACCACGATGATTGCTCCGGTGCTCAGGTTTCGCTTCAGCGAACTCGACATCCCGCGATTCTCGGACAGATCGGGGCCATCGTCGGCTTCTCCGTCCCTACCCTCGCCGATCGGGCCCTCACCGTACTCGGCGTCATCCGATGCCTGCTCACCGGCATCGGCCGGGCGGGTCACCTCGCCTGCCTTGGCCGCAAGCTTGCGACGAACCCCCATTGTGATGCCGGCGGCCGCCGCTGCGGCCGCCAGGACCAGCACGATCGCAACTACGCTCCCCGAGGTCGTGCCCTGTTGGCTTGACGTGTCCGCACCCGCCGCTGCCGGGAGGGTGTATACGGCCGCCAGCGCGAGCCGATCCCCGGCCTTGACGTCGGTGAAGGTCTTGGTGAAGAAACTGTAGCCCGCGTCGCCGGCCACAAGGGTGGCGCCGTCGACCGGCCTCGCGATCGTGGCGGCCTGCGGCACCCGTATGTTGAGCCTGACCTCGGCGGCGTCCCTGACGGCGGTCCAATCGACCGTCGATGTGAAAGCCGTCCCGTCGAAGGTCTGCCCCTCGGGGACGACCACCTCGATCTGGGCGATGCGCGATGTGTTCAGCACGACGCGGTACCGGTCGATGCCGTCTGCGGTGGACTTCGAGTACTTCAGCTCCGGGTCCGCATCGGGAGACCCGCCGAGAATCTCGCCGACCCACTGGAGCTCGGTGCCTGCGGGGACATCGAATTCGGCCTCGGCCGGCAACGGCGTCGCCTGCGGGAGCTCTCCGGCAACGAGTATCACGCTGTTGCTCTGGTCCGAGTGGCGCGTGACGTCGACGCTCTCCCACGCAGCCGGGGCGGCGACGGCGAGCGTGGCGGCAGACACGGCGATTGCGAGCGTTGCAGAGAAGAGAATGGGTCGAATAGAGAAGCGCATGGGGGGTCTCCTGACTGAGGATCGGACGACGGAGTACATGCCGTCGGTGCTCAGATCCTCAGACGAGACACTCCCGCAGCCGCAAACGATGTCGCAGCGGCCCGGGGCGCCGCACGGTGTCGCTCGGTCAAGGGGCCGAGGAGTAGGAACGTCGGCAGGCCCGCGAGGAGAGTGCCGAGCGTCGCCCTTACGGCACGCCACATCGGCCGACTGGCGCTGCCTGAGCCCCCGAGACCCGAGTGTCCGCACACGTCGCACGGCCCATCGGCGCACACCGACAGCACGACAGTACCGACAACGATGGCGAGCGCAACGAACGCGCACCTCAGCATGAAGCTGACATTCGGGCGGATCAGGGTCGACACCATCTGCTGGCTTCTGCTTCCTCACGCGTCGGGACGGCTCTCCCCGCCGTACAGCCACACTCGTGCCACCCGGTCTGCGGTCTGAAACCATCGCTACCCGCCGTCTTGCAGCATCGGGCCAAACGAGCCTACGGGGCCGTGAAGCCGCCTGCAAGCGGAGATGTTGTGGAGACGCCCGCCGACCTCACGCGCCGAGAAGCCGACGGAGCCCGACCAGCGCGGCCACGCCCACCACGATCGCGAGCCACGGACGCCGAGTCGTGACGAGCACGCCGGACGTGACGACGGCCGACCACAGATAGACGTTCGTGACAGGCGACTCGAAATGACCCGAGGGCGCGAGCACCGCCGGGAAGATGAGCGCCGACAGGATCGAAACCGGCACGTACTCCAGCGAGCGCCGCAGGAGCGGATGCAGTTCGAACTGTCTGGCGACACCGATGAAGCCGACGCGGGTCGCATAGGTGACCGCACCCATCAGCACGATGATCGCGACGACGTGAGGTCTCATCGGCTGGCCTTCTCACCACGTGCAGTCTCCATCAGCACACCGGTCAGAGTGCCGAGCACCACGGCGATGATGATGTACCACTTCCCCGGCACGAGCACGAACGCGGTGACCGCTGCGCACCCGGCAACCGCGACGACCGCTAACAGGCGCCTCGAGACGACCTGCGGAAGCAGCATCGTGAGAAACGTCGCCGGCATGGCGAAGTCGAGCCCCCACTTGAGCGGGTCGGAGATCGACGTTCCCACCAGCGCTCCCACGAGCGACGCCGTGAACCAGACGCCGTACATGAGCAGCCCCGATGCGAGCAGGAAGTGCGGGTTGCCCTGGGATTCGCCCTGCTCGCGGTAGTGGGTGATTGTGGTGAGGTAGCTTTCGTCGACCATCCCGAACGCGAGCATCCGCTGCCAACCCGGCTTCGTTTCCGAGAGGTACGGCGAGATCGACAGTCCCATGACCAGATGCCTCACGTTGATGAGAAACGTCGAGGCCACGATCGTGAGGCCGCCGATGCCCGACGCGAACATGCCGACCGCCATGAATTGGGACGCACCGGCGAACACCACGAGCGACATGAGGAGCGTCTCGCCGACTGTCAGTCCAGCCTGGACCGCGAGCGCGCCATATGCCAGCCCGAAGGGAACCACGCCGAGGACGACCGGCAGGGTCTTCGCAAGCCCCAGCCGAAATTCGTGTGCGTCCTCGGCACTCATCCTGGGCACCAGCTCCGTGTCGGCCATCGCACGCCTCAGCTCTCGTCCTTCGCTCTTCGTTGCGCCTCACCGCGTGGACGAATCGGCGGTACCATGCGATGTGTTCGTGCGTAGCATTGTGCAATAGATTGATGCTATCGTGCAATATGTTGGAATCGCGTTCTTTGGACGACCTATGCAGCAGCTCGGCAGAATCATCGGCGAGAACCTCAAACGCCTGC
>Ga0079306_1002189_pt1 | contig 11247 bp, 13 predicted proteins | sample Methanotroph_Enr_FD_79181 | JGI IMG/M metagenome (GOLD analysis project Ga0079306, IMG submission 79181) | Enriched soil microbial communities from Old Woman Creek wetland in Ohio, USA - Methanotroph_Enrichment_5 | ecosystem: Environmental > Terrestrial > Soil > Wetlands | place: USA: Ohio...
AAAAGAAAAACCACCTTCCACACGTATGGGGTCGCAGATTCTCCTCTATGCTGTAAGCATTCTCCTGCCACCATTTTTTATAGTTTGGACAATAAAATACCTGAAAGCAAAAGACCCCAAAGCAAAAAAAATCGGCTATGTTTCCCTGGGGCTCATGATTATTTCTATCCTTCTTAGTCTATGGTTTTCCATCGGACTTATGGGAAATCTCACAAAAGAAGTGAATACACAACTGAACCAGTATCAAACAATTGGATTCTAAAAAGCCTTACTCCACAGTGAGTTGAATAATTTTATTGAGGGAATTTATTTTCTGTAGTTTTGAATTTTTAATATTTTTTCGATAATGTTCGGCAGTGATAATTTTCCGGTAGTCAGCAACTTTTGCAATAAATTCCACTCCAGATAAATGATCAAGCTCATGTTGAATCACACGCGCCAAGATACCATCACATCTAAGTCGAAATTTCTTCCCACGTTGATCATATGCTTCAATTTCAATTTCCGTTGGTCGTGACACGGGGCCGAAAATGCCGCTCAAACTACCGCATCCCTCATAAATGATGTTTTTCTTTTTTGAAACCGCAATAATTTTTGGATTTATATATACCCTCATTTTGTCTGTTTTGCCGAGTTTTCTTGATTTCGTATTTCGCGGTTCCGTAATAAACACAGAAGCATTTACACCGATTTGCGGTGCCGCAATTCCGATCAGATCAGCATCATGCATCGTATCCGTCAGATTTTGGATAAGATTTTTTAAGGAAATCAAAGAAAAATCAATGATTCGCTGATTTCTCTTTTTCAACGCTGGGTGTCCCGCCGAAATTATTTTCTTAATCGCCATAAACGGGTCTATTTTCAGTTCCGCTGTCTCAAGAAAGCGGGAATTTATAGGACAGGTGCTTCACTGCATTTTTAAATCTTCATGAAGAATGTAACAAAGAAAATTAAATAAGTCAATCAAATTAATTGACATATTTAACTACGAACATTATTATTTAGATAGTCACATGAAAACAATAGCCACACAACAAACACAAGGATTAACCACAAAAAAAGAACCTAAAGCTCTCACTTTTGAAGAAGCTCTTAAAACAATAAGAGAAATACAAGCTAAATACGAAAAAATTGAGAAAGAACAACCTTCTCAACAAGAAACTCATCCTCATGTCTGCATACTTTGACCCCTCACTCGGTGATCGAATTAAAGGGTATATCATACCTGATACGAATATTCTTTCCTTAATGTCTTGTGATACAAATTTTTTTACTCTTTTTTTAAAATTATCAAAAAATGCTCAAATATTAATTGATCCTACGGCCAAACTCGAATTTCTACGAGGAGACTATCAGGAACATTTTTTAAATGATAAGTTAAGATTTTTAACTTATGAGGGATTCCTAACAATGTTGGATCACTACAAAATGCATCGTGATGTATACGAGATAGCGTTAACAATCTCTCGAATATTTGCACAAAATGGAAAAACTAAAATTAATTTTGGAGATTTGCTAATTATGTCTAGAATAGCTATATATCCTCAAACGACGCCTATGATTTTGGCTACGTTAGATTCAAATGATTTTAATACATTAATCTTTGACCGAATCGGTATCATTACTCTTGATAGAATCACAAAAGACAAAAAAGATGCATTCAGCATTGTACAGTTTCTCCAATTTAATAAAGATAAGTTAACTGAATGCACAGCCAAGATACCTCAATAGATTGAGTTTCATTCGTGGAGACTAGTCTTCTAATCCCCACTATCAAACCCCAAGCTACTCCAATAGCAGTTCCTCGTTAGAATCACCATTTATACTAGCTTGTATCATATTGCATCTATGCATGGCTTAGGCTGTGTTACTGACTTCGCCTAAGCTCCTCGCTGACGCGAGGGGTATAGGCGCATTTACTACATGAGCACTAGGAATATCCAAAGAAAAATCTAAAGGTGTATCTATAGCGGGTAAACCCACACCTGCTAATGAAAGGTCATTTTTCTTTCTCCATATAGTCGACTGACAATAAGTATCTTTAAATATTTGACGATCATATACATCCTTTGAATACCATTCTTTATAGAAATGAAAAAGTAGCTGAGCTTTACGTTTTGAAAACGTTTTTCCTAATCGAGTAAGCACATCAATATTGTTCGTTGTATATGGATTTAGATGACAAAGCAATTTACCTAAGAACTTATTAAGCATTGAAGTAACTATCTCATCATCAATAAAATCTTTAATATAAATATTGGGTTTACCAAATAATTCAACTAACTGAGCTTTTCTACAAGTTACTTCAAAACGAAGTACACCGTTCGCTAGTCTCAGTACTTCACCGGAAAAATATTTATCCTTTAATTCCTTTAGATCGTGTGCTTGAAATTCATCCGACTTCAGATAAAACTTAAGGGAATAGGTGCGACCCGACCATTGTACGGACGTGTTGTACACATGTTTAGTCTTTCGAGGATAATCAAAGGCTTTAAGGACGCTTATGGCGTGGAGCGCCGAGCGCTGATCTTGAAACCGCCACGCGTAGCAAAAATCCAACCGCTCCACTCGCCACTCCCTGTAAGGCGGAAAATCGCCTATATACTCCCGAAGGCAATCTTGTAACAAAGAGGCGGTCGCTTCGATTTGGGAAGGGTATAGCAAGTGTACGTTGTGACCAAATATAAACTTTGGCAAAGATAATTCTACATGCGCTTCAACGCCGTCATAACTCCTAATGGTAATTTTACTATCATAACTACCAAGAACAATTTGTTTCTTTATTATTCGAAAGGTCGTCTCATTTGTTGTATTGTCAGTTCCAATAACCTCATTCGACCTCCGACGAATAAGCTCAGCTTGTCTTGGAGTATTTGTAACTCGAAATCCAATCGTATCAATCATGCATTGATGATACGTTGCAGTAAAATTATTGAAGAATCACATTTCCGAACTAAATGTGATACCTATTCAAGTTAATCGGTTAACGGAGGAAACTGACTGGAAAACTTTTTAGTTTTCTGTATGTGACGTGTCACTAGATTCTTTAACCATCCGACGTCGCAAACACTTTGGTTATCAGGATGTTTTTCCATTAATATATCACTGACCTCGACATACGACTTACCTTCTTTTCTTAATTCGTACGCTTCCTGCGCTATAGTGACGTTTTTATAAACCTTGCCTAATTTTGGACGAGTTGGTAGCGATTCATCCATATCCTTTTTTATATCTGCCCAATTTTTATTTATCCAATCAATAAGTTCTTTTTTTGTGCAGGTACTCCCGAATGCTATCGCACTTACTCGCTCTATCTCCTCTTCTAAATCTTTTGTGTATTCAGCTATGTCGGAGGGATTTGATAAATATACAATATCTGGCTCTTCATCTTCTGGTATATCTATAAAGGATCTAAAAACTATAAGTAAAAATAAGCGAAAGCGATAGCCATTCGGAAGATTAAACCGAAACATTAATCCATCAAACGAACCTTTCATAAAATCATAAAACGCAAAAACATCTTCCCGTTGATTCTCAAATGCATCAAGTAATGATGGCTTTCTGATACCGTATTCTTCGGATATGTCCGTAATTTCCTGAATAAAATCTGGGTTATTTAATAACTGACTTAAAAATGACAACGTGACTTTGCTCGGAGTTGTGGTTATCTGATAAGGTGGCAAATCAGCTTCTAATATTTGAATATCTTCTAATTTCATAAATTACAGCGATTATACACCAGCTTGCTACAACTCAATAAACACATCATAAAATCAACAGTGTGATATAATGCCCGTTAGATATGGATAAACGCGCTTCCATAATCAGCGTCATTACAAATCCGCTTGGTTTTTTTGCATTATCTCTTCTTATAATTGAGGGTTATTTAACAATCGTTGTTGTTACCCCAAATAATCTACCCATATGGTCAAAAATATCAGCAATGTTTATAGCCCCATTCGCTTTCTTTGTTATAATTGGAGTAGTTACGGCTTTTGTGTGGAAAAATCCATTGAATCTTACTCTTGGAGGACGTGACTGGAATGAATTCTATGGAAATAGCAATAATCCAAAACCAAAATCAGCAATCGACAGATTACCAAATAGTCAGGTAGGTATCATAGCTAATACCAATGCGTCAGCTCAACCTGATAGTACTAAAAAGGGCAAAAAGAAAGCGAAATAAATGCTATATCTAATAACTTATAACATCATACCTGGTCCAAACAATGTTCAGTTTTTTACTGCTATCCAAACAAGTAGTACTGCTTGGTGGCATTATATTGATAGTGCGTGGATAATAAGAAGCGATTTGACAGCAAATCAAATATCTACAAACCTTGCGCCTCATGTCAATATTTCATTTAATAATCTTTTGATTGTTAAAATTGACACTGATATCACGAACAGACAAGGATGGTTGCCCCGAGAAGCATGGGACTGGATAACACAACATATCAACTGATTCATACGAATTACAAAATCGATTTTACAGTTATATTTAATCCTTTTTCCAGCTGTGCCAATTTATAAGTAAATCGATTATCATTCTCTAAATGATATGCCTCTAATGTTTCCTTAATCATTCTAAGTATAACTTTCGGATCGACATTCTTTCTAACCATTGGATGAAGCATTGCAGCGTTTTGCAATGTTTTATCAGCAAGATGCATATATGTTGAAAATGTCGTCTGTATATCCTTATGACCAACAAGACTAGCAACCTCCGTTATTGGAACACCTACCTCAAGCATATGCGTTATATAGCTATGTCTAAAATTATGTGGAAATACACGTTTAGTAACTCCAGCCACTCTTGCTCTTCTTTTTAAATCTTCACTATATTCTGTAAGTTGAATTAGTTTATTTGACGAATTACAAAATACTCTATCATTTGGTTGTCTATTCTCTATAAGCGTTTTTAAATCACTTCTTAACGGCTCGGTAAAATATGCAGTTCTATTTTCGTTTGTTTTTGTATTTATAAACGTTGCTTTTCCTGCACTGATATCTAGATGTTTTACTGTTAACTCGGCGGCTTCCGAATAACGACAACCAGTGTATGCTAAAAACATCGTCATCGTTCTATATCGAAAATCTAGATAATCACAATTCTTTCCATGAAATTTACCGTAAGTAAGCGACGTGTTCAATATTTTCTCTATTTCTTCTTGCGTAAAAATAATAATGTCTGGTTTGGTTTTCTTAAAAGACTTAAAACCATCAAAAAAGTCATTAGGTAATCCCCTATCCTTGTAATAAAAGACGAGATGTCGGAACATGAAGTGATACGTATTTAAGGTATTATTCTTTAATCCCTTGGCTTTAAGATCAATGAAGAATTGTTCAATCGATTCAGGATTTATATCTTTATTATTATCAGATAACCACTGATTAAATACGCCAACTCGCCCCATGCACTGTCGAATAGAACTTTCATCAAGTCCTTCTTTCACTGTCAAAAATCCATGGAGGTCAGATACGTCTATCTGCTGCATACTCCTCTATCTAGGAGTAGCCTGAGGTTTGAAACACTGTTCTACGAGGAACTGACGGTAGTATACCAAAGAGTTCCAGAAAACCACAAGTTCGCTACTCCATGAGAAGACGTAAAAATGCAGTCTATGGAAAATTGAAGCTAAAGCCCTTAATTCCGCTGCCTGAGGAATGCGGGAATCTCAAATTCATCATCATCTGGTGGAACGTCTTGAGGTGGCGTAAATACCGGCGATGACGGTTGCTGTTGTACCACTTGTTGCGGTTGTTGCATCGGTCGCGGCGTATAACCTTGTCCAAATCCTGTTTGTGTTGCACCACGGCCAGCTGACATCTCACGAAGTCGTTTTTTTGTTTCATCAAACCCCGTTGCAATAACAGAAATTTTCACCTGATCAACCAAACTTTCATCAATGGTTGCACCAAAAATAATGTTTGCATCCGGATCAACGGCCCCAGCAATTTGTTTTGCTGCCTCATCGACTTCTGCCATCGTCAAATCGGTTCCTCCGGTAATATTGAAGAGAACGCCTTTTGCGCCCTCTACGGACATCTCAAGAAGCGGAGATGACACTGCAGTTCTTGCAGCAGTTGCAGCCCTGTTCTCTCCAACGCCAGTACCTATTCCCATAAGTGCTGATCCAGAATTTGTCATGATTGACCTGACATCAGCAAAATCCACATTGATCAGTCCTGGCATAGTGATCAAATCCGATATTCCTTGTACTCCCTGACTTAATACAGAATCAGCAACACGGAATGCCTCAAGCAGTGTTAATTTTTTATCAATCACTTCAAGTAACCTTTGATTTGGAATGACGATAAGCGTATCAACTTTATCTTTCAAATTCATGATGCCTTCTTCAGCAGACACCATGCGACGCGTCCCTTCAAATCGAAATGGTTTCGTCACTACTGCGACAGTGAGTGCTCCTTGTTCTTTGGCAATTTCAGCAAATATTGGAGCCGCCCCTGTTCCTGTTCCTCCACCCTCTCCACAGGTGATAAATACCATGTCACAATCACGCAAATATTCTTTAATTTTTTCCCGTGATTCTTCTGCAGCTTGTCTTCCCACTTCAGGATTGCCACCAGCTCCAAGCCCACGCGTTACATTATCACCAATTTGAATTTTTGTTTGTGCAAGATTTGTCAGAAGTGCTTGTGCGTCCGTGTTCACCGCGATGAAATCGACTCCTTTGATGAGCCCTGCGGCGATCATGGAGTTTACTGCATTACTTCCTCCACCGCCAATACCGACAACTTTAATTTTCGCAAACCTCGCGATCTCCGGTTTAATCAACATATATTGTCGTTTCCTCAGGGGCAGAATTCTGAAGTGACTTATTTTTTATGGCAGGAATGACTTTATCAGATTTACTAGCTTTCCCGCAACACCTTTCATTGGAAGCTTGTCACCAAGCTTTCCAAAACCTTTAAATAATGGTCCTGTATCATTTTTTTCTGCTTTGACTCCATATAATAGGAGACCAACGCTCGCAGCATACGCTGGCGTTTGGATTTCTTCAATCAGTCCTGAAATATTTTTTGGTGTTCCGACATGTACAGGCATTGCAAGATTCCGTCTTGCACATTCAACAGCTCCTACTGTTAACGCTCCTCCACCGGTCAGTACCACACCCGATGGTGTCATACCACCAAATCCGCTTTTTTTAATTTCCAGACCGACAAGAGAAAATATTTCATTTAATCGTGGCTTTACAATTCCTTCAACGAGTGTTTTTCTTGAAACTGTTTTCATTTCTTCAATGAGTTGTAAATCACTCACATCAAGCTCGTCAGATTTATCAATCTTCGCTTTTCCTGAAGGTTGTTCATCCTCTTCAGGAAGCATGGGAACTTTCGGTTGTGTCCCAAGAGCAAGTTTAATCTTCTCAGCACTCTCCAGTGATATTCGAAGTCCCGCTGCTAAATCTTTTGTGATGTTAATTGCGCCGACAGGAATAACAGATGAATACGAAAGTGCACCATCGACATATATTGCAACATCAGTGGTTCCGCCGCCGATATCAACGAGCACCACACCTAATTCTTTTTCTGTTTCGGTAAGTGTTGCTGATGCAGACGCTAAACCGCCAAATACGATTCCTTCCACCTCAACACCTAAGTCTTCAACACACTTATATAAATTACGAATGGAAATGGAACCGCCAGTAATCAAATGTGTATCTACTTCGAGCCTCACACCTGTCATATTCACCGGATCAACAATCCCTTCCTGGCCATCGACGAGATATCCACGAGGAATAATATGCAAAATTTCACGGGATGAGGGAAGTGAAATTGCTTTTGCGGCATCAATGACACGTGTCACATCATTTGGCGAAATTTCTTTATCCGGTTCTGCCACGGCAACAACGCCATGAGAATTGAGTGATGCAATATGATTACCGCCTGTCAAAATAAAAGCACTTGCTACAGATACTCCGGCCATCCGTTCTGCCGCATCAAGGGAACTAGAAATTGCAGTCGTTGCTTCCTCAATATTGACGATTTGTCCTTTCCTGAGACCACGACTCGCAACGGTTGCCACACCGACAACGCGTACATTTGCATCTTCTGAAATACTTGCAATCAGTGTAGTTATCTTTGAGGTTCCAATATCTATTCCAGTTAAAATGCGGTCTCGTGCCATAATTAAAATTGAACAACAGGTTTATCAAAACGAAGATCAATCGTTTTGGGCATTGTACCTTTTATTCTAAACCCCGCAATCAACGTTTGTAAAGTATCCAGTGTTGGGCGAATATCCCCTTTTTGAGGTAAAAATATGTTTGATTCTTGTGTTTCGACGCGTAAGGACACTGTTTCATATGTCTGAATTTTTCGAACATGCAAAAATGATCCTGACCCTGCAATAATCGATACTGCCTGTTTTACTCCATCGTCCTTCATAGCCACTCCCATTCGTACAAGCGGTACATCAATCTGAATAACAGGTATTGTGTCTGGTCCCAACATATCCGTCACAATTGCGTCGGCGTCAATCCCGACAATTGCAGTATTCGTTTTTAACCGTGCGATTGGCTGCCTCTTATACACAACGAGCTCAAGAGTTGAAGGAAAATGTTTTCGTATCTCAATTGTTTCAACAAGCGGATTCTCATCTTTGATTTGAGCAATCACTGCATCTGACCTAAAAAAAATCATATTTCCGACAAATTGTTTCGCGTTCACTTCCACACGTGCAGCATCCCCTGAGACGGTTATATTTTTTATTTGAAATACCTGTAGAAGGAGATATATAATTCCGATCGTCACACCAAGAATAAGAACTGAAACAAACGTTATGATAATCTTCCGTTTCAATGATGAACTTCTTCCTTGCATGAGTGTATTACATTAAAGAGGCAATTGATTGAACAATTGCTGCTGTTGCAGTTACCGTACCTTCATCTCGAGTTACCTCACTTGTCTTTCCCTGTGATTGCAGTGCTTCAACAATTATTTTCTCTAATTGTTCTGACGACGTTTTTGGTTGATCAACAATTGTGACATCGCCGCCTATTGATGCATACCATGTTGCATTACGACGTTGTTCCTGGTGACTTCCCCATGGAAGAGGAATAAACACTGCAGGCTTTCTCACGGCAGCTACCTCAGCAACAGTATTTGCACCAGATCTGCCAATGACAAGATGTGCGTGTCGCAATATCCAAGCAACATCACCGCTCTCGATATATTCCATTGGAATATATGAATTTTTTTCTTCTTTTGAAATTGTATCCAAAACCGTTAATGCTTTCGCGTACGATTTCTGTCCGGTCTGATGAATAACCGTATAGGTATGAACGAATGAGTGGATGATAGGAAAAATCAAATCATTCATTGACGCCGCACCCGTTGTGCCACCGGTCACATACAGGATCGGTTTATCCGCTGGAATTGGAAAAGATATTTTTTTTGGAGGATGCAAAAATGCAGCTCGAAGCGGAAGTCCAACGACGCTCACACGAGTATCTTTTTGCATACGTGCGTCAGGAAACGTTAATACTATTTTATCTGCAAATTCTGAAGCAATTTTGTTTGCCAGTCCCAACACATGCGTCTGTTCATGAATAATTGTAGGAATTCCGAGTAGCCAGCCCGCTTTCACTACAGGAAGTCCAACATATCCGCCAAATGAAACGATACAATCAGGTTTTTCCCGGAGACAAAAGACAAATGATTCGATGAATCCAACAGGGATTAAAAATAATTCGAAAAACGAATGCAAAGAAAAAAATCGCGAAAATCTGCCTGCGTGAATTGCAATAAAAGGAATACCCATCTTTTCAACCAAACTTTTGTCTTCCGATTGGTTGGCGTTCAAGTGTGATGTTTTTGCGCGCCCCACAAAAACGATATCCCACGGTTTCTTTCGCGCTTTAATTTCTTCAATCACAGCGACAGCTGGGGACAAATGTCCACCAGTAATACAAATTTTCTTCTTTGATTCTTGTTTATCCATGATTTCTAAATTTACTTATATTAACAAGTATACCAAGTCCAGCAAGAACAACAATCAAACTCGATCCCCCATAGGAAATAAGCGGCAATGGTACACCAGTAAGCGGAATGAGCGCGACCATGGCAGCGATATTCATGATGACCTGATACGCGAACCATGACGTAATACCGAGTGCGAGATATCTGCCGAATGACTCTTCAATTCGTCTAGCAATTTGATATCCCCTGGCAATGAGAATAAAAAATACTGCGAGCAATGCAGTGGAACCAATAAATCCTGTTTCTTCGCCAATGATTGCAAAAATTGAATCTGTATTTGCCTCTGGTAAATATTCGTACTTTTGCCGCGATTTCCCGAGGCCCACACCAAAAAACCCACCTGATCCAAGTGCAATCGTCGCCTGTCTGATATGATACGACGCGCCTTGCGGATCATTTTCAGGATTAAAAAATGTTGTCATACGCTTGAACCGATATGGTGAAGAAATAGCAAGTCCAAGTACTGCAATAAGTAAGACTGGTACAACATACGCAAATTGTTTTACTGGCGCACCTGAAAAAAAATACATAGTCATTGCTGTTGCCACAATCACGAGTGTGGTTCCAAGATCTGGCTCTAACACGATAAGTCCTGCGATCATCCCCAAGAGTAGTAAAAACGAAAGTAATCTTCCTTTTTCTTTCACTACGAACCATGCAGACAAATAGATAACGAGCGTGAGCTTCGCAAGTTCAGCAGGCTGCAGAACGGTAAATCCCAGATTGATCCATCGTTTCGCTCCTAATGCTTTCACTCCTACTCCCGGTAAAAACACGACGAGAAGCAAAAACAACGTACCAACGAGCATGGGAAATGCTAATTTTTTATACACGCGATAATCAACAAATGATGCGATAGCAAATATAACCAGTCCGAGTGCGACCCATTTCAGCTGTTCAGTCAGATAATAGTATTGATTATTAAAATCACGAATGGCGATAGCGACAGATGAATCGTAGACCATGAGAAGTCCAAACCCAGAAAGCAGAATAACAAGTCCGATAAATACCCAATCCGGCGGACCAAGACTTGATTTATGGAGGTGCAGGAACTTCATAGTAGATATTATCGTTCCCCGATTTCTTTTACGTACTTTTGGAATAAATCACCCTTTTCTTCAAAATTCTTCCAGACACTATAGCTTGGAGATGCAGTCGACAATAAACAAATGGCCTGTTTTGGTGTATTCGTATAAGCAAATTGCACTGCTTCTCTCATGTCTTTTGTTTGAAGTATCTTAT
>Ga0079306_1002190_pt1 | contig 11246 bp, 12 predicted proteins | sample Methanotroph_Enr_FD_79181 | JGI IMG/M metagenome (GOLD analysis project Ga0079306, IMG submission 79181) | Enriched soil microbial communities from Old Woman Creek wetland in Ohio, USA - Methanotroph_Enrichment_5 | ecosystem: Environmental > Terrestrial > Soil > Wetlands | place: USA: Ohio...
GGAATTTTAGAGCTGCTTTTGGGATTTTAATCATCATTATGAAATTTTGGTTTCAGAAATGTTGTAATTTTAAAAAGTGAAGCCATACATATATTTCAAAATCGAAGAAAAATGAAGAAGAAATCGAACAAATTTTTACCATACGCAATTGCACTCGTAGTAATTCTAATCATTGTGCTGGTTGTGGGGAAAAAAGCAGGTTGGTTTGGAAAAGATTTTCAGATCAGCGTTTCCACCAAAATTGTTGAAAGCAAAACCATTACTGAATTAATTACTGCAAATGGAAAGGTTCAGCCTGAAACCGAGGTGAAGATTAGTCCCGATGTTTCCGGAGAAATTATTGAGATGAATATTCAGGAAGGAAATGAAGTAAAAAAAGGTCAGTTGTTGATGGTTATTAAACCCGATATGTACATTCAGGCATACAACAGGGCACTTGCCAGTTTGAGTTCGTCTCAGGCACGTTTGGCGCAGGCCGACGCACGTCAGATTGAAAGTGATATGGCTTTTAAACGTGCCAACTCCTTGTTCAAACAGGATGCAATTCCTGTGTCAGACTTTGAAACAGCTCAGGCATCATATAAAGTTGCCCAATCGGAAGTAAAAGCTGCGCAGTTTGCAGTAAAATCGGCCGAAGCATCGGTTGCCGAAGCACAGGAACAATTGGTTAAAACCAAAATTTATGCGCCAATGGATGGCACCGTAGCCCGCCTGAATGTTGAAAAAGGCGAACGTGTAGTAGGAACAAATATGTATGCTGGTACCGAAACAATGGTTATTGCCAATCTGCACCTGATGGAAGTGAAGGTTGATGTGAATGAAAATGATATTGTCAGAGTAAATATGAACGACACCGCTTTGGTTGAAGTTGATGCTTATTTGGGTCGCAAATTCAAGGGTATTGTTACTGAAATTGCAAATTCGGCCAATACAACTGGTGCGTCAACCGATCAGGTTACCAATTTCAGTGTAAAAATACTTCTGCTTGAAGAATCTTATAAAGATTTGATTGATTCAGTTGGTGGAAAAGCTTATCCTTTCCGTCCGGGAATGTCTGCCACTGTTGACATTCAGACTGAAACCAGAAAAAATGTAATTTCGGTTCCGATTCAGGCAGTAACTACCCGTTCGCTAAAGAATAACACAAAACCGGAAGAAAATAAGGATAACATCGAAAAACCGGAGACTGAAAATGAAGCTGTCACAACTCAGGAGAAAAAAACTCTGGAGGACGAAAAGGTTGAGGTCGTTTTTATTTATAAAGATGGTAAAGTAAAGAAACAGCCGGTAAAAACCGGAATTCAGGATAGTGAAAACATCGAAATTCTGGAGGGCCTGAAAGCCGGCGACGAAGTTGTTGTTGCACCATTTAATGCCATCAATAAACTGCTTAACGATAGCGCTGAAGTGAAGAAAGTAGATGAAAAAGAGTTGTTTAAAGCTAAAAAATGAGATTTCACCAAATAACAAATCATAAATGGGCAATGCCTGCCGGATTGTTATCTCTTGCCATTGCCTTGATAATCGAGAGATTTTTCCCATCGAGCGAAGGGTTCAGTTTTATTGCCGGATTTTTGTTCGGAATATCCCTTGTTTTTAATCTGAGCTACATCACAAGGCTTCGAAAAGCAAAATAGAGCATATTGAAAGTAACCGGATCAGTTGATGTTCCGGTTATTTTTTGTGACTATGCCGAAAAACAAGATATTCAGCATTTCATCAACCGATTTCTGCAAATCTTCGTCCGACAGGTTTTTTAGTATTAGAGGAACTTCAAAACCCTGGAGTAGGGTTACAATCGTTCTCGCAGTAAGTTCCGGGTTTTGTATGGTATAGACACCCTTTTCAATGCCTTCAAGCAACAATTCTTTGACCAGGTTAACTTCTGCATCAAAGTGATTTGTCCGTAAACTGTTTACAAAGTAAAGGTTGTCAAGCAAATCGTTCTTAATAGCTTCGTAATAATTCCCTACCTTTTTCAAGGTAAGCATCCGTACATAAATGTAAGTTTTCAACTTTTGCTGCGGATCGTCAATTGTTGAGATCTGATCATCAATTGTTTTTGCCCTTATTTCAGCTTCAGCATCAATTACAGCTTTAAAGATATCGTCCTTACTTTTAAAATAATAATAGATCGTGCTTTTCCCTTTCCGTGCTTCCCTTGCGATGTCGTCCAAAGCTGTTTTTTTATAGCCAAAACGCACAAAAACCTGTCGGGCAGCCTGAACCAGTTGTTCGCGAACTTCGTCTCTTCCTGTATTTTGTGAATTACTTTCCATCTTTTACTTGTTTTGAACTTAGGTTGCACTAAGATAGTTGTTGTTTTTTGATTATTCAAGCAGTTGGAACCAGATGCCCGGTTGGTCTAAAATATTAGTTGAAATTTGCGTAAAACCGAAATGGCCTTCAATGGTAAGCGACGCCGTCATGTTTGATCTGTTAATTCGCTGAACTAATAAATATTGGTTAAACTTTTTGTCATTTCCCTTCTTCTGAAATCCGACCTGCGGTTGATAAGGCAAAACGTTTATCTTTGCGCCTTCTAAAAAATTAAGATAGAATGATTTCAGTTGACGGAGTTACTGTGGAGTTTAGCGGATCGGCGCTTTTTTCGGATGTCTCGTTTGTGATTAACGAAAAAGACCGCATTGCTTTGATGGGTAAGAATGGAGCAGGGAAATCGACTCTGTTAAAAGTAATCGCAGGAGAGCGAACTCCCAATAAGGGAAGGATTTCGACGCCCAAAGATGCCGTGATTGCTTATTTGCCCCAGCATTTGCTAACCGAAGATAACCGCACTGTTTTTGAAGAAGCTTCCCAGGCTTTTGCCCGGATTTTTGAAATGGAACGCGAGATGGCGGCTATGAATGAAGAACTCACTGTTCGCACCGATTACGAATCTGAATATTATGCCGATCTGATTGAACGCGTTTCAACGCTGAGCGAAAAATACTATTCGATTGAAGAGATAAATTTCGATGCTGAAGTTGAAAAGATCCTGTTGGGACTCGGTTTCATGCGCGAAGATTTTACCCGCCCAACCAGCGAATTCAGCGGTGGATGGCGAATGCGCATTGAGTTGGCCAAAATTCTGTTACAAAAGCCAGATCTGATTTTATTGGATGAGCCAACCAACCACATGGATATTGAATCGATTCAGTGGCTGGAAGAGTTCCTGATCAACAGCGCTAAGGCGGTGATTGTGATTTCGCACGACAGGGCATTTGTCGACAACATCACCACCCGCACCATCGAAGTGACGATGGGTCGTATTTACGACTACAAAGTTAATTATTCGCATTACCTCGAATTACGCAAAGAACGCCGCGAGCAACAGCAAAAGGCTTTCGACGAACAGCAACGATTCATTGCTGAAACCACAGAATTCATCGAGCGTTTCAAGGGAACTTATTCCAAAACTTTACAAGTTGGATCGCGTGTAAAAATGCTCGAAAAATTGGAAATAGTGGAAGTGGATGAAGTTGACACGTCTGCTCTCCGTCTGAAATTTCCACCTTCCCCACGCTCCGGAAACTATCCGGTGATTGTCGAAGACATGACAAAAAGCTATGGCGATCATGTTGTATTCAAAAATGCTTCGTTGACAATTGAGCGTGGCCAAAAAGTGGCTTTTGTTGGTAAAAATGGTGAAGGAAAGTCTACTTTGATAAAAGCCATTATGAACGAAATTGACTTTGAAGGCAAAATGACGCTCGGGCACAATGCCCTGATTGGCTATTTTGCACAAAATCAGGCTTCGTTGCTCAACGAAGACCTCACCGTTTTTCAAACGATTGACGATGTGGCTGTAGGCGATATCCGGACAAAAATTAAAGATATGCTGGGTGCATTCATGTTCAGCGGAGACAACATTCAGAAGAAAGTTAAAGTGCTTTCAGGAGGAGAACGTACCCGACTGGCCATGATTAAATTACTGCTCGAACCGGTTAATTTGCTCATTCTCGATGAGCCAACCAATCACCTGGATATGCGCACCAAAGACATTCTGAAAAGTGCGCTGAAAGATTTCGATGGAACGATCATTCTGGTTTCGCACGATCGCGATTTCCTGGATGGACTGGCTGAAAAAGTTTACGAATTCGGCAACAAACAGATTAAAGAACACCTGTACGACATCAAAGGCTTTCTTCAGAAGAAAAAACTGGATAACCTGAGAGAAATTGAGCGTACGATAAAGAAATAAGACATAAATCATGCGATGAACTCCTGTCATCGGATGAATAACATTTTCACATCTTTAATGATCCGGTGAGGCTAATTCATCGGATCATTCTTATTTGGAATAGTCACTAAATCCAAAAATTAGCACCTCACTCATAAGGCGTATCCTTCATTTTATCTTCAGACCTGAATATTTTGTCTTCACCGGTAAAAAAGAGCCGTTCAACGAAAAAACTGATTTTTTCTGATCCAACCGTCCTAATTTTAGTAACGAAATCAACTTTCATGCGTCTATTCAATTAAAACAATTAAACTATGAAATAGCCATTAGTACAACAATACAAACAAACCTTAAATGTATAAATGGCTATTCCATTCGTTGATGAAAAAATTGAAATACTGAATTTGATACGAAAATTATAGAAATCTAATTTGAAAAACTAAACAAATGAAAACGAAACAAATTCAATTGATCGGAGTCTTTGCATTTTTAACCTTATTTCTTTCATCTTGTTGGTTCATGGGGCCGTCTGTTAAAGGCAACGGAAATGTGACCGAAGAAATCCGGCAAGTTGGCGAGTTCGATCAAATTCATGTAAGTCGTGGAATGAATGTTTACGTTACGCAGGGAAGCCCGGCAAAGGTTGTTGTAATTGCAGATAACAACTTGCACGAAGTGATTGAAACCAAGGTAGAAGGTGGCATTTTGAAAATATATGTCAACGAAAATGTTCGTTGGGCAAAGGAGAAAAAGGTTATGGTAACTGTCGAAAAAGTTACTGGAGTTGAGACCTCTTCCGGCTCGAATGTTTGGTCGCAGAATCAGATCATGTCTGAAAACCTTGAGCTGAAAGCCTCATCCGGAGCAAACCTCACCATGGACGTAAATGCCAAATACCTGAAAGCCGATTGTTCCTCCGGAGCAAACATTAAACTTTCAGGTCTGGCCAAAGAAGCTGACCTGGAAACATCTTCAGGAGCAAATTTGAAAGGCGAAGAACTGAAGGCCGACAATTGCAAAATGAGAGCATCGAGCGGCGGAAATGTTTCGTCAACGGTTAATGGAAGATTAGAAGCAAAAGCATCGAGCGGTGGTAATGTAGTGTACTTTGGCGAACCAACCGAAACCGATGTAAATACTTCTTCAGGCGGAAATATCCACAAAAAGTAGGCTTAAAATCTGCCTCAAAGCCAAACAATTGAAACAACAGAAACTATAAAACACAAAACACATGAAAACAATTAAACTAATTACATTCTTTCTCTTCGTTGCGGCCTGCGTGCAGGCAACAGGCGTCAATGCAGGCCGTCAGACACGCCAGGTCACTGGATTTCATGGAATTTCGGTTTCGAGCGGAATCGATTTGTACCTGACCCAGAAATCTGTCGAAGAAGTTGCAGTTGAAGCCCAGTCGGAAGATTTGGACAAAATTATTACTGAAGTTGAAGGCGGAATCCTGAAAATTTACATCAAGGAAAAATCGTGGTTTAACATGAATTGGAACAGTAAACCACGCAAAGTTTACGTATCGTTTAAAACCCTCGACAAGCTGGAATCTTCAGCGGGTTCGGATGTAATTTCGGAAGGACGCTTAAAGTTGGATAAACTGAATTTAGATGCCAGTAGCGGATCGGACGTTAAGCTTGAACTTGAAGTAACCGACTTGAGCGTTGGGTCGAGCAGCGGATCGGATATCTCATTGAAAGGTACTGCAACCGACTTGGAGGTTAACGCCTCAAGTGGGAGCGATATTGATGCCAGCGATCTACAGTCGAAAAACTGTAACGCCAGCACTTCGAGCGGATCGGACATCAAAGTAAATGTAACTGAGAAACTTGATGCCAGTGCAAGTAGCGGAGGCGATATCTACTACTCCGGAAATCCAAAAACCAAAGACATTAACGAGTCGAGCGGTGGCGATGTTCACAGCAGATAAGCAGGTTTAAGGTTCCATGTTAAATGTTTAGAGTTTAAAACTCAGCCTGGAGCTGATAGGATTTTTATTGCCCTAAAGGAAACAACAAAACGATTCAGAATATTGACCTAAAGCCGTGTGGGTCAGTAGATTTAAACAATTCAAAACAATTAAACAATTCAAAAACAGAACACCATGAAAACATTGTTAAAAGTTACATTTTTGTTCGCTTTTGTAGCATTTGCGAACACCTTATTTGCAGCAGGAAACTTGAAAGTAAACATTCTTCCAGTAGATTCCGAAAAGGCAGTAGTTGCCGTATCATCGCTCAGCGACAGTAATTTTAACCTTACTATTACCGATGACATGGATAATATTATTTATTATCAGGAAAATTTGAGATCAGAAGGAAATTACCGCAAGGTTTATAATTTGGCTGATCTTGAAGACGGAGTGTACAAATTAACCGTAGTCAGCGACGATATAACTGCCGAACGCCAGTTTAATAAATCGCATGGGAAAATCGTAGTGGGCGAAGAAAAAACAACAATCGAACCTTTCTTTGGATATGAAGCCGGTATTTTGAGATGCTCGTATCTGAATTTCAACAGGGATGATATGGCGCTCCACTTCTTTAAAAATAGTGAGTTAATCTACTCCAAAAATGTCGGTAGGGGATTCAATCTACAGGAAGCATTGAACCTTTCGAAACTGGATAAGGGAAAATATGAAGCAGTTCTATATGCCGGCGTAAAACGATTTACATACCCAGTTCAAATACGATAAATAGCTCCAATTGATCTTGTGAGTTGGTTTTGTACTTGTGTTAGTTAGAACCTTTCAGGTATGCGATCCTGAAAGGCTTTTTATGCCAGAATTCATCTTCTTCAAATGTCTGTTGCCTGGGTGCGCAGATTAAGCCTATTCGATCGAAAAACTTCAAGAAAAAATACGGACAAATGAAACGTCGAGTGGTCTGGATGTAAATAAAACAGACAACAAGTGTAAAATTGTTTGACATCGATAATGCACTGAAAATTAGACATGTCGCTGAGTAACTAATATTTGCCTCTCTGGCACTATACTGGCATAATGTCAATAGCAAAACAATTCAATCGTAGAAAACAATTAAACAGTCCAGAAAACAAAAAACAGAACACCATGAACACCATGTTAAAAGTTACCCTTTTGTTCGCCTTTGTAGCATTTGCGAACACCTTATTTGCAGCAGGAAATCTAAAAATAAACATGCTTCCTGTAAACGCCGAAATAGCTGTAGTTACGATCTCTTCAATCTCAAACAGTAATCTCAACATCACAATTGCTGATGAAAATGGCAGAATCGTTTATTTCAAGGAAAACTCGAATGCAGGAGAAATTTATCGTAAAGTTTTTGACTTCTCGGTTCTTGAAGATGGAACATACAGATTTACTGTTGTCAGCGACGATATTACCGCAGAGCGCCAATTTGAAAAGTCGCATAGAATGATTGCAGTAGGTGAAGAAAAAACAACTCTTGAACCTGTCTTTGGATACGAAAACGGTATTTTGAGATGTACGTATTTGAATTTCACCAAAGAAGACATGACTCTTTACTTCTTTAAAAATAACGAGATAATTTATACCAAAAGCATTGGCAGGGATTTCAATCTACAGGAAGCATTGAACCTTTCGAAACTAGATAAAGGGAAATATGAAGTAGTACTTTTCGCCGGCGGAAAACGATTTGCATACCCAGTTCAAGTATAATAAATAAGTCCGATTGATTTTGTGATTTAGTCTTTTACTCATTTAGTTTTAACCTTTCAGGCTCGAACCCTGAAAGGTTTTTTTACACCAATCCTTGAGAGAATTAGCCAATTCATACTCATTCTAAATCACAAATTTTCTGGCTTAACCATTACTGGCTATTGATAAGTTACACTATCTTAGCTAGTGATTAACAAGAACAAAAAGCCTCGGTAAATTCCGGTTTTTGGGAATCGACAGGTTATAAAGCGATCAAATACAGCCATGATTAACAAAACTTTACGATTAGTCAATTTTGTTATTGACACAGGAATCTATCTGATTTTGATGATCCTATTTTTGATGATATTCCGAAATTTCATTGAACAGGAAAATGCAAAATGGATTTCAATCGGTGGATATTTTCTATATTACTTCCTGTTCGAATACTTCAAAGGACAAACCATTGGCAAGATGTTTACAAAAACAATAGTTGTGTCACAAACCGGGAATCGAAACAACTTTTTTATTCAGATCTTAGGACGAACTCTCATGAGATTTATTCCAATCGACATTTTATCGTATTTATTCTCGGTGAACGGTCTTCACGATTGGATTTCAAAAACGGCTATTCGCAAATTATAGCAATAAAAATAATCTTTAACGCATTTCACATGAAAAAGAAATTTTATAATGTTTTGGCATTGGTTGTAATTGCAGCCACTTTATCGAGTTGTGCTACTGTTTTTGGTGGCCAGGTTTCTGCCTGTCAAAAAACAAAACCTACTGCTGGTCAACCAGCCAGGTCTGTCAGGGGAGTTGCTTTAGTAGCTGATATTTTATTGTTTTGGCCGGGAGCAATTGTTGACTTTGCAACTGGAGCGATTTACAGACCTTGCGGTAAATAAGCAATTCCGTTGAAAAAACAGGAGGTATTCTACGAAAGAACACCTCCTGTTTTATTTGTTAGCTATTTTTAAAATAGTGGCAACCTTGCATCAGCAAAGTTTGATTCCACTCACCATCCGGCCGGTGTCGGCTCCATCGCGGCGAGCCGAATAAAACAGATCGGCCTGTTCGAATGAGCAAAGTCCCATCAGTTCAATATTTTTTTCTGAAATACCCGATTCTATCAGTACAGTTTGATTGGCTTCCCAGAGATCGAAGTATGCTCTTCCTTCATTCATCGAAGGCTTGAGCAATGCAGAAGAATTGGTGAAATTAGCTTCAACAACTGACACAACTTCCGGTCCAACTTCGTAGGCATGCATGTGGATGGAAGGCCCGATTCCGGCAACAATGTCATCCGGATTGCATCCAAATGTTTCGGTCATCTGCTGAACGGTTTTCTTTGCGATTTTCGAGATTGTTCCTTTCCAGCCGGCATGAATAGCTGCAACCACTTTGTTCTGCGGATCGAATAGCAAGATTGGCACACAATCGGCCGTTTGAACACAAACAAACAATCCGGGTTCGTTGGTGATTAACGCATCAGTGTCGTCAATTGTACTTTTATAATTTTCGGGGGAAACAACAACAACCCGATCGGAATGCGTTTGACGGGGAAAAACAAACTGACTCGCATCTGATTCGCACGAAACTGCCAATTCTTTGCGAAATCCAGCGTAAACGGATTCAGAATCGCCCGTAAAGCGTGGCTTATTGCCCGATACCCAACCTTCTTTTGTTGTAACGAAATGGGTAATATTTTTATACTTCTTAAAACTTTCGAATTTAAAAATGGATAACCGTCCCTGAAGCATCTTTCTCATATCAGTAAAATTTTGGCGCAATATTACTCAGCCCGAAGATGGTTAAATATGACTTGTATCACACAATTCAAACTTAAAAGCAGCTCCAAACCAATATTTCTGATTCTGATAACGGAACAGAAACAAATTTATTACTGGATATTCTTCTTGTGCTTCACGATTTCGCCTTCAACCACAAAGGTAATCGACTCGGCGATGTTGTTGGAGTAGCTGGCAATGCGCTCAATGAGGTTCACAATAATCAGAATATTGGAGGCCACCACCACCACTTCCGATTTGTGCATCATTTCTGAAAGAATCTGTGCAGCAATGGTTTCGCAGCCTTCTTTTAATAAAGCCGAACGACGATAAATTTTCTGGCAGTATTCCAGATTGTGTGTTTTAACCAATTCCACAACATCGGCAAAAAGCAAGGTGGTTATTTCGCTCACATTTTCAACGCCCAGGTCGGCCACCAGTTGGCGATAGTCTTCGAGTGGCTCAATGCGTTTGGCAATGCTTACTGCATGGTCTCCAACCCTTTCCAGATCGTTGTTGATTTTAAGGGCCGAGAGAATATAGCGCAGGTCGGATGCAACAGGCTGTTGCAAGGCAAAAATCTTTTGGCACAGCCTGTCAATTTTTACATCAAGCGTATCAACCGCATTGTCATCGTTGATCACTTTCTTGGCCAGTTTCAAGTCATATTCTTTTAATGCCCTAAGCGCATCGTTTATTTGCTGATTCACCTGAGAACACATCTGTACTACTTTGTGATCAAGCTTTTCAAGCTCCGAATCGAATATTCTGTTTTCCATATAGTAAAAATTGAAGCCTCCCCCGTCCCCTCCGAAGGAGGGGTGAAAGAACGCTTCGATAAAAGTTTCAGATAACTTTGTTCACTGCTCCTCCCCTCCATCGTCTACCTGAGAAGCCAATTGGCGGGCAGGGAGGCGTTGGGGGAGGCTCTTCAAAAGTCTCCCCAAAGGGGAGATTTAGAGGGGCCGTTTTTCAACCAAACCTTCCGGTGATGTAATCCTCGGTTTGTTTCTTATCCGGATTGGTAAATAGCTTCTTGGTTTTATCGTATTCAATCAGTTCGCCCAGATAGAAAAAAGCCGTGTTGTCGCTGATTCGCGCAGCCTGCTGCATGTTGTGGGTCACAATTACAATGGTGTAATTCTCCTTCAGTTGAACGATCAGTTCTTCAATCTTCGAAGTCGACAGCGGATCGAGCGCACTGGCCGGTTCGTCCATCAACACGATTTCAGGATTAACTGCCAAAGTTCTTGCAATACAAAGTCGTTGCTGCTGTCCTCCGGATAAGCCCAGTGCCGAATCGCCCAAACGGTCTTTCACTTCGTCCCAAATGGCGGCATTCTTCAAAGCTGTTTCAACAATTTCATCGAGTTGCTTTTTATCCTTCAGGCCATTGATACGCGGGCCATAAGCGATGTTTTCGTATATCGATTTTGCAAATGGGTTCGACTTCTGGAATACCATTCCCACCTTTTTCCGGAGGGTGACCACGTCAATGTTATGGTCGTAAATATTTATGCCGTCAATCAGTATGTTTCCTTCGATTTTCACGCCGTCAATCAGGTCATTCATGCGGTTTAGGCTTCTGAGGAATGTCGATTTTCCGCATCCTGAAGGGCCGATAAAAGCA
>Ga0079306_1002191_pt1 | contig 11244 bp, 5 predicted proteins | sample Methanotroph_Enr_FD_79181 | JGI IMG/M metagenome (GOLD analysis project Ga0079306, IMG submission 79181) | Enriched soil microbial communities from Old Woman Creek wetland in Ohio, USA - Methanotroph_Enrichment_5 | ecosystem: Environmental > Terrestrial > Soil > Wetlands | place: USA: Ohio...
AATGGGCGAAAAAGACAAAAGGCACATTCGACCAGACCCTGCAACTTCGCAGGTATGGAGGCGATTTAAAGGGTGTCATACTGAAACTGGATTATCTTTCGGACCTTGGGATCAATGCAATCTACCTGAATCCTATCAATGATGCCCCTTCATTGCATAAATATGATGCAAGGAGCTATCACCATGTGGATGTTAACTTCGGTCCTGATCCTGCCGGGGACATGATACTTATGGCAAGTGAAGATCCTGCTGATCCGGCTACCTGGAAATGGACATCTGCTGACACCCTGTTCCTTTCACTGGTTAAAGAAGCACATAAAAGGAATATCCGGGTTATCATGGACTATTCATGGAATCATACAGGGGTTGAATTCTGGGCCTGGAAAGATATTGTCAAAAACCAGGAAAAATCTGCATACAAGGATTGGTATAATATTACATCCTTCGATAATCCTTCATCCAAGGAGAATGAATTTACCTACCAGGGTTGGTTGAACCACAGCAGCCTTCCTGAAATCAGGAAAGTGGATGTAAGCACTGAAAGAAAGAATGGACTTCCCTATGAAGGCGATATCAATGAAGCTGCCAAAAACCACATTCTGGCTGTTACAAGGAGATGGCTTGCCCCGGATGGCAAAACTACCAATGGCATTGATGGATACCGCCTGGATGTGGCAGATCATATTGGAATGAAATTCTGGAGGGATTACAGGACATTTGTGAAATCCATCAACCCGGAAGCATATCTTGTCGGAGAGATCTGGTGGGAAAATTATCCTGAAAAACTAATGAATCCAGCTCCATATATGAAAGGGGACATTTTTGACGCCATCATGTTCTACCAGCTTTACCGGCCTGCCAAGTACTTCTTTTCAAAAAGCAAATTCAGTATAACTGCAGATCAATTGAAGGATAGCCTTGAATTCGAATGGTCCAGGTTATTAAAACCTTTCAGGTATTCGATGATGAATGTTGCTTCAACTCACGATACACCCCGCCTACTGACCTGTTTTAATAATCCCGGGAAATATAAATTCATGGCAAACCCAAAGGAAGACCCCACGTATAAGACTGGAAAGCCGACCGGAGAAACAAGCCGCAGGTTATATCTTTACCTGATTCATCAATTTACAAACATAGGTGCTCCTCATATTTGGAACGGGGAAGAAATGGGGATGTGGGGAAACGATGACCCGGATTGCCGCAAACCATTGTGGTGGCAGGAAATGAAATTTGAACCCGAAACAAGGCTTGATTCAGAGGGAACAGCACTTTATACAAATCCTGTAGCTTTCAACCTTTCCACCTACCGTTTGTACAAATCCCTTATCAGGATCAGGAAAGAAAACCCGGTGTTAAGTACAGGAGAAATCAAGTTCCTGGATACGGAAGGTAAATCATTCTCTTATTTGAGATATGATAGGGAGAATACAATTCTTGTCTTATTAAATGCTGATGTAAAACCTCATACTTTTCATTTCCCCGAAGGAACATATAAAAACATGCTCACAAACAAGCAGAATACAGGAACTGAACTGGAAGTCAGGTCATTGAATGGAGCTATACTTAAAAAAATCAAGTAGTTATTCTTGATCTCCAGATTCCTTTCTATTCATAAAACAATTAAAACTTAAAGTGATGAATTCAATAAAAGAATATATTGAAGCTAATAAGGACAGGTTTATCGAGGAGCTTTTCGGGTTGATCCGGATTCCTTCGGTAAGTTCAGTTGGAGAGCATAAGGATGATATGGTGAAAGCCGCAACCTACCTGGCAAAGGAACTGAAAAAAGCAGGTGCTGATGCGGCAGAAGTTTATACTACTTCAGGGCACCCTGTGGTTTTCGGAAAAAAGATTATTGATCCCTATAAACCTACTGTCCTGGTTTATGGGCATTATGATGTAATGCCTGTTGACCCGGTTAACTTATGGGATTCCCCTCCATTTGAACCAGTAATCAAGGATGGGAAAATCTTTGCACGAGGCTCTGCTGATGATAAAGGGCAGCTTTTCATGCAGGTTAAGGCCTTTGAGTACCTGCTGAAAGAAGGTCTCCTACCCTGTAATGTAAAGTTCATGATTGAAGGAGAAGAAGAAATGGGATCTCCTGCTTTGGGTGATTGGTGCAGAGCAAATAAGGAGATGCTTACAGCCGACCTGATTCTCGTGAGCGATACAAGTATGATAGGAATCGATGTTCCTAGCATTACAGTTGGATTGCGGGGACTGGCCTATATGGAAGTTGAAGTAACAGGGCCGAACAAGGACCTTCATTCCGGGTTATACGGGGGGGCCGTTGCAAATCCCGCGAATATCCTTGCAAAGATCATAGCTTCCTTGCATGATGAGAACAACCATATTACCATACCAGGTTTTTATGAACAGGTAATCAGTCTCTCGGATGAAGAGCGGAGTGAAATGGCACGCGCCCCTTTCAACCTGGAAGAGTACAGGCAAAAACTGGACATTGCAGAAGTATGGGGTGAAACAGGGTTCAGTGTAAATGAACGGACAAGCATTCGTCCAACCCTGGATGTTAACGGAATATGGGGTGGATACACGGGTGAAGGATCCAAAACGGTGCTGCCATCAAATGCATCTGCCAAGATCAGTATGCGGCTCGTCCCGAACCAGGACCCTGATAAAATAGCTGAATTGTTCAAACAGCATATCGAAAAGATTTCACCAAATACGGTCAAGGTGAATGTAATAGCTCACCATGGAGGACACCCATACGTATCCCCTACTGATTCAAGGGCTTACAAGGCCGCCAGCAAATCCTATGAAATGGCCTTTGGCAAGAAACCTATACCAGTTCGCAGCGGGGGTAGCATTCCCATTATCAGCACATTTGAGAAGGTACTGGGGATAAAAAGCATACTTATGGGATTCGGTCTCGATACAGATGCAGCCCATTCGCCCAATGAGAATTATCACCTCGATTGCTTCTACAAAGGAATCGAAACCATTTCCTGGTTTTACAGGTATTTCGCCGGTGATCATTCGGGAGAGATCAAATAAACATAATACTTTCATTACCGCTGCAGTGAACAAGGGAATTGGATCAGCTTTCATTCAATTGCTTCTGCTATAATTTCAGTAACAGCCTGGAAGATGTATGATCATCAAATACGAATTTGATATAACAAGCTCCGGAAGACCATCTTTCAGATGATACAACATGTTTAAGAGCTGATTCCCCTGAAATATAGAGGAGTTGGCCAGTGCTGCTATAAATTTCAATGATGAAACTGGAAGTACCTGAAACCACCAATTTATCAGTAAATGGATTTGTGGCTATAACATTAGAATCCATCTTCTGATGTTCATCCAGACCTACATTTGAAACAGTGAATGCCTGTTCATCGGCAAAAGTTGAAGCTGTGAATCCATGATCGATTGCCTGCACACTCCAATAAAAGTCACCATCAGGGAGATCAAGTGACCAGTAAGTATCATCTGAAACATTACCGGCTTGAGGAATTAACCTTGATGATGACACAGGATCTGCATTGGCGGCAAAAACATCCTGCCCTCCCGGGAACGATCCGACCCTGAGATTATAACTGATTCCAGCGGATGGAGTTGTATTGTCGGTGGACGGATCCCAGTGAAGGCTCACCTTATGGTCATTAAGTTCAGAATTAAGGTTAGCCGGCGGACCAGGGCAGGTGTTGGCAGAAAAATTGTTTGATCCGGAATTGTTCCTGTAAAGACGCGTGGTAGGTTGCCCGGATCCGTTGAACCCACTGATGAGTATGTCCAGGTCACCGTCATTATCATAATCCCCCCAGGCAGCAGAACTTCTCTCAACGCCTTCAAGAGCCGCATTGATATCAGTGAAATTGTTGTTCCCATCATTCCTGTATACAATACTTGAAAGGCTCCCACAGGCTGCATTTTGCCCTGTCAGCAATATATCAGCATCACCGTCATTATCGTAGTCCCCCCATGCACCAACTCCAAGTGCAGCACCTGCAAGTCCTGGATGGGCATTTGTAAAAACCAGGTTCCCGTCGTTCCTGAATATGGAAGTTTTGGGCTCCAGGTATTGATCAAATCCTGAGATGAGGACATCCAGGTCATGGTCATGGTCATAATCAATCCATGAGGCAGATCCGGAAGAAAAAGGCATGATACCGGTGCTATCAAGTTCTGTAAAAATTCCCCCATCGTTCCGGCATATTGCCGAAACAGGCCATCCTCCAACATCCCCAGCTATAAAAAGGTCCTGGTCGCCATCGTTGTCAAAGTCCCCAAAATTGACCCAGCTATTGGAAACTGCTGGCAATGTAGCATTGATATTCGTAAAAGCTCCGCCATCATTCCTGAAAAGATAGCAGAAGTAGCCACCTGAAAGAAGGGCATCCAGGTCGCCATCCCCGTCGTAATCGCTCCATGCAACGCATCCATAGGGGCCAATATCCGGAAACCCAACATTTATAGAAGTAAATACACCGTTTTTGTTCCGGTAAAGCCAGGTTGTGGTATTCCCTTTACTACGGCCTGTTGCCAGAATATCCAGGTCGCCATCATTATCATAATCACCCCAGGCTACGGAAGAGTTGTCAATCCCGGTAAGACCAGCATTAATATCATTGAAACTCCCGTTATCATTCCTGTATACAGATGCCAAATAGGGCCCGCTGCCCTGGTTCCCGGTAACCAGCAGGTCAAGATCGCCATCCGCATCGTAATCTCCCCAGGCAACCGAACTACGTCCGACCCCATCCAATCCTGCATTCACAAAGCTGAATTGCTGGGAATGGACCAGTAATGCTGAAAATAATCCTAAAAGAATGAGGGAAGTCCTGTGAAATGTCATCATGAGATAAAGGGATTTCAAGCAAGCTATTTGTAATTAATCTTCATCTTCGCTTTCCTGTTTTCCCTGGGTTGCTGGCATTGTTCCCACAGCCTGATCACGAATCTCCGTATGCCTGATTTCTCCACCGGTAAGCCCCACCCATGACATCATTGCAGCTGCAATAAGTGAAAGGCAAAATGTAACCAGTGAGAGTGTATTTCCGTTACGTTCTTTTTTCCAGAGACTGTAAAATGCCAAAGCGGCCAGCAAGCCCATGGGTACCAAAATCCAGAGTGATGAGTATGCTATATCTTCATGATGTTCAACCATTGAATTCATAACACCTGGCAATCCTTCTACAGCATCACCGGCGGGATCACCGGTGAATAGCGTTATCGAAGAGCTCAAGGCAGCAAAGATCAGCGTCCCAAGCCCGGATTGTTTCACTATACTGTTTTTGAGGAGAATACCTGCCAGCAAGATTAACATACCAAAGATCGTCCCAACAATAGGGAAATGATTTACCAATAAATGAAAATGTGCTCCGTTCATGGCTGCTATTTATTTTAGTGAGAAGATGTTAAAATAATTCAAATCGCTATCAAAAATAGAAAAATGTTTCAGAGTATGTATAAATAACATGGCAGGTGAAGTAAAATACTTCACCTGCCATGTTATTTCTGATTGACTTATCTGCGGCGTTGTTTAGCTGCAGATTGATCTGAAGACTTATCCTTTGCTTCTCTCCTATTGTTTACATCAGAATTCCTGTTATTTCCTTTCTTTTCGCTGACAGTTCTTTGGTTTGAATTAGCAGTGTTTGAGCCAGTACCCTGTTTTCGGCTAATATCAGTATTCTTTTTGGGTTCCTGATTTCTTGCATTTGTCTGGCCAATTCTTGGATCTGAAAGTACTGATCTTTTTTGATTTTGGTTTATTCCTTCATTTTGCCTTCCTGTTTCAGTAGTTGAGCGACCAGGCTGAACTGATTTTTCATTGGAATTGATCACGGTATTGCGAGTTCCCCTTGAAGGATTTTCATTCCTGTTTTCCTGGTTACGTCCATTTTCTGGAGTATTTCTTTGAGGTTGCATCCTTGGTTCAACAGCCTGGCGATTACCTGGAGTCTGTCTTTCGTTGCGAATCTCGCTCTTTGAGTCATGGGTCCTGTTTGAACCAGGATCAAATGAACGTGGATTTTGCTGGATTCGGTTTGCTGAGCGGGAATTCTCCATGCTTCTGGTTTCTGAAGGACGGTAATTATCGTGTCCTCTTTCAACTGTTGGCCTGTAAACATTTACCCTGCCATTTTCAACCCTGTAGTTATCTGAGCGTTCACTCTGAACTACTTCCATTCTACGGACCTTAGTACGACTGTGCCTTTCAACATCATTCACCCTGGGTCCACGGAACCAGTGATTTTGATTCCTGTCGTTGTCATTAACATAAATGTTTGTAATGTTGGTGATATTGGTAACATGCACAGGCCTGTCGTAAATGTAATCATGCCAGTTGTGCGAATAGAAGTTGCCGCAAGGAACAAATGTCCACCATAGGTCAGGAGCTATCCAGTTGAAATTAACGCTTACATATACTTCAGGACCTAATGGTGCCCATCCCCAGTAGTTGCTATACGATCCCCAAGTTACCCATGCAGGAGCCCATTCGTATCCTGGAATCCACAGCCAGCCCAGATAATCTTCAAAATACCATCTTCCGTAGTGGAATGGGGCCCATCCCCAGCGATAATCGGAAACCCAGGTCCATCCGTAATCAGTGTAGACCCAGTCTCCATTAGATGAATAAGGTCTGAACGATTCAGGACGATCAAAGTAAGGACGCCAGACATATCCATATTCAGGAGTGTATATCCAGTCGCCGTATGGAGACAATTCATCGTAAAAAGTCTGGATTGAGATTGATATCTGGGCGGGTCTGTATTTATGGGCATTTACGCTGAAAGTTGCAATCATTGCAAGCATCAGGACAAAAATTATCTTTTTCATGGCTTCAGGTATTAGTATTAGTATTCTTTTATTTAAACAACTTGAACACGTACGTACCTGTTTCTATACAACCAGCGTGCCATAAATTCCAATTTCAAAAATTATTTTTTCCCGTCTTTATGTTGAAGTTGCTGTACCCCCTATAAACAAAAGCCTGGAAGGAATTTGACCCACCAGGCTTTATAAAGGCAACCGGTTAATTACTATTTAATTACAAATTTTGCGTTATAAGCCGTCACCCCATCATCCAGGAATTTGATAAATGCTTCGATATTTAGATCGTAAGCCCTGGGAGAAATCATCAGGTTTCCCTTTTCATCCAGGATAACATAATATGGCTGAGCATTTGCGCCGAATTTTTCAATCTGGATTTCTGTATTTTTTCTTCCAAGTAACTTAACTTCACGACCGGACTTGTTCGAATACCACTCCTGTTTCGGCATTTCGATCACCTTGTCATCCACATACAAAGCAACCAGGATAAAGTTTTCACGAAGACGTTTGAGTACTTGTGGATCACTCCAGACCCGATTTTCCATTTCCCGGCAATTGGTACAACCGTGACCGGTAAAATCAACAAATACAGGTTTTTTCAAGTCTTTTGAAGCTTTCAATGCCTGGTCATAATCAAAATACCCTTTTAAACCATGAGGAAACTTTAATGCTGTATTACCATATTTGGGAGTTTCAGAAATATTGCCTTCCACTTTACTCCCCCCCCCGGGATTATCCCTTATAATCGCATTGATATCAAAGTCCTGGGTTTCGGATGGTGGCAGCCAACCCGAAATACCCTTCAGGGGAGCTCCCCATAAACCGGGAATCAGATAAACCACGAATCCAAATGTTGCGATAATCAGCATCAATCGTGGGAAAGATCGTACAACAGGGTAATCGCTATCATGGGGGAATTTGATCTTGCCCAGAAGGTAGAATCCCATCATTGCAAAAATAACAATCCAGAGCCCGAGGTAGATTTCCCGGTCAAGAATGCCCCAATGATAGGTTTGATCGGGAACATTCAGGAATTTTAACGCGAAAGCCAATTCGATGAATCCCAATACCACCTTGACAGAATTCAGCCAGCCCCCGGATTTTGGCATTTTGTTAAGCCATTGAGGAAAGAATGCAAAGAGGGTGAATGGGATAGCAAAAGCCAGTGAAAACCCAAGCATACCTATTACCGGTTTAAGGACCTGACCTCCGACTGCCTGGACAACAACAGTTCCCACTATCGGGCCTGTACATGAAAAAGATACCAGCACCAGTGTCAATGCCATAAAGATGGTACCCATCATACCTCCTTTTTCCTCATTCTGAACGCTCTTATTCACGAGCCAGTTAGGCACAGTAATCTCAAAGTAACCGAAAAATGAGGCAGCAAAAACTATGAAGATTATGAAAAACAGCACATTGGGTATCCAGTGAGTACTTAGCCAATTCCCGAAGTCGGCACCGAACAATACCGAAATCAGTAACCCAAAAATCACATAAATAGCTATAATTGACAAACCATAAACCACGGCCTGAACCTTCCCTTTTGACCCGCTTTTCATAAAATAGGAGACGGTCATCGGGATCATCGGGAATACACAGGGTGTGAGGATCGCGAGCAATCCCCATCCAAAAGCCTGCAGGAAGAACCACAGCAGGGTCTCATTCTTTCCATCGAATCCTGACGATTCCACGGTAGCGGTGACAGGCTGTGCTTCCACTTTATTACTTGTATCGGGCTGGGATTTTGTACCTGAATCCACCACTGCCTGGGGTTCAACAGGTGTTGTAGAGGATATTGCTGCAGAAAATTCCTTAGCACCATCCATTGTAAACAAAAAAGGAACTTCGGTGGGTGGAATACATTGATGATCATCGCAGCACATGAACTCAAGCACACCTGTTACCTTGACAGGTTTATCAGATGTAATTTTTATCTTTTGTTTGAAGACTGCTTTCAGTGCATAGTACTTCACTTTCATTTCGAAATTTGGGTCATACTCTTCCAAAGGTTTGCCCTCCTGGACTTTCCCGATCAATTGAAACCCCTGTCCTTTATCGAATGTAAATATTGTTGGCCTGGGTCCATTTTCAGGGACATCCTGGGAATAAACATGCCAGTTCTTATCAACTGTGGCCGTAAAAACCAACTCAGCATCTGTATCATTTATCCTGTTTACTTTATATGACCATTTGACCGGTTCCAGTATCTGGGCAAACAGTTGAAACGATGCGGCCAGAAGGAATAAACCAAGCAGGGCAATCCTCCTTTTTGCTAAGTGTTTAACAGGCTTCATTTTAAAATTTTTGAGGAAGTTCAGACGAAATAGAAAGTATTTTTTCGAATACAAATTTAGAAATTATCGGACACATCCTTAAGAACAGGAACCGAAGTAATAAGAAGTGAACAATTATTATTCACCGAACGTTAAAAACCCTTGGTAATATTATACATCTTATTCAGGATAATTTAGCTATTAAAATCCATTAACTCCATTCAATTGAAATAAGTATGAAATCAAAGCAGTTTAACCAGAATTTAACATTTCAACCCCCGTTTTCGTCACTTCATCGGATTTCTTTCGTCTATATAATCCGATTTCCACAATTTTGCATTTAAATAAGACACTGAACATCATGAAAAAGATACTTATCGTATATATTCTTATCCTGGCAAGCATCCGGGTAGTTGCGCAACAGGCACCATCGATGGTGCAGACCATCAGGGGAAAAGTCTTTGATGCATCTTCCAAAATTACCCTGCCAGGAGCAAGTGTCATATTACTGGATTCTAATCCACTGGTGGGCACCACCACTGATTCAGAAGGGAATTTTATATTGCGGAACATCCCTGTTGGTCGCCAGGGAATCCAGGTAAGTTTTATTGGCTATAATCCTGTCACCCTGAACAACCTGATTGTAAATTCAGCCCAGGAAGTGATACTGGAGATAGGTTTAACCGAAAACGTGATCCAGAGCAAGGAAGTAGTAATTACTGCGGAAGCCAGGAAAGATGAAGCCTTGAATAGGATGGCCACGGTGAGCGCACGTTCATTTACCGTGGAAGAAACTGAAAAGTTTGCCGGCAGCCGCGGGGATGTTGCCCGAATGGCGATGAATTATGCAGGTGTTGCCGCTGCCAATGATCAGCGAAATGATATTATCATCCGGGGTAATTCGCCCAGCGGTCTTTTATGGAGGCTGGAAGACATTGACATACCCAATCCAAATCACTTCGCTGAAGGTGGCACCACCGGGGGACCCGTCGGCATGCTAAACAATAACCTTCTGCAGAACTCCGACTTTTTCACAGGCGCTTTCCCTGCAGAATATGGTAATGCCATGAGCGGAGTATTTGACCTGAAAATGCGCAATGGCAATTCCAACAGGCATGAACAGCTTTTCCAGGTGGGATTCAATGGCTTTGAAGCTGGGGCTGAAGGTCCTTTCAACAAGAAACACAAGAGTTCATACCTGCTGAATTATCGCTATTCAACTCTTCAACTTATGAGTAACATAATCGATATGGGGACTGCAGGAATTCCAAAGTACCAGGATCTCTCCTTCAAACTTAACTTTCCTGTAAAAAACGGGCGGATCAGCGTATTTGGGATAGGAGGCCTGAGTGAGATCGCTATGCTCGACAGTAAAAAGAATGAACAAGACCTTTACAGCGATGAAGGCCAAGACCTGTATAACCGGTCAAAGATGGCTGCAACAGGCATTTCGCTGGTAAAATTCCTGAATGATAGGTCCTATTTCAAGGTATCCCTTTCCGGCCTGATCCAGGATGGTGGAACAGTCATTGATACCCTGGACACTGATAACCGCCCACATAGCTTTATTGATCATAATTTCTCGGAATTCAGGACCTCCCTCAGTGCTTACCTGAATACCAAATTTAATTCGCGGCTTAGTTCAAAAACCGGTTTTATCGTTGACAGGCTTGGTTATGATCTGTTCACCAAGCGGTATTACGCATCGGACAGCGGGTTCCGCAACCTGATTGATAACAGGAAAAGCCTTACGGATGGCTGTGACCTGATAAGGGCATACTATCAAAGCACCTATAAATTCTCTGAAAAGCTCAACATCAATCCGGGCTTGCACTTCATTTACCTTGATCTTAACGGGACCTATTCCGTTGAACCCCGGATGGGTGTATCATGGCAGCTTGATCCCCGGCAAAAGCTTAGTGCGGGATATGGCCTCCATTCCAATATTCAATCGCTTTCAACCTATTTCCTGGGATCCTACACTCCCGGTATGAGCCTGGCGGAAACCAACAAGGACCTGGGATTTACCAAATCGCACCAATGGGTGCTGGCTTATGATGCCAATATTTCAAGCGTTGCACGTGTTAAGGCTGAACTTTATTATCAGTACCTCTTCAATGTTCCTGTCGAGAAGCCGCATTCGTCCTACAGCATTCTGAAT
>Ga0079306_1002192_pt1 | contig 11243 bp, 8 predicted proteins | sample Methanotroph_Enr_FD_79181 | JGI IMG/M metagenome (GOLD analysis project Ga0079306, IMG submission 79181) | Enriched soil microbial communities from Old Woman Creek wetland in Ohio, USA - Methanotroph_Enrichment_5 | ecosystem: Environmental > Terrestrial > Soil > Wetlands | place: USA: Ohio...
AGGTGCGATCGACCGGTCTTGCCCTGTTGGAGAATGGTCAGGCCGTCACCATGCAGCAACTGGATCTGGCCGCTTAGCCGGCCAGGACCACACCATCCCGGTTCTACCTGAACGGCATGGCGATTCTTTGGTTGGCGCCGATCTTCTTTTCGTGGTAAATAGCCTGGTTGTGTTGACGAACGATTTCGAAGCAACCCGCACCAACCACGTCTTGCAGGCGAATGGACCATACCAAACTCAAGCTTTCGCTCTTATTCCTCTGCCTCACCATAGCTTTCGGCACTTCCGGATATGTATTTGTCGAAGGCATGACGCTGTTCGAAGCTTTCTACATGACCGTGATCACCATCAGCAGCGTCGGCTTTTCCGAGATCAAGCCTCTCTCCGACGCCGGCCGATGGATCACCATTGTGGTGATTACCCTTGGCATCAGTACGTTGACCTATACCTTGGGGCAGGTCGCACGCATTTTTGTGGAAGGAGAATTGCGGAGAATTCTTGGGAGAAGAAAATTGGAAAAACAAATTGCTGCATTGAAAAATCACTTCATTATCTGCGGCTATGGCCGGATCGGCCAGATCATCGTCAAGGAACTGCGAAGAGCCAACATTCCCCTGGTGGTGATCGAACAGGATAAGGCCGCCATCGAGCTCCTCGAAGCGGATCAGATCCTCTACCTCAATATGGATGCCACCTCGGATGAAGCGCTCACAACCGCCGGTCTCGACCGGGCCAGGGGTCTGGTCACTGCGGTAAGTTCCGATGCCGACAACGTCTTTATCGCCCTTTCCGCCAAAGGGATGCGCCGGGATATCTTCATCCTGGCCCGGGCCTCCGATGTCAAGAACGAGAACAAGCTGCTGCGGGCCGGGGCTTCCCGGGTGGTCTGTCCCTATCAGATGGGGGGGCGGCGGATGGCCGAGATCCTCCATAAACCGACCGTTGTCGATTTCCTCGACCAGACCATGATGCACAGCGAGCTCGGCCTGCAGATGGAGGAGGCCATTATCGCGGCGAATGCGCCGATTACCGGCAAGACTGTGGTTACCAGCAATCTCCGCCAGGATTTTGGAGTCATCATCGTCGCCATCAAAAGAATTACCGGGGAGATGGTTTTCAACCCCGGTCCCGGCGAAGTGTTCAACGCCGGCGATGTCCTCGTCGTTATCGGCAAGAGGGGAGAACTGCAGCGGATGTCCAAGGCGATCTGCTGAGGTTTCAGCGATCCTTTTCCCCCACGCGATCGGTCCCGTAGGCGGCCTTTGCTTCCGCAACCCGGCTTCTTGCTATTCCTGTTGACACGCTTCGTCAAAAGTTTGTATTTTCACGATTCACCCTACTGAAATATCCTTTTCCATAATTTGGAGGAATGCATGTGGCAAAAAATTGAAGCGGCGCCAGCCGATTCGATCCTCGGGTTGACCGAGGCCTTCCGGAACGACCCCAACCCGCAGAAGGTCAATCTGGGAGTGGGAGTGTATAAGGACGAGGCGGGCAAGACACCGATCCTCGACTGCGTCAAGGCGGCGGAAAAAGTGCTGCTGGAACGGGAAAGCACTAAAAGCTATCTACCCATCTCAGGCGACCCGCTTTATGCCGCCGAGGTGCAGAAACTCCTGTTCGGGGGAAATGGCGAGGTCATCGCCAGCGGCCGGGCGGCAACCGCGCATGCACCCGGCGGCACCGGAGCCCTGCGGGTGGGCGGCGATCTGCTGAAAAAATTCTACCCGAACGCCAAAGTCTGGATCAGCAAGCCGACCTGGGCCAACCATAAAGGAGTGTTCAAAACCGCGGGATTTGAGCTGGCCGAATACGATTACTATAATCCCGCGACCCGCGCGGTCGATTTCGAGGCCATGGTAAAAAGCTTGGAGAGCATCCCGGCAGGCGACGTGGTGCTGCTCCACGCCTGCTGCCATAACCCGAGCGGCGTGGATCTCAGCAACGACCAGTGGCGCAAAGTCGCCGCCATCGGCGCGGCCAGGGGCTGGATTCCCTTCCTCGATTTTGCCTATCAGGGCTTCGGCGAGGGCCTGGTGGAAGACCGCTTCGGCATCGAGACCTTTGCGGCCACCGGCGTCGATTTCTTCATCGCCAGTTCCTTTTCGAAAAATTTCGGACTGTACAACGAGCGGACCGGGGCACTAACCATCGTCAGTCCGACCAAGGCCGAGGCGGCGGTGGCCATGAGCCATCTGAAGACCACCATCCGGGTCATCTATTCGAACCCGCCGGCCCATGGCGGCCTTGTGGTGGCCACCATCCTCAGCACGCCTGAACTGCGCGCCCAGTGGCTTGACGAACTCTCCGCCATGCGCAACCGCATCAAGGCCATGCGGGTTGCCCTGGTCGAGGGGCTGGCCGCTCGGAAGGTCAAAGGGGATTTCTCCTCGATCATCAGCCAGCGCGGCATGTTCTCGTTCAGCGGTCTGTCGGACGAGGTGGTACAGTGGCTGCGGGCCAACAAGGCGATCTATGTGGTGGCCGGCGGACGGATCAACCTGGCCGGGCTGACTCAGGCCAATATCGGGTACGTCTGCGACGCCATCGCCGAGGCTATGAACAGGTAACATTTTCAGCCTTGAAAAGTAAAAAGGGGCGAAGGTGCTACAGCACCTCCGCCCCTTTTTACATTCGTCCAGCGGAAGAGGAACCTACGCCAGCTCCTGTTCCGTCCGGCTGATGATCTCCTCCTGGTGCTCCAGGTCGAGATCGACGAAATAATCGCTGTAGCCGGCAACCCGGACCAGCAGATTGCGGTACTCGTCGGGATGTTCCTGGGCGTCGCGCAAGGTCTTTGTGTCGACCACGTTAAACTGGATGTGGTGGCCGCCCAGAGTAAAATAGGTGCGGATGAGGCCGCCCAGTTTGTCGAGATCCCGGTCTGTTTTCAACACGCTCGGCAGAAATCGCTGGTTGAGCAGCGTCCCGCCCGACTTCAGTTGGTCCATCTTCGAGAGCGATTTGATCACCGCGGTCGGGCCGTTGCGGTCGGCGCCGTGGGAAGGCGAGGTGCCGTCCGATTCGGGCAGGTTGGCGAAGCGGCCGTTGGCCGAAGCCCCGAGCATCCGGCCGAAGTAGACGTGGCAGGTGGTCGACAGCATGTTGAGATGGTAGACGGTGCCCTTGGTGTTGGCGCGGCCGTCGATAGTCTGAAAGAGGGAGTCATAGACCCGCCTCATGATGTCGTCCGCCCGGTCGTCGTCGTTGCCGTAGAAGGGTGTCTTGTTCCACAGCTTCAGGCGCAAGGCTTCTTCCCCGGCAAAATTGTTCTTCAGCGCGCCGAGCAGTTGTCCCATAGAGACGCCGCCCGCAAAGACATGGGTCTTGATCGCCGACAGGCTGTCGGTGACGGTGCCGATGCCGCAGCACTGGATATAGTTGGTGTTGTAGCGGGGTCCGCCGTCGTAGTAGTCCCGGCCGCGGTCGATGCAGTCGTGGATGACCACTGACAGGAACGGGGCGGGCGAATATTTGGCGTACATCCGCTCGATATAGTTGTTCACGCGGATCTTCAGCTCGACCACGTACTGGAGCTGGCGGGAGAAGGCCTCGTACAGTTCGTCGAAACTCCGAAAGGAGGCCGGATCGCCGGTCTCTATGGTGACCATCCTGCCGGTCAGTTGATCGACGCCGTTATTCAGGGTGACTTCCAGGATTTTGGGGACGTTCAAGTAGCCGGTGAGGATATAGGCCTCCTTGCCGAAGGCCCCGGTCTCGATGCAGCCGCTGGTGCCGCCTTCGCGGGCATCTTCCACGTTCTTGCCCACCCGTACCTGCTCCATGATCACCGCATCTGTGTTGAAAACCGAAGGGTAGCCGTAGCCCTTGCGGATCACCCGGGTCGCGGCTTTCAGGAAGCGGTCCGGGGTCTTGCTGCTGATATGGACGCTCGGCTGAGGCTGGAGGAGATGCAGTTCGTCTGAGACCTCCAGGCAGAGATAGGAGACCTCGCTCGTGGCATCTGCGCCGGACCGGTCGAGACCCCCAAGGTTGATCTGGGTGAAATCGTTGTAGGTCCCGCTTTCCTTGGCGGTGACCCCGACCTTGGGCGGGGCGCTGTGATTGTTGATTTTGATCCACAGGCAGCTGAGCAGTTCCTTGGCCCGCTCGCGGGTTAGGCTGCCCTCGGCCACCTCTTTTTCATAGAAGGGTCGGAGATGCTGATCGATGTGGCCGGGGGTCATGGCGTCCCAGCCGTTCAACTCGGTGATGGTGCCGAGATGGACGAACCAGTACATCTGCAGGGCTTCGTGGAAGGTCCGCGGCTTTTCCGCCGGCACCCGGCGGCAGATTGCGGCGATCTGCGTCAGTTCCGCCCGGCGTTCCTGGTTTTCTTCGGCTTTGGCCATGGATTCGGCGAGTTCCGCGTGCCGTTTTGCAAAAAGAATCGCCGCATCGCAGGCGATGTCCATAGCCTGGAGCTGCTCGCCGCGGTCGGCTGCTGCCGGGTCGTTTTGGTAATCGAGGTGCTCGATCTGCGCAGCGATACGCTGCTTGAAATCGTTCATGCCGGTGGTGAAGATCGTGCCGTCGAGAGCGGTGTGGCCGGGGGCCCGCTGTTCCATGAATTCGGTGAAGAGTCCCGCTTCGTAGGCCAGCCGCCACTCGGCTGGAATCTTGCTGAAGATGCGGTCGCGCATCGAACGCCCCTGCCAGTAGGGAATGACCTCCTCTTCATAGCGGCGGATATCCTCTTCGGCCACCCGATAGCTGGTCATGGCGCGGTCGTTCAAGATCCGCAGGTCTTCGGCGCTGTGGCAGGTCAGCTCCGGAAAGGTTGGCACCACCTTGGGCGCAGGGCCGCGCTCGCCAACCAGGAGTTCGCCTTCGCCGATATAGAGCGTCTTGTGCTCGCAGAGATATTTGAAGCAGAGGGCGCGGAGCACCGGCAGCGAATATTTGCCGTAGTTTTCCCGGTAGAATTCGGTCTCGAGGAGCGCGCGTTCAATGGAAATGGCGGGCTGGGCTTCAAAGCTCTGCTGGCGCAGTCTGGCAATCCGGCTGTTCATTTTATCCTCCGATACGGACATCGTTGCAGTACTTCCCGAGTATCTCCACAATCCGGGCGAGAGCTTCGCCCGAGGGAGCGGTGAAAAGTTTTCCCTGATAATCTTTATTCAATTTCCGATACTTGCTGGTGGCGGAAGGGTGGTACGGCAGAACATCGATACCTTCCACCCGGCATTCGGCGGCAAGAGCCCCGGTGGCGCGAATGTTTTCTTCATCGGTGTTGACGTCCGCGATAAGGGGAATGCGAATCCTGACAGGTTTGCCGGTCGCGGCCAGGGCTTTGAGGTTGCCGAGAATCACGTTGTTTGCCACCCCGGTGTAGTGCTCATGACGCTTGCTGTCCATGAGCTTGACATCGAAGAGGAAGAGGTCGGTAACGTCCGCGATGCGCAGCAGTGTCCCGGTGGGAGCAAGACCGCTGGTGTCAACCGCCCGATGGATGCCGAGCGCCCCGCAGGCGGTCAGGAAGGCGTAGAGAAATTCCGGCTGGCAGAGCGGCTCGCCGCCGGAGCAGGTGATGCCGCCGCCGGCCTGATCGAAGAACGGCAGATCTTTGGTGATTTCGGCGACAAGCTCATCAACGCCGATCTGCCGGCCGGTCGATTCGTGCGCCAGGGCCGGACAGGTCTCGATGCAGGTTCGGCACAGGGTGCAGCGGTTTTCGTCGCGGCGGATTCCATCCGGTGTCATTCGCAGGACCTGGGCCGGACATTTTTCGAGGCACTCGCCGCAACCCACGCACTTCTCGGCGAGACTCAGGATTTCCACCTTGAAGTCCATGCCTTCGGGATTATGGCACCAGTGACACGCCAGAGGACACCCTTTGAAGAAGATGGTCGTCCGGATATGGGGACCGTCATGCAGGGCGTATCGTTTTATGGCGAATATGGTGGCGGAAAGACCGGTCATGTTACAATGTAACAATAAATCTCATTATCGGGCAAGATAACTTTTAACGATGGGCGGCAGCCAGTTTGATGTATACCATTAATGTATACTATTCTTGTAGATTGTAAAGCAAAATGACAGACGCTGCAGGGATCTCCGAATGATCAAAGTTATTGCGGAGAAAATCCCGACAGGGGCTGACAGAAAAACGGTAAAAATGGTAGAGTTCGTCTTATCCTGGAGCAATTGCTGAAAACGGTCGTCCGTAACCAAACGAAACGATGAAGGAGATCGAAATCATGAAGATGCTGGTACTGCTGGGAAGTCCCCGCAAGGGAGGCAACAGTGAAACCTTGGCCCGCAAGGTCGGTGAGGCGGTGGAGAAGGAAGGCTGGGCAGTCGACTACATCCGGCTGAACGATCTGCAGCTCCGCTCGTGTCAAGGCTGCGGCGGCTGTGAAAAGACCGGTGTTTGCGTGGTCAAGGACGATATGACAGGAGTGTACGAGGCGGTCGACGCCGCCGATCGCCTTCTTTTTGTCAGTCCGGTCTATTTCTACGGGCTCTCCGGTCAGGCCAAGGCCTGCGGCGACCGGTTCCAGGCACGCTGGTCGAGAAAATATCTGCTCAATGTCCGGTTTCGCCAGGGTGAAGGACGTAAAGGCTATCTACTGTCCACCTCCGCCACCACCGGCCCGAAGGTTTTCGACTGCAGTATCTTGACCACCAGGTATATCTTCGATGCCATGGATATCGCATACGGCGGAGAATTCCTGGTGAAGGGAGTCGATTCCGGTGAGGCGGTCCTCGGATTACCCGATGAAATGGCCAGGGCAGAACAATTCGGCAGAGATATCGCCGCCGGACGGATTTGATCCCCACGGTTTGCCGGATATTGGTGTTTCCTTTCGGCGCTGTTTCTGCTATTAAGGATGTTTTCCCGTTTCGCCCGACAGCCTGCGAGGTGGCTCGCAAAATCCCGTGGCACCCGTGCGACCATTACTGTTTTTAGTACCTTAGAAATTCATTTCTTGTTTTTTAGGAATGAATTTCGTGAAGGTACTTATACCCCCTTGTGGGGTGTTTGACTTTATGAATAAAAATATCGAAAAATTGACAGCAGGCACCTACGATCTGGTCATCGTCGGCGGCGGCATCCACGGCGCCGTGCTGGCCCTTGCGGCAGCACGGGCGGGTTTTAGGACGGCCCTGCTCGAAAAAGGCGACTTTGGCCACTCCACCTCAGCCAACAGTCTGAAGATCATCCATGGCGGCATCCGCTACCTGCAGCATGGTGATTTCAAGAGGATGCGGGAATCCATCGCCTCGCGCCGGGCTATGATGGCCTTTGCCCCCCATCTGGTCAAGCCGCTGGCCTGCCTGATGCCCACCTACGGTCATGGCATTAAAGGCCGGGAAATAATGCGGACGGCATTTGCTGTCTACGATATGGTGGCCTTTGACCGCAATAGGGGCCTGCCGGCGGAAAACAGGTTGCCCCAGGGCACTTCAATTTCCGCGGATGAAGTGAAATGGGCGGTTCCCGGCATTCAGGAACAGGGACTCACCGGCGGGGCGATCTGGTATGACGCCATCGCCTGCAGTACCGAACGTCTGGTGCTTGAATACGTACTGGAAGCGGCGCGGTACGGTGCCGACGTCGCCAATTATACAGAGGTCGTAGGAGTGGAAAAGGCTGGCGACCGGATAGCCGGAGTGACGGTCAGGGATCTGCCGACCGGCAGCACGATCACGGTGAACAGCCGGATCGTGGTGAATGCCGCCGGCCCATGGCTCGAACGGCTGGCCGGCGGCGGCCGGTTCCGGGGTGCCGGCCAGCTCTGGGCCACGGCCGCCAACATCGTGGTGAAAAAACGGCTTTTCCGCAAATATGCCGTCGGCCTGGAAGGCTATACCGACTACACCGACCGCGATGCGCTCATCAAGCGGGGCAAAAGGCTGTTCTTTTTTGTGCCCTGGCAGGAAGACTACACCATGATCGGTACCTCCTATAAGCCGTATCGCGGGACAATCGACGATTTTGTCCTGCAGCGCCGGGATGTGGCGGAGATCGTCGACGACATCAACAAGATCTATCCTCCGGCGCAATTGACCATGGCGGATGTCACGTTCTGTCACGGCGGACTGTTGCCCATGACCGAGACCGATGCGAGTCAGGCCGATTCGGTGCAGCTCGACAAATCGTCGCAGATCATCGATCATTCCGCCGACGGCATATCGGGACTGTTCTCCATCAAGGGCGTGAAATACACCACCGCGCCGGATATCGCCGACAAGATGGTGCGCCTGCTGCAGGATGAAAAATGGTTCGGTCCCCGCAATCCCGACTCGTCCGGATCATATAAGGCCGTCCCGCCCAGCCGTCTCGACCATGGCCCGACCATCAGGGAACTGGGTGGGGAGTACGAGCGGATCAGAAAATATCTCGAAGGCCTGTACGGTACGCGGTGGCGGTCGGTTTTCGGAATGCTGGTGCAGCAGGATGGCCGCAGCAAAGGAGATGGCCTGTGGCTCTCTGAAGAACCGGCCCTGCTCTTTGCTGAAGTTCGCTATTTTGTCCGGGAGGAGATGGCATCGACCCTGGCTGACGTGGTGTTCCGCCGGTCACATCTGGGCTCGGCGGAATGTCCCCGCGTCGCCCTTCTGGCCCGCATCGCCGAAGTCATGGGAGGCGAACTGGGCTGGACAGGGGAAGAACAGGAGCGACAGATTGCCGCGGTCCTGCAGGTGTATGCGCCGCTTTCGGAGATGGGGGTCGCAGAATGATGTTTCCCGAAACGGCGGATATCGAGACGGCAACGGCCGGCTATGCGGCACGGTTCGGCGGTCCGGTGGGGGAATACTTTCTTGACCAACAGGCGGCAATCACCTTAGGCTTGCTGCGGGATCTGGGCGGTGCGAAGGTCCTCGATGTGGGCGGCGGCCATGCCCAGCTGGCCGAACCCCTGGTCAAAAACGGCTTTGCGGTCACGGTCACCGGCAGTGCGGACAGCTGCCGGGAGCGTCTCGACCAGCGGCTTGCGTCGCCCGATTTCGCATACCGTACCTGCGACTCGCTGGCCTTGCCCTTTGCCGACCGCTCTTTTGCCGTGGTCGTGTCTTTCCGGCTGCTGCCCCATGTCACAAGGTGGCGCGAACTCATCGCCGAACTGTGCCGGGTTGCCGACCGGGCGGTGATCTTCGATTATCCCGACCGGCGATCCACCAACATCCTTTATGAGCAGTTTTTTGCGATGAAGAAGAAGATGGAGGGCAATACCCGGACCTTCACCCTTTTTTCCCGCGACGAGATTGGTGCAGAGCTCATAAGAAACGGTTTTGCCCGGCCGATCTTCAAGCCCGAATTTCTGCTGCCGATGGTGATTCATCGCAAAGTGGGCAACCGGAGGTTCTCCTCGACGATTGAGAGCTGTTTCCGGCTGACGGGTCTGACCGGCCTGTTCGGCTCGCCGATAATCTGCCGGAGCAACAGGAAATAATGGAGCTGCTTGCTTTCATCCAAGGTATTCAGTGAGGAGGTTGCTGTGCCGGTAACAGCAGTAACAGATCGGGTGCTCTCCATTCTGGTCATCGCTCCCCAGCCGTTTTTTCAGAATCGTGGCACGCCGATTGCGGTCCGGCTGCTGGTTGAGGAGCTTGTCCGGCTTGGCCACAAGGTGCATCTTCTGGTCTTTCACGAGGGCGAAGAGGTCGAACTGGCCGGAGTGCAGGTCCACCGGATCCGGGCACTGCCGGGAATCAAAAACATCCCGCCGTCCCTTTCCTGGAAGAAGCTGGTTTGCGATGTCTTTTTGTTTGCCAAGGCGGCCGGGCTGCTGCGGCAGCAGCCGTTCGATGTGGTCCATGCGGTCGAAGAATCGGCCTTTATGGCCATGGTGCTGCAAAAGATCTTCGGCGTCCCCTATATCTATGACATGGATTCGTCGCTGGCCATGCAGGTTGCCGATAAGTTTGCCCTGCTGAAACCCGTTCGTCCCCTGCTCGATTTCTGCGAACGGCTGGCGGTGCGGGCGAGCAGCGGGGTCGTTGCGGTGTGCAAGAGCCTGGAAGACATCGCCATCGGCTATGCCCCGGACAAGCTCGTGGTCCGACTCGAAGATATCAGCCTGCTGGGCGATGGAATCTCATCGGACGAGATGCTGCGCGAACGATACGGGATTTCCGGTCCGATCATGCTCTATGTCGGCAATCTGGAAGGCTATCAGGGCATCGATCTGCTGCTTGCGAGCTTTCGGCTCGCCCGGGACCAGGGTTGCCAGGGCAATCTCGTCATTATCGGCGGGACGGCGGCGACCATCGCCCATTACCGACAAAAGGCCGAAGAGCTGGAGGTCGCGGACGGCACCTTTTTCGTGGGTGCAAGACCGGTCTCGCTGCTTGGCCATTTCCTCGCTCAGGCGGATATTCTTTTATCGCCGAGGATCCAGGGCAACAACACGCCGATGAAGCTCTATTCCTATCTCGATTCCGGCAAGGTGGTTCTGGCGACGGATCTGCCCACCCACACTCAGGTCCTGACCGAGGATTTCGCTTGCCTGGTGCAGCCGACCAGGGAGAGCATGGCCGCAGGCATGGCGAGACTTCTGGCCGATCCGGTCTTCTGCCGGGAGTTGGGGGAAAAGGGGCGGAAAATAGCCGGAGACAACTACTCGATTACGGCCTTCAGGCGGAAATTACGAAAATTTTACGACACAATTTCAGCAACATTGCCGGAAACAGCACAACCTCATTTTGTACCAGGGAAGGATTCATGAAGATATTAGTAACGGGCGGCACGGGTTTTACCGGTCACAATCTCACCCAAAGACTCCTGCAGGACGGTCATCAGGTGAGACTCCTGGTGCGCAGCAGGTCCCGTGTGGCGCTTGAACCGCATCCAACCCTTGAAATCCACGAGGGCGACATCAGAGACCGGGCGGCGGTGGATAAGGCGGTTACCGGAGTCACGAAGATCTTCAATCTCGCCGCGATGTACCGCACTGCTTCGGCGGCGGATCAGGATTATAGGGATATTCATGTCGAGGGCACCCGGCATCTGCTGGAAGCGGCCGTCAGGCACCATGTCGAACGCTTCGTCCACTGCAGCACGGTGGGTGTGCACGGCGATGTCAAGGTCCCGCCGGCCACCGAAGAGTCGCCATATGCCCCCGCCGATATCTATCAGCAAACCAAGCTCGAAGGCGAACTGCTGGCCAGGGAATTCGCCGCGCAGAACGGCCTGGCGCTCACCGTCGTCAGGCCGACGGCCATCTACGGTCCCGGCGATATGCGACTGTTGAAACTCTTCAAGCTGGCGGTACGGGACATCACTCCGGTCATCG
>Ga0079306_1002194_pt1 | contig 11226 bp, 3 predicted proteins | sample Methanotroph_Enr_FD_79181 | JGI IMG/M metagenome (GOLD analysis project Ga0079306, IMG submission 79181) | Enriched soil microbial communities from Old Woman Creek wetland in Ohio, USA - Methanotroph_Enrichment_5 | ecosystem: Environmental > Terrestrial > Soil > Wetlands | place: USA: Ohio...
ACTGAAAGATTTGGAGCCTGGTGAACTTGATTTTACCTTGTCGGGCACCGGCGTGATCGGCAACCAGTTTGGCGAAGAAAATGAGGACACCTACCTGATGATGCCCAAAATTTTTGTTCAGGGCAATACAGATGCAGGATTTGAATTTTCAGGTTATCCGAACCCATTCCAGGGCGAAGCTACGATCACCTACAACCTTCCCGAAGACGGAACCGTGACGCTGAACGTATATAATGAGATCGGTGAACTGGTGACCAAACTGGTGAACGAAAATCAGGAAAGCGGAAAGCATTCGGTAGTATTTTCTGAAAAGAATTTGGCGGCCGGTTTGTACACTTTTAAACTGGAATACACAGGCATGGAAAAATCAAAAATCCTGATATTAAAGTTGGTTCATTGATTATCTGAAGCCGGTTATAACCTTATAACCGTCTGACGATTTAAAAACCTTTATTATAAATAGAAAGCCCTTGGAAAGCAAGGGTTTTCTATTTTAAATATCTTATAATATTCCATTCCGGTATTATTTTAATGGTATTGGCCATTAAATTATTGAAATTGATCAGCATCCCTGATCAGAAAAAATATGTTTATTATTTCTTGACAACATCATCTAATTTTATGATAATAGCTTCTACTCCATAAAAAACTTTTACAAACTTTAAAAGTTTTCCTATTTTCAATCCCCAACAACATATTAAATTAATATATAGAAATTGTATAAACCAATGCTTTAGGTAAAAATATTTGTTAATAAAAAAACTTAAAATTTATGTATTTTTAACGTTTCTTTGTTTATATTTGTTTAATATTTTATAAAAAAAACGTATGTCGCTGAAATTAAACATCTTATACTTTATATTATTTTTTTCAATTTCATCAATATTTGCCCAATCACATTCGGAATGGAATCCCATTGGTTTAAGTGCCAGCGGGAAAAACATGCAAAATGGCGTCGAGGCATTTTATCAGCTTAATAAATGCAACAATGAAAATGTTGTTTTTATTAAATTTATCAATCATAATACCTATGGAGTAATCGTGGAATGGAACGATGCTGTTTTTACCAAAGACTTAAAATGGGTTAAAAACGAAAAAGCAGGTGCAATGAAATCTTTAACCATTGAAGGAAGCGAGACTATATCTGGTGATTGTTCAGGGAAATATCAAATTGAGTTGGTTGTTAAGGTTAAAGATTTTATTAACAACATGGATGACTTCAATTTATTTGGAATAAATTCAGTTAAAGTATCTAGTATTATTAAATAATTTCTTGTTTTACTTAATAATTTAAAATTATAAAAATGAAACACTTTTATATAAAAATATTTTTAGTACTAATATTCTCGTTTTTCAGTATCCCATGTATTTATTCACAATCAACAGTAACAACGGTTATCAATTATTCCGGATTTCAGGCTTGTGGCGGTTGTGCGGTATGCGGTGCTGATTATTGGTGTACCAATACTCCGGGAAGCTATTGTGGAGATACAGGTCCTTCTATGGAGATGACCTTTTTTGATCCTGTTCCTGCAGGAAATGTGGTTACCAGCATAACTGTCAATTATTGGACAGCCAGCTGCGAAGGAGCAGCAATATACGGCACATTTGCTAATAGTTCTTCTGAGGAGTTTATAATGCCTGTTGCTTACGATGGTAGTTCAGGCTGCTTATGCAGTGATCTTCCATGCATGCTGACTACTTCTTCTTCCATCAGTTTCCCCTGTGGAATCCCGGGGTATGTTTATGGAGGAAATAACATATTTAAGTTAGTCTCAGGCGGGCCTATGTGTATCAACAGAGCAGAAATTATTTTTACTTATTGGAATGTCAACGTATTTACACCTAGTATTCAAGCTTCAACTAATTCAATTTGTGTCGGAGAGTCTGCCACGCTTACAGTTCCAGATAATGGGTATACTTCTTATTATTGGAGTACCGGAGCGACAAGCCAGTCAATAACTGTTTCGCCAGCAAATACTACTACTTATGGTGTCACGGTATCCACCAGTACAGGCTGTATTACGGCTAACTCATCAATAACTATAACAGTAAACCCAACACCTACAGTAACTGCGACTGCGTCTCCATCCACCATATGTAACGGACAATGCACCAACCTGACTGCCGGAGGTGCTTCAACATATTACTGGATGCCCGGGACGATACCGGGATCTACATACAATGTTTGTCCAACATCAACAACAACCTATACAGTTGGAGGCATATCCGCTGCCGGTTGTAGTAATAGTACATCAGTAAGTGTTAATGTAAGCCCCAACGTAACACCAACATTTAATACTGTCGGACCTTATTGTTCGGGAGCCGCAATCCCTGCGTTACCAACCACTTCTACTAACGGTTTTACAGGGACATGGAGTCCTGCTATTAACAATACTGCTACCACAACTTATACATTCACACCCAACGGAGGCCAGTGCGCCACGACAGCCACGATGCCCATTACGGTGAACGCAAATGTAACGCCTGCATTTTCTGCTTTAGGTCCCTATTGCGTGGGTGCAACCCCCGGCACTCTCACAGGTACTTCTTCCAATGGTGTCAGCGGTACATGGAGCCCTGCAACCATAGGTACAGGAAGTGCGGGAACAACTACTTATACGTTCACGCCCACCGGAGGCCAGTGCGCCACAACAGCCACCATGCCTGTTACGGTGAACGCAAATGTAACACCGACATTTTCCGCTTTAGGTCCGTATTGCTTAGGAGAAGTCCCCGGCACGCTTTCAGGAACTTCAACCAACGGAATTACAGGCAGCTGGAGCCCTGCAGCCATAGGCACTGGCAGCGCAGGAACCACCACATACACATTCACCCCCAGCGGTGGCCAGTGCGCCACCACCACCAATATGCCGGTAACCGTAAATGCTAACATAACACCTGCATTCTCAGCTTTAGGTCCCTACTGCCAGGGAGCGACACCTGGTACACTTTCAGGTACTTCTACCAATGGAATCAGCGGTACATGGAGCCCTGCAACCATTAGCACCGGAAGCGCAGGAACAACTAATTATACGTTCACACCAACAGGTGGCCAATGTGCAGCAACAACCACAATGAGTATCGTCACCTATGGTACTATCACGGGCTCCATCAGCGGAGGAAGCTCACCGTTATGTTATAACACCAGCCCCGGAACATTTACAGCAACTGCTTCCGGTGGCGAAACACCATACACTTATCAATGGTATACGACTACAGGAATTATCCCCGGCGCGACAAACAGCACCTATAGCCCTGGAAACCTCACCTCAAGTACAGAATATTATTGTTCTGTTTCAGGAGGCTCCTGCGCCCCTGCCAATACTCCAACAACCAACATCGTTGTTTACCCGGAACTTGACGCCACCATAAGTGGCGGAACTACCCCCATATGTGATAAAACAAGCCCGGGTACCTTCACCGTAACAGCTACAGGTGGGACAGGAATATACACCTACCAATGGTACAACGCACAGGGAGTCATAAGCGGAGCGACAAACAACTCGTATACTCAAGGTGTTATGGTCCAAAGTAATGCTTTTTATTGCAGAGTAACAAGCGGTTCATGCGGTTGGCTATTTTCAGACACCACCATCATCATGGTTATTCCCCAGGTTGGCAACCCGACCCCAATAGCATTATCGGCAGGAACAGACCCTGTTTGTCAGCTGACAAACGGAACCACCACCACGACATATACGACCACCGCAGCCAATAATAATGGATTTGTCTGGTCGCTAAGTAATCCACTTGCAGGGACTATAAATCCTGCAACCGGAGTGATGACGTGGGCAGACGGATTTTATGGTACCGTTGATATTCAGGTTATTGCCTTAGGCTGCGGTGTGCCTTCCCCCATGATAACACATACAGTAACCGTTAGCCAGACGCCGTCAGCGGAAGCAGGCACTCATGGAACCTATACCGGCATACCAATACAGATCGGTGATCTGTCCAGCGGTCCCGGAACGTATAGCTGGTCGCCTGCTACAGGCCTGAATGATGCTTCTGTATCCCAACCTTTGGCAACACCATTGACTACAACTACCTATACCCTGACCGTGAACAATAATGGCTGTATAGCGACCGATACCGTTACCGTAACTTTTGGAGGCCTTGGCCATACCATCAGCGGGAAAACACTATATGCCGGACGAGCCAATGCCGGGAACCCTGTACCCAACAACCCAACCTATAATCCCGTCGTATACTCCATCAATAAAGAGATCGTAATACTGAAAAATTACCCTGCAAACGATGAAGTAGCAAGAGATACAAGTGATATAAACGGGGATTATCAATTCACCAATGTCATGGATGGAAATTATAGCCTGTCCTATGATAAGTATACGGCCGACTCAATGATGTGGGCTAATGATGTAAATGCCATCGATGTCGCCTTAATGAAATATTTCATTGGCAGCGACACCTTACAGGATCCTACCAGATGTTTTGCAGCAAAATACAAGAAAGCAGCCAATGTTGATAATAACGCATCCATCAATGCTGTTGATGTTGCCAGGATAAAAGCAAAAATAGGAGCTCCGTATGATGTTATCAGGAACTTCCCAAGAGGCAACTGGGTTGCAATGGATAAACAGGTGACTGTTGCAGGTTCCGATGTAAACGTCAACCTTGAAACCATAAGTTACGGCGACTATAATGCTTCCAGCAGCAAATACCGTGATTCTACAATACTCTGGAGCGGAGCAAAATCGCTTCCTGCCGGTATCATTGTTACTTCTGAAGAGTATATAACCACCCATAATCCTTCATATTTTGAAATTCCTCTGCGAATCAGTTCAAAAATGAATGAGTTTTCAGCATTGGGACTGGAATTAAATTATTCAAATTCTGAATATAAACTTGTTTCTGCATACATGCCCGGAATAAGCGCCAAAGGCTTGGTTAAGCTCAATCCTTCACTTGAAGAGATTCTGACAGAAGATAATGATCTGCTGGTTAATGAAAACAACGGTGTTATCAGGGTCGTATATGCAACCACCAATCATTTTGATGTGGCTGCCAATGATGAGATGATCGTTTTCGGTTTCCGTTCGCTTAAAAAACTGGAACAGGGAGCACTTGAGTTTGATCTGTCCGGCACGGGTGTCATTGCAAACCAATTCGGCGATGAAAACGACGATGCATATCTGATTATGCCCAAGGTTTTTGTTCAGGACAACAGCGCTGATGAACAATTTGAGTTTTCAGGTTATCCCAATCCATTCAATGGTGAAGCTTCTATAACCTACAATTTACCTGAAAACGGTTTGGTAACACTGAAGGTATATAATGTTATCGGTGAACTGGTGACAGAACTTGTGAATGAAGCACAGGAAAGCGGAAAACACTCGGTAATATTCTCACAAAAGAATCTTTCAACCGGTTTGTACACTTTTAAACTAGAATACACAGGATTGGATAGATCAAAAATCCTGATATTGAAGTTGGTTCATTGATAATCTGAAGCCGGTTAAAACCTTAATTAAAGAGAGCCTTTGCACAGCAAGGGCTCTCTTTTTGTAATTCTTATAATATTTCTATTCCGGTATTATTTCAGAGGTATTGTTCAAGGAATTATTAAATAATGAGTCTTAACCAATAATTGCATTAACCACAAAAATTTGAAATATTTTATTTAAAGTTGAGCAGATAAATACTATTCAAAATTCAAATGCTGCTCAATGATATGTCCGCCCTGAGTTCCGCCACCGGGCCCAAGTTCAATGGTTTTCGAAGCTGCTGCAATTAAAAGTGGCTCATGTGTTACGCAAACGATGGTGTTTCCTTGTTCAATCAGTTCACCAAAAAGGTTCATTAATTTGTAAATATCTTTCGGATGCAGCCCACCTGTAGGTTCATCGAGCAGGAAAAGGGTGTTGCTGCCGGTTTTGGATGCAAGTCCGGAAACCAGTTTTAACCGCTGTAATTCACCGGTTGATAAGGTTTTTAATGAACGGCCGCACGTAAGATGTCCGAGGCCGGTTTTTTCAATAAGTCCAAGGATCGATTTCGTCAGCGCTTCAGGTTTACCCTGAAGATGCTTATCAAAAAAAACTGGTAATTCATTAAATGGTATTTGTAGTGCTTCAAAGATTGTTTTTCCGTCAATCATTATTTCGAGCACTTCATCGTTGAACCCACTGCCACCGCATCGTTCACAAGGGGAGGTGACATCATTAAAAAAATCCATGCTGGTCTTGTTTAGGCCCGTGCCTTCACATGTTGTACAGCGTCCATCGCGTGATCCACTAATAAAATGAGAAGGCTTGTAACTCCTTTTTTTACTCTCGCTTGAACCGGCAAAGATTCTGGAAATGACCTCAGAAATTCCGAGTTTACCACCGGTGGTGGCATTAGTTCCTCTTCCTGGAGTAGGCTGTTCGATATAAATAAGATCGCTGAAGTTATCAAATCCAGAGATTTGCAAGCATAATACAGGTTTTCCTGAAGAAAAACTTTCAAAAATAACCTTATCCAGCAGGCTGGTTTTTCCGCTTCCACTCACCCCGGTGATCACGGTCATAATCCCTGATGGAATTTCCACATCAATATTCCTTAGGTTGTTGGCATGTGCTTTAGTTATGTTCAGGCCCTTTCCAGGATTAATCTTTGTTTTGACCTGTTGTGATTTTTTTATGAATGTTGGGGAATATTCCTTTGTGCTTCCCGAATAAATTATTTGTCCGCCTTCGCTGCCCGCGCCGGGTCCCAACTCTATAGTTTTATGAGATTTTTCAAGCAGCATAGGCGAATGTTCCACCATAATGACACTGTTGCCGTTCTGATACAGGTTGACGATCAGATCACTGATACGCTTGGTATCTTTTGGGTGCAGGCCGAATGATGGTTCGTCAAGGAGGTATGCAACCCCTGAAAGGGGCGCTTTTACCAGCCCTGCAAGCTGAAGCCGCTGAAATTCGCCCCCGGAAAGTGTTCCCACAATTCTGTCCGTTGAGATATACCCTAACCCGGCTTTCAACAACGCATCAAGGCGTTCAATAATAATTGCCTGAAATGCTTCGCCGGCTTGTTTTTCAAGTTCAGATTCAAATGTTCGAATAAAATCGCCAGAAAACCAGTTAAGTGCATCTTCCGCTGTCAATGCAGTAACTTGTCCGATATGGAGTTCTTTAATAGTATATTGCATCATTTCTGGCTTGAGCCGGAAACCATGACAATTGTCACATTCCATACTCTTCATTAAATTAAGCATGGCTTCGCCGCGGGCATCCGCGTGTTTGCGAAAATATTCCGTTTCTACAAGCTTTAAAAATCCGGGCCAGTTTGTTTTTAGCTGATGAACACCTTCGTGAGCGCCACGTTTGTATTTCCAGGACACATCGAAGATCTCATCGCCGCAACCATGCAAGGCTATTATTTTTGCTTTTTGATCCAGATCCTGATATGGAACCGAAAAATTTATCCCTTTTTTTCCCCCGACTGTCAATAAAGCCGCTATATATTGTCCGTATGGATCTCCATAGAACCGTCCTGTTTTGCTGCCATCCAGCGCCCCGGAAATCAATGGTTTCTCCGGATGAGTAATAAGTTTATCCTCATCACAAACAGTGAGGCTGCCCAATCCTTTGCAAACGGGGCATGCACCTTCTTCACTGTTAAAGGAAAATGCCGTTGATAAGGGCTTTGAAATTTCGCTATGGGATTTTGCCAGTCTGCTGAACATCAACCGATACAAATCATAAAGCCCGGTAAAGGTTGCGATAATGGAACGCGGATTTTTAACGGCATTTTTTTTCTGTAATGAGATCGCGGGGACCAATCCCTGGCTTCCCTGTAGTAGGGGTATTCCGGCTTTAATATTGAACTGCCTGATGTAAGATGACATCCCTTCAAGGAACCTTCGCTGGCTTTCAGCATAAAGTGTTCCGTACACCAGAGACGATTTTCCACTGCCGGAAACTCCTGTCACTGCTGAAATCGCATCCACAGGAAATGATACGTCAATATTTTTAAGATTGTTAGTTTCAACTCCAAATAATGTAATGGGCGCTTCAATTGTTTCTGTTGTACATGACAGATTTACCGTTCTTTTTATTGAAGCATCCCTAAGTAAAAATTTCCTGAGTTCTGACGAGGTAATCGATTCCTTATGGTTTAACAGCTCGTTTATAAAACCTTCTGCAACAATAGTTCCGCCGTCCCCGGCACTGCCCGGACCAAGGTCAACCATCCAGTCGGATTGAAGGATGAAAGAAGGGTCGTGTTCAATGCAAAGCAACGTGTGGCCTTTTCTAATCAGTTTTTTCAGGGCTTTTAGAAGGATTTCGACGTCAGCCATGTGCAGGCCTGTTGTCGGTTCATCTAATATATAAAGGGTCTGGCTGTTTGCAGATCGCGAAAGTTCGGTGCCAAGTTTTACACGCTGTGCTTCTCCTCCCGACAATGTGGTTGATGGCTGCCCCAGCTTAAGATAGCCAAGCCCAAGTTCAGAAAGGATCGCGGTTATCGCCGTTATTTTCTTCTGTCCTTCAAAAAAGACGTGAGCCTCGTCAACAGTCAGTTCCAATATATTGAAAATGTTAAGCCCCTTATATTTTATTTCGAGTGTTTCATCAGTAAAGCGTTTGCCTTCACAAACTTCGCAAACTACTTCAACATTCCCGAGAAAGTGCATACCTATTTGCTGAACACCAGCCCCTCCGCAGCTTTCGCAACGCCCGCCTTTGACGACAAAAGAAAACTGGCCCTTCTTATATCCTCTTTGATGCGACTCCGGAAGTGAAGCCAACAAGTCGCGAACATGGTCGGACAATCCTGTGTATGTTGCAGGATTGCTTTTAGGTGTGCGCCCGATAGGCGATGAATCAATATGAATAATCTTACGAAAAATTTCGGTATTGCCTGTTTTTTGTTTGATCGTATTTTCGATAAGAAAATTCACAAGGCTGGTTTTTCCGCTTCCCGAAACTCCGGTAATTACATTAAAAGCATTGATTAAAAAGTGCGGTGAAATATTCCGCAGGTTGTTTTTATCTGCATGTTCTGCAACAAAAAATGTGTTGTTTTTATTTCTTGCAGGTTCCGGTAAAAACTCTTTTTTCTCAATGAGATATTTTTTTGTAATGCTTTCCGGTTGAGGCAGATTAAAGAATGTTTCAGCGGTACCGTTGAAAAGAATAGTTCCGCCGTTTTTGCCAGCTCCGGGACCAATATCAATGATCCAATCTGCTTCGCGTATGCTTTGTTCGTCGTGGTCAACAAGTATAACCGTATTGCCGATACTTACAAGTGAACGCATCACTTCGAGCAGGTTTCTGTGCTCCGAAGGATGAAGGCCCACGCTGGGTTCATCAAGTATATATAGTACATTCCGTAAGCCGGTGGCTGCCTGATTTGCAAGACGAATGCGTTGTGCTTCACCACCGCTAAGTGTAAGAGATTCACGATTCAGGGAAAGATGCCCGGCGCCAAGTTTCATCAACAGGGCAGTGCGTCTGAGTATCCCATCACGAACCGGTTGCACAATGAATGATTCCTTGCCTTCCATTTTAAATTCACTAAAAAACGAATGCAGCTGCTTGATGCTCATTTCAGAAAAAGTTGAAATGTCGCGCCCCCAGAGTTTCACAGACAGTGCTTGTTCATTCAGTCTTTTTCCGTTACATTGTCTACATGTATGGGAACGTGCGAATCGCATGATGTTCGGATTACGTTCACGGCGCAGAATTTCTTCCATCACGGGAAGTATCCCTTTATAATAATCTTCCTCCCGCGGTTTTGCTGTGATTCCTGTCCAGCGAAGTCGCGATTCAAGAGGATGTTTGCCAAACAACACTTTTATTTTTTCCGAACCATGAAGCACCACTTTTTTTTGTTCATCAGTCAGATCCTGCCATGGAATGTCAACATTAAAACCTTCGGAACGGCAAACCTGATCAAGAACATCCATCGTTACCTGCGAATAGACAATATAATTATTGGGAGTGGTAAGTACAAATGCACCTTCGCGAATGGTTTTTGTCGCATCGCCGATCAGCAGTGACGGGTCAATATGGTCCTGCACTCCCAAACCTTTGCAAACAGGGCAATAACCATCAGGAAGGTTGAACGAAAATAAACTACGGTAAGGATGTAAATCAGGGATGCTTGATTTGCCAAGCCGTGCAAACAGCAAGCGCAAAAAATCATATAGTTCAGTAAGCGTACCTACAGTTGAGCGAGGGCTACGGACCACACTTCCCTGATCAATAACAATCACAGGAAATAAACCCTCGACCAGTGAAGCTTTGGGACGGGAGAGTTTTGCAGAAGCCATCCTTCCACCAATAAAATTCTCAAAGAACAACCTTTTTCCTTCGGCGCATAAAACATCATAGACCAGGCTGGTTTTGCCACTTCCTGAAACACCTGTCACTGCAATAAGCTGATAATGGGGTATGCGAAGTGAAACATTTTTTAAATTGTTTTCGTGCCCATTTTCTATGATGATCTCTCGCATAAGATTATTTTCAGTTTACAAAGGTAGAACGGAATCTTCATTCTTAAAAATTTAATACCCACTTACCATTATATTTATTTATCTAATTTGAGATTTTAGACTATTGAAAACTTTTGCAAACCTAATATTTGTTTCTAAAATGTTATTTTGCATATCTATACGTGAAATTGAAATTCGCACGATATGTTAAATCATACATCAAAAAACTGATTATTATTAATATTTTTCAAAAGATGATTATATTTGCGCAATTTTAATTTAAGAAAATATATAGCATAGCATACAAAAACCTGTTCTTTTAATTTATAGACAATAAATTAATCTTATGAAAACAAAATGTAAACGCACAATTCGCATCAATCAAAAATTGCTAAAACCTTTATTGGTTCTTTTTTGCATGTCTTTGACCTTTTATGGTTATTCGCAACAAGGTGTATCAATTAATACTTCCGGCACACAGGCTGATCCTTCAGCTATGCTGGATGTAAGCAGTACCTCAAAGGGGCTGTTAATACCACGTGTTGCTTTAACTTCAATTAATGATGTCACAACCATTGCGAGTCCTGCTACTTCATTGTTGGTGTATAATACAAATGCAGCAATGACCGGTGGGGCAGTTGGTTTTTGGTATTTTAACGGAACAAATTGGGTTCAGGCAATAGGCCCACAGGGACCAATAGGTGCTACCGGCCCTCAAGGTATTCAAGGTCTGGTTGGCCCAGTAGGAGCCACCGGCGCACAAGGTATTCAAGGTCTGG
>Ga0079306_1002195_pt1 | contig 11222 bp, 6 predicted proteins | sample Methanotroph_Enr_FD_79181 | JGI IMG/M metagenome (GOLD analysis project Ga0079306, IMG submission 79181) | Enriched soil microbial communities from Old Woman Creek wetland in Ohio, USA - Methanotroph_Enrichment_5 | ecosystem: Environmental > Terrestrial > Soil > Wetlands | place: USA: Ohio...
GATTTAATTTGAATAACCGTGGGTGTTAACCCACGGAAAATGAGACCAATGAAATGACAACCCTGAAAGGGTTGAATTACTTCGGGAATAAATTAAATTTAAACATTCTCTTAATGATTTTTTGTGCTATGGTGTCTTTGGAGCGAGAAATTTGTCAGACTGGACGTAAGATTTACGACATTGCTATAAGTTCATTATAGCTATAATCCCTTAAGAAATGAAGTTACTCTCGCTTTGCTCGTTTGTCTGGTTATTTCTATCCGTTTTAACTTCTTTGGCAATTACTGCAAATCCTGATCCTGTACGGAACCTGATTTCACCACCTGAGACAGAAACGGATAATTCGATTACTATACTATGGGATAAACCACTGAATTACAAAAACATTAAGGGTTATTCTATTTATCTGGATGGTACTTGTGTTGGATTTTCAAAAATATCAAATTATACGATAAATGAACTTAAGCCTAATCGTAATTATACAATATCGATAGTGACGAAAGACGAAGAAGGTAAAAGCTCAGAAAACAGCATTCCAATAATAGTAAAAACTAAACCACAAGGAAAAGTCTTCAATATACTTGATTATGGTGCAAAACCAGGCTCTGGAAACGTAAATACCCGAGCGATACAAAAAGCCATTGATGCCTGTTCTGTTGGTGGATTTGTTTTTATTCCATCCGGCACTTTTGTCAGCGGTGCACTAATTCTTAAAAGCAATATGACACTTTATATCGCTAAAGGTGGTGTATTGAAGGGTAGCCTTGATATAGCAGATTATTTACCACTCATTAAAACCCGTTTTGAGGGTTGGGAATTTCAAGCTTATCAGAGCCTGATTACAGCGGGTAAATTAGATCCTAATGGACCTTATCATGTGGAAAATATAAGTATCAGGGGTGAGGGTAAAATTAGTGGCGGCGGAGCTTTATTGGGTAAGGCCATGGCTGAGTCTAATGCCAATGGGCTAAGAGGTCGTGGACGTTTAATCTGTTTAATGAATTGCGAAAATGTAAATATTCAGGGATTAACTATTGAAGAATCGCCATGCTGGACAATTCATTACGCGTATTCTAAAAATGTTACCTGTAATGGCTTAACGATCAATACACTCATGAGTAAAACACCGAATGGAGATGGCATTGATCCTGATTCGTCTATTAATTCGTACATATTTAATTGTTCGTTCTCAACGTATGACGATTGTATTGCGATAAAATCAGGAAAAAATCCGGAAGGCAACAAGGTAGGAAAGCCATGTGAAAATGTCTACATAACGAATTGCAATTTTATTGAGGGACATAGTTTAGCCATTGGGAGTGAAATTTCAGGGGGAATTAGGAATGTGCAAGTAGTCGATTGTAAATTAGGTAATTTGTGGTTTGGACTACAAGTTAAAACAACGCATGAACGTGGTGGATATGTAGAAAATGTATTGGTGAAAGATTGCAATCTTCAACTAATAAAGGTTGTCACGTCACTTCCTTATAATAATGATGGAGAGTCTGCATCAACTTTAACTATGTTGAGAAACTTTGAATTTATGAATTTGAATTTAACAAACGCCAAAACAGATAAGCCTGTAATCAGTCTGGAAGGGTTCAGTGATACAGTCAATTACGCTAAGAATATCAGATTTAGGAATATAAAATTGCCTGTCAATTCGAAAGTATTTATTAAACACGCTAAGGATGTAATATTTGAGAACATTGAGACTGTTAATGGACAAAAACCGGTATATGAGGTTTCTGAATCACTAAATGTCAAATATTTATAATTCGATTTCGCATTGTCATAAGCTTAAAATCATTCTGAACGAGACGCTATATTACATCCTGACTTTGTTTATTCACTTTTTCTTAGCGATAACAGTGTGAAATGGAAGTGCTTTAAAACTAAATTATTTATACATATTCTGATGAAAATTAAAAATTACCTACATATTTTTCTTCTATTATTCTTGTCTTCAACAATGAGTTTTGCTCAAATAATAACTTCTGAAACTGAAAAGGAAATTATTCTGTTGCAAGATGAAAAATGGTGGGGCGGAGCAGTATTAGATGGCAATAAAATGCCATTTTATCGGGATGAATTTGCATATGATCAGTATGCCAATTGTAAGGGAAACCAATCCCAACCCTTATACATTTCCAATAAAGGTCGTTTTATTTGGAGTGAAAAACCACTGAACATCAAATTCTACGACAATAAAATTAGCGTTAATGCCAAAGGCGCCAAAGTGATTACCGGTAAAAGTGGAGAATCTCTGAAAGATGTTTACAATTACGTGACTAAACAATTCTTTCCTTCAACCGGAACAACTCCTGACTCACTTTTCTTTACAAATCCTCAATACAACACATGGATAGAACTTCAATATAACCAAAATGAAAAGGATATTCTTAAATATGCTCAGGCGATAATTGATAATGGTCTCCCAACGGGTGTATTGATGATTGATGATAACTGGCAGGAATATTATGGCACATGGGAATTTTCAGGGACCAGATTTCAAGATCCCAAAGGCATGGTTGCGAAATTGCATAAAATGGGCTTCAAAGTAATGCTTTGGATTGTTCCATTCGTATCACCCGATACTCCAAATTTCCGTCAATTGAAAGCCAATAAAACATTAATGTTTGCTGATAAGCAAAAAACCAAACCCGCAATTGTAGAATGGTGGAATGGGTATAGTGGATTACTCGATTTTTCGAACCCAACAGCCACTGAATGGCTTAAAAATCAACTTAGAAACCTCGCTGACAAATACGGAATTGATGGGTTTAAGATCGATGGTGGTAGTCCGAATGCTTACAGTGGATTATATTCTTTGAACAACATAATTCCTAACGAGCAAAGCGAATCGTATGCCAAGATAGGCCTTGATTTTCCACTCTGTGAAGTTAAAGATACATGGAAGTTGGGAGCCCAGCCAATTGCACAAAGATTACGGGATAAGTTTCATAGATGGGATGACTTACAAATATTAATTCCTGATATGATAGCGTTGGGGTTGGTCGGATACCCGTTTGGGTGCCCAGATATGATTGGTGGTGGCGAATTTACATCATTTCAGGATTCATCTGTAATAGATGAAGAGCTGGTAGTCCGTTCTGCACAAGTTAGTGCATTAATGCCAATGATGCAATTTTCAGTAGCACCATGGCGGGTTTTAAGCAAAGAACATCTTGAAATTTGTAAAAACATGGCCATCCTACATAAGAACATGGGCCTAGAAATTTTTGAACTGGCAAAGCAATCAGCAAAAACCGGTGAACCCATTTTGCGAAATATGGAATATGTTTTCCCTGGAATGGGCTATGAGGAAATTAAAGATCAGTTTTTGCTGGGCGATAATATTCTGGTTGCTCCGATTATTGAGAAAGGTTTGCGCTTTCGTGAGGTGGTTTTTCCTGTCGGTACATGGCAAGGTGATGATGGAAGTGTTGTAATTGGTCCTGTAAAACAGAAAATTGAAGTGCCATTGGACCGATTGCCTTGGTATAGAAGAAAATAGGTTAAATATTTTATTTAGAGCACAGCATTTTGCCCGGATGCAAGTCTCGGATTAAACTTTATTGCAATTTGAAATTTGCAAGATAAAGGGGGCAACTGTCTGTTGGCCCTTTATTGGTAAGGCAGAAAGTATGTTAGGAATTACCAAACAAACCCAATAAACCATGAAAAATTTATTCCAAGCCATCTGGCTATTCCTGTTTTTAGTATGTATTTCAATCACGGTACCAGGACAAAAAGTGTCCGAGAAAATCGATCGCGGTGTAGTTGCGCTTACCGTGGGGAAACAGCAGATTTATGTGGGATGGCGGCTGCTAGCTGACGATCCTGCTGACGTTGCTTTCAACGTATATCGAAAAGAAATAGGCGTTACTCAAGGTTTTCAGAAGATAAATACAGAACCGGTAATGACCTCTACCAATTACATGGATCTGACGGCAAAAAGTGGGCAGGCCTATTACTACAGGATAAAAACTTTAGTCAATGGCAAAGAGGCAGATTCTCCGGGAGAGGCCTATGCTTTCATGAGCACAGGCAACCAACCTTGGTATTCTATTTTCCTGAAAGACAACATCACGGTTAAAAATGTGGGCATTGGCGACCTGGATGGAGATGGTGCCTATGATTTTGTTTTGCAGAACCCGAATTTCAAGACCGATCCGTATTTTATGCCCGGTTACTGGAAGCGTAGCCCTGAAACTTACAAACTCGACGCATATACTTCAAAAGGAAAGTTCCTGTGGCGTTACGACATGGGATGGTCAATCGAATCGGGTACGTGGTATGCTCCGTTCCTCGTTTACGATATCGATGGCGATGGTCTGGCCGAAATCTATGCCAAGGCAGGTGAAGGCGACCCGCGCGAGATGGACGGCCATGTTCTGGAAGGGCCCGAATACCTGGTAAAAATCGACGCAAAAAATGGGACTGTCGTTCAAAAACGCGATTGGCTTTCAAAAGAAGGATACGAATCATACAATTACTGGAGCCGCAATTTTCTATCGGTTGCCTACCTCGATGGCAAATCTCCGTCGTTGATCATGCAACGCGGAACATATACCCTCATAAAAATGGAAACTATGGACAAAAATCTCAAAAAACAATGGGTTTGGGAAAGTTCGGGCGATTACAAAAAATTCAGGGGGCAGGGTGGACATGGGTTCATGGTTTCTGACATTGACAGTGATGGTAAAGATGAACTAATCCCTGGCACCTATGCTCTTGATGATAATGGCAAACCACTGTGGTCTTTAGGCCTGGGGCACAACGATGGAGGCTATATTGCCGATATTGATCCTTCTCGCCCCGGACTGGAAATATTCTACGGAATTGAAACCCATGCAAAAAAGAACGGCGTTTGTTTGGTTGATGCGGCTACTGGTGAGCTGATCTGGGGATTCGATAAACCGACCATTCATGTGCACGGGCAATGTATGGCTGGCAATATAGACTCCAATCACCCCGGAATGGAGTGCTATGGCGGCGATGCCAAAGATGGTGGCAACCAGTATTTTCTCTATTCGGCCAATGGCGAACGGCTGTCCGACAAAAACATGGGATCGCTGGCCCCACGCCCACTCTGGTGGGATGCTGACGAGCAAAAGGAAATCAACATCAACGACAAAATATTTAAATACCAAAGTGATACCTTACAAAATATTGAAGGCAAAGTGTTGTTTGTAGCCGATATTATCGGCGACTGGCGCGAAGAAATTGTAACCAGTCTCCCTGGCGAAATCAGGGTATATTCAACCAATATCGCGGCCAACAACAAGAAGGTCTGCCTGATGCAGGACCACCAGTACCGCATGGGTGTTGCAGCTTATTCGGTAGGCTATATGTATCCGGCCCAGTTGGGTCTTCCTCAAAAAAAAATAACAACAATAACCAAATAAATAGTCGATCATGAGATTTTTATATGTATTGTGTTTTGTGCTGCTTGCAACAACGACTTATTCTCAGTTGCCTAGCAGGAACGATGTGATTGGTTCTGTCAAGAAAGTGGCTGATAATGTGATAAAAAATACGACTTACTTGTATTACGACGGGAGTACCGGTGAATTAATTGGCGATTTGCAGAAATATGGGTACAACAAGAATGTAGTGCCACAGAATGGCTACAACGACTGGAAATACTGGAATGGCGTGATCCACATTGGAATTAATGCACTTGGCCAGGAGACTAGAGAGCCCAAATACCTGAACTACACCCGGAAAAATTTCGAGTTTTTCTTTCGGGACTATTCCTATCTGAAGGGGCTGTACGACGGGACGAACCAGTGGGGTTTCCCGCTGGCACAGGGGCTCAATATTACCGAACTTGACGACTGTGGGGCGATGGGCGCCAGCCTTCTCGAATTGTACATGACGGATAAAAAACCAGAGTACCGGGCCTATATCGATGCAGCCAGCGAGCATATCATGAAAAAGCAAATGCGCTTGCCCGATGGGATATTTTCGCGGCCAAAACCCTACCTGAATACCGTTTGGGCCGACGATTTGTACATGAGCGTCCCTTTCCTGGCCCGGATGGGCAAACTAACAGGCGACAAAATTTATTTCGAAGAAGCTGCCAAGCAGGTTATCCTTTTCAACAAATATCTGTTCGACGAAAAAGTAGGCCTGATGTGGCATTGCTACTACGGCGACCTTAAAACCAATGGCGGCACATTCTGGGGTAGGTGCAACGGCTGGATGATGGTGGCCACAGCCGACTTGCTCAGGTTAATGCCACAAAATCACCCGCAACGCGATACAATTATTGCCTTGTTAACCCGCCAGATACGGAATATTGCCCAGTATCAGAGCCCAACGGGCTTGTGGCACCAGGTACTGAACAAAGAAGATTCGTACCTGGAAACGTCATGTACAGCCATGTTTACGTATGCTACAGCGCTGGCCGTCAATAATGGGTGGATCGACAAACGATACCAGTCCATTGCCTTGGCAGGTTGGAAAGGCATTGCCTCACAAATTACACAGGAAGGGGCAGTTACCAATATTTGCATGGGAACAGGAATAGGCGACGACATCAAATTTTATTACGACCGCCCAACTCCATATAATGATATTCATGGACTTGGGGCTATATTCTTAGCGGGGATAGAAGTATCTAAGTTGATTGAATAGAAGAACCTTTATCGAGCAATAAAGCAAGATTTATCCATATGTTTGATCTCTGCCGGAAGAAACCCTTCTGGATATTCACTTAGACTGTTTAAAATTTGTTCAATGCTTCCGTTAGGAACCAAATGTGGGTAGAAAAATAATGATTTGAAAAGCCTCTTGTCCCGTACGGGACAAAACAAACAAACAGGCCAAAGACTACATTTTCTACCCATATATTTGCCCTCAGGGAAATTTTAAACAGTTTATCATTGGTGACCGGTTAAAATTAGATAAAGAAATTCTGCTACCCTGTAGCTTCAGGTACTTTTATGTAATTTATTGACTACAAATACTTTGCTGCTCCGCAGCTATTCGAAAGGCGACAGAGTCGCAAAATATTTGTAGAAAATCACACGGGTTGAAAAAGTGAGCTCCAGCGGAGCGAAATATATATGAAAGTGCTGTCGATACTGGGATTCATGGCAAATACAGAATCTTTTATCGGTCACTAATGACAGTTTATAAATAGCCACCGTAGGTTTAAGTTTCCCCCTTTGCCAGCAATAGCAAAGGGGTTTTTGTTTTCAAATCACCCCATCATTCATCTACATCCCAATGCTTTATAGCGAGTCGCTATTTGTTGATAATTTTGTTAATAAATAATCCGTATTAAATATCAATTTATTATTTGGAATGTCCGGATTTGTATATGTAAACTAAAAATAACACGATTTATTCATTAAAAATTTAATTTATGGCACAAAATCGTAATTACAGTTACAAGGATGTCGACATGTTATTAACATCAAAAACCGTTGCCGGGAATTTCAAGTCAAACATTGCCGAATTGTCTGCCGTCAGGAACGACTGGACGGAAGAATACGCAACAAACCTGGTTTTGCGGATCGATCAAACCATCGAAACCCATTTGGGCATCGACGCTAAAAAAGAATTGCGCGATGCCACGTCGGGTTTGTCGGCCATTCAAATATCCGCCAAAAGAGACCTTTCATTCTTCAAAACACAAATCGACGAGGATTTCAAGGCCGAACCCACAATCCGCGATGAAATACTGAACACGCTTGGTTTTTCGAAACATTTAAGGGGTGTACAGAAGGGAAACCAGGAATCGCTGGTGCAATTGCTTTACGCGTTCAAAAAAAATATGACTGATTCAATTCGAAATCAGGTTACAGAAAAAGGGCTGTCTGATAAGTTGATCGGAAACATCGTTGGTTATGCCGTTGTGTTTATGGATGCCAACAGCAGCCAGGAATCGCTGAAACTATCGACCAAAGAAATTACCAAAGAAGTAGTCGATGTATTTAACGGCATTTACGACGAAATAATCGGGATTTGCAAAAAGGTCTCGAGCTACTACCAATACGATGCAGTGAAGAAAGAACAATTTACCTTCAGCAAGGTAATCGGGAATCTGGGTTCAGCGCGCCCGGCCGCAACCCAAGCTTCCGACCAAATAGTGCCTGCAATCTAAATCATCGGGCTGTCAGTATTTAATTGTGGTTAATCGAAGTAACTCCTTTCAGGATCAACAAGTCCAGTCAGGAGTTTTTCTATGTCGGTTAGCAACTTGAAAATCCTTGAAAGATGAGTTTCAGAGGTAGAAATAACTTTGACAGACCTGGAAATGCACCTGACAGTGCCAGTTACCCATCCGGCAAACTTAGAAGCTTATTCTCAGAGATAGTTATACATCCGACAAACATCGATGTTAATTCTCAGAAAAAGTTGGATATCTGACAAACATCGAAGGAAATCCGACAAGGATAGAAGCTTATCCAACAGAGGTAGTTATCAATCTGGCAGTCATCGAAGCTCGTTCTCAAACATCGAATGAATTCCGGCAACCCTGGAAGCTTATCGGACAGAGATAGTTGGTTGTCTGACAAAAGGCGGAGGTGAATTTTCAGAGATTGGAACATGATTGGCAAACACAGAAGACAGATATGCCCCTTTCATATTCAATCTAAATTGGAAGGAAAAATTCTACAGAAAGACAATTTCAGGTATTTATTTGTCCTACTTATTTTCAATATACATTCATTAAATTTGGCTGGTCAATTCCGACAATATACCAATGCTGAAAATGAGAAACACACCAGCCCAAATTCTTATTATTTTCATTTCTATCCTTCTGCTAAGTGGGTGCAGCAAAGATGCCCCATCCCAGAATCCTCCCGCGACAGGTAATTCTTTTGCCAAAGGAGCCGACATCAGCTGGCTGCCCCAAATGGAAGCCACTGGCTACAAGTTTTACAACGGCAATGGAAAGGAAGAAGATTGTTTCCAGATTTTGAAAGATCACGGAATCAACTCCATCCGGTTACGAACATTTGTGAATCCCTCCGATGATCGGGCAAGCGGGCATTGCAGCAAAGACGAAACGGTGGCCATGGCTGTTCGTGCCCAGAAATTTGGGATGAAGGTGATGATCGACTTCCACTACAGCGACACCTGGGCCGATCCCGGCAAACAAGGAAAGCCCAAAGCATGGGAAGGGCACGACTTCCCCACCCTTTTGAATGATCTCTACACCTATACGTTTGAGGTGATGACCTCCCTAAAAGCGGCCGGAGTTTCACCCGAATGGGTACAAGTTGGAAACGAAATTCCGGGCGGAATGGTTTATCCTGAAGGAAGTTCAACAAACTGGCCTCAACTGGCCCAACTGATTAACAAGGGTTACGATGCCATTAAGGCTGTTAGTCCGCAATCGAAAGTCATACTGCATGTCGATCAGGGAAACAACAACGACCGGTTCCGTTGGTGGTTCGATGCTGCCAGGGCAAACGGCGCCAAATACGATGTAATTGGTCTCTCCTATTATCCTTACTGGCTGACCGGAAGCCCGGACTATACACTTTCGATTGATGATTTGGGGAAAAACATGAATGATATGGCCTTGCGCTACGGTAAAGAAGTTATGGTTGTTGAAGTAGGCGGCGAAGACACAAAAGCACAAAACACCTACGATATGCTGGTAGCTGTTCAGAAAAAAGTACTGGAAGTTCCCGAGAACAAAGGCTTGGGAGTATTTTACTGGGAACCTGAAGGCGCCCGGAGCTGGAGCCACTATGCATTGAGTGCTTGGGGCGACGACGGAAAACCCACAAAAGCCTTGGATGCATTTCTCTGGAAGGACAATTAACCACATCTATAAATACTGAGAATCCGGTTTCTTCCGTTTAATGAACGCAGCATCCTTTTTTTGACAAATTAGGGTAATTCATCGTAGAAACGGTATAATTGCAAGGCCAATTCAGTAAACCATGAAAACAAAAGACAGATCTATTCAGAAAAACAGAATCATCAAAATAACAATACTCACGTTTGTATTTTTAATTCTTAACACCGGATTTTTATTTGCACGTGAAAAAAAAGTCAAGGAGAAAAAAGCGACTCCAACGTTTGGCATACTTACCGGTTTTGTTGTCGATGATGAATTTAACGAACCGCTCGAAAAAGCAGTGGTCACCATTCCCGGAACTTTAATCAGCGTATTAACCGATCAACAGGGCAAGTACACGCTAAAAATGAAGGGTGGCGATTATTTCATGGAAGTGAATTATCCCGGTTATTTCAAGAAGCAATACAACATGTCGGTTTCTGATGGCATCACCACCCCCATGTTCATTATCAAGCTCCAGGCCAATGCCGTTGGACGAACCTTGCAGCACAAAATCACCTCTTTCGAAAATAAACACCTGTTTCCGCAAAGTATTGAGAACCTCTCAACCTGGCAAACAGCAGAACAAACAGGCCATCAGGAATTCAATGAAATCTTCCGAACGATTCCTTCAGTGAACTTTTTAAGCAACGGTAGCGGGTTTAACGACTCCGGAATTGGATTCCGCGGAAATGATGCCACACATACTTCGTACACCTTCAATGGCATTTTACTGAATAATCCTGAAACCGGTAAAGTCAGTTCATCGATGCTTTCGGGCATGACCGACTGGGCTGGTCAAATCCAGGTGGTCAGTGGGCAAGCAGCCAACCTTCAAAGCCAAACAAATTCAGGAGGATTGGTGAATGTGCTCCCGATCGCGTCACACGAAAAGGCTGGTGCCGACATTTTGGCGGTCTACGGAAACGAAGGATTCCTGAAAACTTCGGCAACTGTTCATTCCGGATTATCGAAAAAAGGACTGGCTTCATCCTTCCAGATTTCGCGCACGGCTGGAAACGGATTGGTACAAAACACCGCTTTCGAACAATATGGATTATCATTGAACATTCAGAAAGAATTCAATCAATTTCACACACTTGTTTTTAATGCAAATACGGTCATTCAAAAGCACGACCGGAATTTTTCGGACTCAATTGGCGCCTATAACCGCTACGGAACAAAGTACAATTCCAATTGGGGCTATCTCGATAAAAAGCCACTCTCAACCAGCACAAATTACGGGCGAAGTCCGATGGTTAGCTTAACTCACGATTGGCACCCACGCGTTAAAACCCACGTCATCACTCAGCTTTATGCTCAATTCAATCGTTCGGCTCAACTTTCACTTGGAGGACAGTTACTCAATCAATCCATCAACACATTGGCCCGGGATACCCTTGGTCAGATA
>Ga0079306_1002196_pt1 | contig 11221 bp, 8 predicted proteins | sample Methanotroph_Enr_FD_79181 | JGI IMG/M metagenome (GOLD analysis project Ga0079306, IMG submission 79181) | Enriched soil microbial communities from Old Woman Creek wetland in Ohio, USA - Methanotroph_Enrichment_5 | ecosystem: Environmental > Terrestrial > Soil > Wetlands | place: USA: Ohio...
AAGAGCAAGGGGTTCCTGATGGCAGCGCCTGGAGATACGACAAACAGGTTGGGAGATGAACCTCTGCAATATTCCTGCAAATTCCCCGATCTTCCGGTAGCGGTTGATGAAAGACGCAGGCATGGAATCCGTCAGCTCATGGCGGAAGTGCCGGGGCTTGAAGGAGTGATACTGGATGATGCTTTTCAACACCGTTATGTTAAACCTGGTTTGTCGATCCTTGTAACCGATTATCATAAGATATATCCACATGACCATTTATTACCGGTGGGGCGGTTAAGGGAATGGAAATCTGGCAGCCGCAGGGCCAATATCATTGTCGTAAGCAAGACTCCAAAAATATTCTCTCCCCTTGTGCGCAGGCAATTACTGGAGGATTTGAAGCCCCACAATAAGCAGTTGGTGTGTTTTTCCTACATAACCTATGAAGACTGGTTGCCTCTTTACGAGCAGGTGCCAGTGATAACAGGGGAAAACCGTAAAATGACAACGATTCTGTTGGTTACAGGTATCGCATTTCCCCCTCCACTGGAAGAATACCTCCGGCCTTTTTGCAGCGACCTGGCCAAACTGGAATTTGGGGATCATCATACATTCACTGATAAAGACATCACCCTGATCCGCGATACCTTCCTTTCCCTGCCTACCAGGCGAAAAATTATTATTACCACAGAAAAGGATGCCATGCGGCTAAAAAGCCCGGCAATAGAATCAGTGCTATCAGAATTGCCCGTATATTATTTGCCTATCCGATTTAAGTTTCATGCACAGGATAAGGAGGCATTTGAAGAGGCAGTCATAAATTTAATGAAATGAAGCGGCATTAGAAGCCAAATATATTTGATTGCCGAAACAGTGATTAATTTGTATCTATAATTTATCGAAATAACCTTAATAATGTATAAAATAATACCTTTTATTTTTTTTCAGTTGGTGTTTAATTATATAAACATCCAGGCTCAAAACTTCTGGGAGTTGTTACCTTTTCCCGATTCATTGGAAATATCTTCGGTTGCTGTTAATGCGCAAGGAGAAATATTTGTTGCTACAAGTACAAGCAGTTCTAATACCGATGATGGAGTATTGCGGTCATTAGATCATGGACAAACATGGGAAGTTGTATTTAACAATGGTTACTATGACATTGTAAATATTACGATAAATGATTCTGGTAATATTTTTATTGCTACAAGAGGACAATTAATCTTTGGGCATCCTATGATAAAGGAAATACATGGCAGACAGTTCCTTATCCATTAATAGCCGGTATTTCAAAAATATTCTGTATTGGGCAAGACACCCTATTGATTGGTTCCGGAATTGACGATGGAGCTATATTGCTCAGAACTCCAGATAGAGGCATTACATGGGATACTTTGTTTACAACTCACAACCATTCCGGCGAATCAGTTTCAGATATTGACATCGGGCTGGATGGAACTATCTACATCAGCTTGATGTGTTATTTTCCCAATATGGGTGGAGTATACATGTCAGCTGATAATGGTTCTAATTGGCAGGAAATTGGAATGATAAATCACCAGGTTGAAGAAGTTGAAATAAACGAGGCTGGTGATCTATTTATTGGAGTCTATTCCGATTTTTTAGCGGGAGCAGGGGGAATATATAAATTATACCACAATTCGACGAAAATTGATACTTGTATTTATGGCCCTGAGGTAAACGGGCTGGCACTCAATTCCGCAGGACATATTTTTGCAGGCACTGGCTGGCCAGATGGAATAATAGTTTCAAGAGATAGTGGAATTACTTTTGAATATGTTAACAGCGGACTTCCGGCATTTCCAATGGGAACCATAGAGGTAGATAATCAAGATTATGTCTATGCTTTGGTCAATATGCCTTCTCATTTTCTTTACCGGAGCAGCCAACCAACAATAACTTCGTTGAATGAACTTATGCAAAAAAAAGAAACATCATCACTTCAAATATTACCAAACCCAGCATCGAAAATAATTTCATGTTGTACTTTTTCTAAAGAAAATCTTAATATGAGGTGCTCAATCTCCATTGTTGATATTGGCTTTCATCACATATTGAATCAAATGTTAGATATAATCGATGGGAGGTTTCAGGTGGATGTAAGCTCGTTAAAACCGGGCTTATATATTGTTAGTTTACAGGTTGATGATCAGTTACTTACAAGTAAATTAATAATAAAATAACTCTCAATTCTTTTTTATCATGAAAACAATTTCATATTTTTTGTTAATAGGATTGTTCGTCACAGCCATACCCCTAAATGCACAGGTTTACAACATGAATCCTGATCCGAATGGAAATCCATGGTATACAGGAGATGCTGTCGCACCTACGCCGGAACTGTTACCTCACACTTATGAATTCATACCAACACCAGCCTCATTAGCATTTACATTACCTACTTCAGTGTACAATGATGAAAAACCGTTTTTTTCTTATATCAAACAACAGGAAGGTGCAAGTTGCGTGCAAGTTGCGTGCAAGTTGCAGAAATTTGGTACACGTTTGACTATGAAATTAATCGAAAGTATAATCGAGAAGCGGGATCATCAGTAATGCCTATAAAGGAGAATCTATATCATAATCTTTTTACTTATAACTTTTTAAATGGAGGGCAAAGTGGATCATACACTAATTTCATGAGTGGTTTCAATATTATTATGGAAAATGGATGTCCGTCATGGGCAGAATTTGATGATCCGGTCCTTTGCCCAAATTGTGGAAACAATAAATTTGTCTATTGGATGACTGGATATGACAAATACAAATCTGGTTTACAAAATTCTATAGCTGGAATTCCAGTATTTAGCTCCAGCCTTGATCCTAATGTAGGTCTTGCTAATTTGAAACATTGGGTCGCTGATCATGGATGTGCTGCACAAACCGGGAGTTTGGCAATAATTGGCATTTATACGGATTATTGGAGTCCTTGTAATCTAATTCCCGCAGGCTCACCTCAGCATGCGAATGAATATTTTATTAAAAGCTTGGGAACTACTGGCGGACATGCACTTACAATAGTTGGATTCAATGATGAAATTTGGATAAAAGACATTAATAATAATGGACAGTTTACAAATGATCAGGATGTAAATCTTGATGGCGTAATCAATATCCTTGATTTTGAAAAAGGAGCATTTAAAGTTGCCAATAGCTGGCTAAATTGGACATGTAGCAATTCTAATTTCTCTTGGTTACCGTATAATTTATTCTATCCATCGAATCCTGGTTTTGTGACAAAATATACTAATCCTGATATTGCTTATGCATATAGTTGCGATGTATTTGAGAGCAGTACGATTCCAGAGACTGCTATAAATATAAAAGCAAGCCTTGAGCATTCGTGTCGGGAAAAACTTCAGTGTAAGGCAGGATATGCTTCCAGTGCAAGTGCAACAGTTGCGACAGTTTCTTCCAATTACAATTCATTCAACTTCCAGGGAGGTTACAATTCAATGAGAGGTGCTTATACCGGGCCGATTGAAATAGGGTTGAACCATAGTTATTTCTTCAATCCTAATGATGTTGGAAAAGTGTTTTTTGAAATTACGGAGCAAAATGATCCAAATAATATGAGCAATGGATTGATTAAATCCTTTTCCCTTGTTGACCACCGTTGGGGAGAAGACTTTGAACTATCATGCAGCCAAACGAATATTCCAATAGTGAATAATGGTAATACCACTCTTTCCATTGATTACCATCTTTTGCCCCATGAATATCCTATCACCACAAATCTAACAGTCAATAGCAACCGAGTATCGCGTTTTACACCAACGGTTACAGGAGGGGCTATCCTCACGGTTACTAATGGAGCTAATATTGATATGTATAACAGCGAAATACATATTGACGCAGGAAGCTCATTAGTTTTAGGGAATGGCACAAGTATAATTGCAAAAAAAGGGACTTGCAAATTGATTATTGACGGGAATATTTCTTTAGGGACCAATGTTCATTTTCTATCTGATGAAGGCGCCCAATTAGAAGTAATATTAAATAATACCGCTTTGCAAACTAGTTTTACTCAATCACGATTTGAAAGAAGTATACTGACAAGTAATGTTCAGACACTTTCCATTTCGGGTTCAACTTTTATAGATTGTTTTAATATTCATTCCACACGTGGAAATGTCACAGTTTCCAGTTCTGTATTTGAAAATACTTGGCTCTTACTCGAAGAACAAACTAATAATGCTGGTTTAATAGCAAAAGTATCCGGATGCACTTTTGGAGGAATAAACACAGTAAAAGCAATAGAGGTTTGGAATTATGGGAAGTATTTAATTGAAAACAATATCATTGATGGGTATATTAATGGCATTCAATTACATTATTCAGGATATGGAAGTACTGGAAATCAGAAAGTTATTAGTAATACTATAAGCAACTGCATCAATAGTGGTGTTCTGTTGTACAATTCCATTGGTATAATAGAAGGAAATAATATTCATAACAACACGATTGGAGTGCGTCTAATGAATGGGAGCAATGCAGCATTGATTGGTAACTCATCTGCACAGTACTGTTCACAAACCCAACAAATAATGGACAATTCGGGATATGAAATATATGCTTCACAATTTAGTTTTCCATGGTATTTTCATTACAATGCCATAGTAGATGAAGATAACGTTGGAAATCCCACAGATCCTATGGTATTTTATGATAAAAAGAATTTGCCCCCTTTAGCAAAATTGGATGTCATTAATAATTACTGGGGTGTTAATTTTGAACCTGAGCTCGATTTAAAGACTATTTATGGAATTTATAAAAGTTACCCTTCATGGACTCCAGGGGGTGGCGGGATTTTAATTGACCCAATTCTTGATATGTATCAAAGTGGTGTCGAACAGTTTGAAAGTGAGAATTATCTTGCTGCAAAGAACATTTTCCAACTTCTAATTAACCAGTATCCAAAATCAGAATATGCTCAAGCCGCCATGAAAGAATTAATCAGACTCGAAAAATTTCTATCCTCAGATTTTGAGGGACTTAGGAGCTTCTATCAAACGAACGACTCCATAATTGCTGATAATAACCTGATAAAATTAGGAGACATTCTGGCAAATAAGTGTGATGAAAAACTTGAAAACTGGCTGCAGGCTATACAATGGTATGAAAACAGGATACTGAATCCTACTTGTTTGGAAGACAGCGTTTTTGCTATAATCGATCTCGGAAATTTATACTTTCTGATGCAAAACCAAGGGCTGAAGTCATGTTATACTGGTACACTTAAAGAATTCAAACCAGAGAGTAAAGAGAAGTATGTAGTACATCGGGATTTTCTACTTTCTTTACTTCCGGGTGAATCGATCTATTCAAATGAAAATAATGACTTGACTATTATTGACAAAAGTAGAATGTTGTGTAATATACCTAATCCATTTGCAGAGCGAACAATAATTAAGTACAAACTCGAAAAGCAATTTCATGTCACTATCTCGATTACAGATTTAGTAGGAAAAGAAATCAATAAATTCGACGAGGGTGTTAAAGAAAAAGGAGTGTATGAACTTGAATATAGCAATTCTGACCTTGAATCTGGCATATACTTTTATACATTAATTCTCAACGGCCAAATTATCTGCACAAAGAAAATGAATAAAATGAGATAGCAGTAACAAGAGGAATTGATATAACAATTTACCATTTAGCTTAGCGCGGATAGGAATGAATCATTCTTGTTTATACTGTTCCTATTTATTCTTAAATCTATGATCTCTTTGCCGGCATTCTTTGATTTCGGTTTAGCTATAATACAAGAAAACTGTTCAAATTGCTTTTCTCGCTAACTTTGAATGATTTCAGCCTGATTCTTCCAACTATGAAGTTCCGTTACCTCCTGCTGCTCATCCTGCTCCTTGGAATTTACCTTACCCCTGAAGCACAGGTGATTATTAATGAAGTATGCAGCCATAACGGATCGTTGATTGAGGATGAAGACGATGAGGACCCGGATTGGATCGAATTGTTCAACAAGGGAACATCCGTAGTTTCCCTTTCCGGGTATTCACTCAAGAGTGGAACAGGAATAAAATGGTTTTTCCCGGATGTAACGATCCCTGCGCATAACTATCTGCTTGTATTTGCTTCCGGCAAGGACAGGCATGGAGCAATCCTTCACACTTCATTTAAATTGTCAAAAGAAGGGGAAACCATCTGGCTTTTAAACCCTGATTTGGCAATCATTGATAAGTTGAGTATAGGACATCTGCAGCTCGATCATTCCTTCGGTCGGATACCTGATGGAAATGATTCGGGCCAGGGAATATTTGACAGTCCCACGCCAGGCACATCCAATGATTCTTCCATTGCTCTCCAGGGGTATGCTGAAGACCCTCTTTTCTCCCTTGATGCAGGATTTTATGCAGGCAAGCAATCTCTTTCCATTCTTTACGATCCTGCTGCTGCCATTGTTCATTTTACCACTGATGGCAGCCTGCCGATTCAAACATCTGCCGTTTTTGAAGCCCCCTTTGCCATGGACAGTTCAATTGTAATCAGGGCAAGGGCTTTCAGCATTGATGGTTCAAAACTGCCTTCAGAAATCATCACCAACAGCTATTTCATTGATTACAGTTCCGAACTCCCGGTATTTTCGATCAGTACGGATCCTTACAATCTCTGGGACTGGGATCATGGGATCTATGTGCTTGGCCCCAACGCCAGCGCGGTATATCCCTATTATGGGGCCAATTTCTGGCAGGAATGGGAAATCCCAGCACATATTGAATTCTTCGAATCCAACCGGAAGCAGATGCTGGAGCAGGATGCCGGGGTATCAATCAATGGCGGATCCGTTTCACGGACACGACCGCAGCAGTCGTTACGTTTGACGGCAAGAGATAAATACGGTACGCCGGATTTTAATTACCAATTTTTTGAAGAGAAAGGCATTGATCATTTTAAAATGATCGTGTTGCGCAATTCGAGCGGGGATTTCAACAAAACCCAATTCAGGGATGGGTCCCTACACAAACTCATGCTTGGCCATGTGGATATTGACCTCCTTTGCTACCGGCCAGCTGTGGTATTTCTTAATGGCCAATACTGGGGAGTGCAGAACATCAGGGAAAAGATCAGCAAGTATTACCTGCAGGAGAATTATGGCATAGATCCGGATGCTATTGATTTGCTGGAAGAAGATTCAACCGTGATCCACGGAGATTTTACAGCATTCCATGCCATGCACGACTTCGTGACCACGGCAGATATGGCCCTGCAAGCAAATTATGATTCAGCATGTAACATGCTGGATATGAAAAGCTTTTGCGATTACATCATCGCTGAAACCTTCCTTTCGAATATCGATTGGCCTTACAATAACATGAAGTATTGGAAAGAGAGGGAAGCAGGCCGAAAATGGAGGTATCTCCTGATGGACCTGGATATCTCACTTGGGAATTATGGATGGGCGCCAGCAAGCATGGATGTTTTCGGCCGCCTGTTCGACCCGTTCGGTGATAATAATAAGCACGTGCAATTGTTAAAAAGCCTTCTGAATAATCAATCCTTCAGGTACTATTTTATTAACCGCTATGCTGACCTGGTAAACACATTGTTTTCAGTTCAAAACATGAAAGAGAATCTGGCAGAAGTAAAACAGGCGCTTGAGTCTGAAATGCCGGCTCATTTCAAAAGGTGGGGCAACAGCATGCAAGCCTGGAATGATGAAATTAATGGAGTGGTAATTCCTTACATAGAAGATCGCCCTGGATATGCGATGCAGTTTGTGCAGGAGCATTTTGCACTTGACAGTCAGGTGAATGTTGAACTCGATATTTGGCCACCCGGCGCAGGAACAATCAGGATTAATACCATTGAACCTTCCTTGCCATGGAACGGAACCTATTTTAATGGAGTCCCGATAACACTCTCCATTGTTCCCAATCCGGGATATTCATTTACAAGCTGGACTTCCGACAGGATCTCTTTAGAGGATCCCACCCTTCCTTCAATTACAGTAAATGTTGATACCAACAATCGTTTTACGGCATTTTTCGGGAAACTCTCCGATTCAGAGCCGTTTACCCTTTTTCCGAACCCTGCCAGGGAATTATTGTATGCCTGTTTTCAACTGGGGAAGGCATCTCCTGGAATTTTTGGAGTTTATTCCTTAGAGGGTAAAGAGGTATATAGAACCGAGTCCACCCTGTTCTCAGAGGGACTAAACCATGCGAATCTGCGTGTATCAGGCTTGTTACCTGGCGTTTATATTATTAAACTGAATACAGACGAAGGCATTAAATCAGCAAAAGTTGTGATATATCAATAGTATGAATGACTTCAGATTCCTTTTGATAGGGTTTTACTTGTGCATTTTCACTGATGGTTCAGCGCAGAGTGTCCATCCAAGGCTGGTTACCCTGCTGCCGGATACCGTTAACGAATCATCCGGGATTGAAGTGAACAGTGGAAATTCAATCTGGACGCACAATGACAGCGGGGACCTGCCGCGTATTTTCAAGATGGATACCCTTGGGAACCTACTCCGAATTCTTAATATATCGAATGTAACAGCTACGGATATTGAAGAAATGGCCCAGGATGAAGAAGGGAATTATTATATCGGAGATTTTGGGAATAATCTCAATAACCGCCAGGATCTCCGGATTTATAAAATCCCCAACCCGGATTTAATTACCGCGGATTCCATCCTATCCGGACTAATCTATTTCACTTACCCTGACCAGCTTTCATTCCCGCCGGCTGCAGCAGATATGAATTTTGATTGTGAAGCCATGTTTCATTTCAAGGATTCCCTCTACCTTTTTTCAAAGAACAGGGGCATATCAACCTTTTGTAAAATGTATCGCCTTCCGGATCAGCCTGGGACCTATACTGCTCAACTGGTTGATAGTTTCAACACAGTAAGATGGATTACTTCTGCCGATATCAGTCCAAACGGAAAGTCGGTTGTATTGCTGTCGTATGACCAGCTCTGGCTGTTTACAAAGTATCCTGATTCCGATTTTTTCGGGGGAAGTTCCTTGAAACTTGCCATGGACACCTCGCAAAAGGAAGCCATTGTTTTCTACAATAATACCGAAGTATATATCACTGATGAGCGTTTCTTTGGATCAGGCGGAAATCTATATTCGCTGGATCTGAAACAATGGATTGTGGGCATCAATGAATTGCCGGAAAATACGAGATATATTGAAGTTTTTCCGAATCCGGCCAGGGAGCAGGTCAGGATCAGAATCAATGTACCAGGGCCTTCTTCCAGCAGGATCGAATTGATCAACATTTATGGGATGCGGATCATGGAAGACCCGTTGAAACTGGTGCAGGGAAGGAATGAGATTCAAATCCCCCTTCATCTGGAATTACCGGGAATTTATTTTCTCAGGATTACATTCAATGATGGGTTAACAAACACAAGAAAACTTGTTATTGCTGATTAACTCATGATGAGAAGGTCGGTGATTGCAAAGGATGCATAAATCAGGCTGGCAACCCCGTTCAGGGTAAAGAAAGCCAGGTTTACACGCCTTAGATCGTCCGCCTTTACTATTGCATGTTGGTAGAAAAGCAATATACTGAAGACCAGGAATCCGATCCAGTAGATGCTGTTGAACTGGCCTTTCAGGCCGGCAATCAGCAAAAGTCCTGCTGAAATGATATGTAAAACAAGGGAGAGGGCAAGTGCTTTTCTTCTTCCAAGGGCGACAGGAACGGACCTGAGTTTATTTTCCCGGTCAAAGTCATCATCCTGCAAAGCATAAATGATGTCGAAGCCGGTTACCCAGAACAGGACGGCAAAGGACAGAAGGATAGGCTGGAGGCTGAAATGCCCGCATACAGCAAGGTAGGCCCCGGTAGGAGCTAATGCGAGACCAAGCCCCAATACAAAATGAGAGAGGGAGGTAAACCGTTTTGTCAGGCTATATCCGAGTACTATTACCAGGGCCAGAGGAGAAAGGTAGAAACAGAGCAGGTTGATAAACCAGGTGGTCAGGATAAATAAGCCAGCATTAACAATGCAAAATGCCAGTGCATAGTTCGGTTTAATTATCTCCGCCGGTATTTCACGGGAAACAGTACGGGGGTTTTGCCTGTCGTATTCGCGGTCAGCCCAGCGGTTAAAACTCATAGCTGCATTCCTGGCCAGGAACATACAGATAAGCACAAGTACGAGTAAACGCCAGCTTACTATTCCGCCTTCCTGGGTAGTGGCCATAAAGAAGCCAAGTAAAGCAAACGGCAAGGCGAAAATGGTATGGGCAAATTTTACCATGGATAAATAATTGCCCACCTTAGCCTGAAAATTATACAGCATCAACGGTTTTTTTTTAACTTTACAAAATTATACAAGGATCCCGACCTATTACCATATTTAACAACATTCTTTTCAATCAGGTATTTTATAATGTCAACCAGCTACTTACACTCTCTTTCCAGCTATTTCAACTATCGTATTAGTTCGAAAACCAAATACAGCGTACATTCTCCATTTGTTTACGACTTGATTACCAAAGTTTTCGAAGGCAAAGAACAGGTTGATCAATATGATCAGATCCATAAGGCGTATCGCGAACTTTGCAGAAATTCAAGGGTACTTGAAACTACCGATTTTGGTTCCTCGAAAGGGCGCATGGTTTATATGACCAAGTTTCTTTCCGTATCAAAGATCGCAAGAAGTTCGTCAATAAACCGGAAGAGCGGGGAGTTATTATTCAGGTTAGCTGCATCGCTTCAGCCTTCTTCCGTACTTGAGCTAGGAACTGCGCTGGGAATCAGCACCCTGTATATGGCCAAGGCAGTTCCTGATGCAAAAATTGTTACTATTGAAGGCTGTGCTGCAAAAGTGGAAGTTGCCCGTGCCAATTTCTATAAACTTTCTGCAACCAATATAGAGGTTTGTACCGGGCGATTTGATACCCAGCTGCACGATGTCCTGGAGAAAACAGGCAAGCCGGATTTTGTTTTTATGGACGGTCACCACCAGTACAGGCCCACATTGGAGTATTTTAGGCAAATACTGAATCATTCGCACGAAGGAACTGTTATTGTTCTCGATGACATTCACTGGTCGGTGGGTATGGAAAAAGCCTGGAAAGCAATACAGGCATTCCCGGAAGTGATGGTTACCATTGATTTGTACCGCATGGGATTGGTATTTTTGCGTAAAAGCCTCAGCAAACAAAATTTCATCATTCGTTATTGAGATAAAGCTCTTTTCAGGCAGTCAATCATAGAAATCTTGCCC
>Ga0079306_1002197_pt1 | contig 11218 bp, 12 predicted proteins | sample Methanotroph_Enr_FD_79181 | JGI IMG/M metagenome (GOLD analysis project Ga0079306, IMG submission 79181) | Enriched soil microbial communities from Old Woman Creek wetland in Ohio, USA - Methanotroph_Enrichment_5 | ecosystem: Environmental > Terrestrial > Soil > Wetlands | place: USA: Ohio...
CGCCATCGTCACCGCACTGCTGCTCGGCCTGCGCAACGCCATGTACGCGGTGCGCATGTCGACGATCCTCGGCGTGCGCGGCGGCTGGCGCCTGCTCGCGGCGCAGTTCACGATCGACGAATCGACCGCACTCTCGATCGCACAGGACGAGTCGGTCGAACAGGGTCGCGCATCGCGCCTGGGCTTCTGGTCCGGCGGCTTGTCGGTGTTCGTGCTCTGGAACCTCGCGACGCTGGCCGGGGCGCTCTCCACGCAGGCGCTCGGCGATCCGAAGGCGCTCGGCCTCGACACCGCGATCGCCGCGGGCCTCGCCGGCCTGCTGTGGCCGCGCCTGCGCGATCGCGAGTCCTGGACGATTGCCGCGGGGGCACTCGCGCTCGCGTTGGCGCTCACGCCATTCACGCCAGCGGGCGTTCCCGTGCTGGCCTGCAGCCTCATCGCGTTCGGTGTCGCCGGTGTCACGTTGCGCCGTCACCCGGAGGTGCGCTGATGTGGCCCCCGATCCTGCTGGCATCGCTCGGCTGCTACCTCGAGAAGATCGCCGGATACCTGCTGCCGCAACGCATGCTCGACAGCCGGGTCGTGCACCACGTGGCGGCGCTGCTGCCGGTGGCCCTGCTCGCGGGCATCGTCACAGTGCAGGCGGCGACGTCAGGGCACGCGATCGTGACGGATGCCCGCATGCCGGGCATGGCCGTGGCTGTCGTGCTGATGTCGCGGCGCACGAACTTCCTGCTGATGGTCGTGTGCGCATCTGCAACGACGGCGCTGGTGCGCCACTTCGGCCTCATGGCCTGAGACCAGCTCAGCCCTGCGCGGCCTTGAAGAGGGTGATGGCGCGACGCACCGCGGCACGCGCCTGCTTGCGATCCCGCGCGTTGTCGTAGGCGATGCCGAGCAGGAACCAGGCACGCCAGTCGTCGGGAGCCTGGTCGGCAAGGGCCTTGCGACGCTGCCATTCGATGTCGGCCGCGGCCGGATCGATGCGGCCGTTCTCGTCACGGGCGACGGTGTCCAGCGGCACGCCGTCCTGCTCCGCCAACGTGCGTGCAAGACGCGAACTGTCGACGCCGAAGCGGATCTCGCGTACGACGGCGACCATGCCGATGGTGGGGATCGCCAGGATTCCCAGGCCGAAGACGATCTGCACCAGGCTGCCGCCCTTGATCACGGCGATGCCCCAGCTGATGAGCATGAATCCGTAGAGCAGCACCGCGGCGGCCATCACGCCCGCCAGGACGCGCGCCCTCACAGGTACGAGTCCAAGCCCACGGTGAGGCCCGGCCGGCTCGCGACGTTGCGCACGCCGAGCAGGACACCGGGCATGAAGCACGAGCGGTCGAGCGAGTCGTGACGGAGTGTCAGCGTCTCGCCGACATTGCCGAACAACACCTCTTCGTGGGCGAGCAGGCCGCGCAGCCGCACCGCGTGCACGGGCACGCCGTCGACATCGGCGCCGCGCGCACCCGGAAGCATCTGCGTCGTTGCATCGGGCTGTGCCCCGAGGCCCGCATTGTTGCGCGCGAAGGCGATGCGCTGCGCCGTGGTACGGGCCGTGCCCGATGGGGCATCGACCTTGTTCGGATGGTGGAGCTCGACGATCTCGACGCTCTCGTAGAAGGCAGCCGCCTGCTCTGCGAACTTCATGAGCAGGACCGCACCGATGGCGAAGTTGGGCGCGATGAGCACGCCGACCTCGGGATGCGCGGCAAGCTGCTCACGCACCGCCTCGTAGCGCGCTGTATCCCAGCCCGTCGTGCCGACGACCGCATGGATGCCGTGGCGCATGCACCAGGCAAGGTTGTGCATCACGGAATCGGGCGTCGTGAAGTCGACGACGACGTCGACGGACGCGGCCGTGAGTTCGGCGAGGTCGTCGCCGACATCGACCTGCGCAGCGAGAACGAGATCTGCGGCAGCCTCGACGGCCTTGCAGACATCGGCACCCATGCGGCCACGCGCACCCAGTACGCCAACGCGGATCGTCATGTCATCACTCCCCTTGCGGAATCGAAGGCAACGCTACGCGACGCCCGATGCTCGTCGCACCCGGCCGCCGTGGAGTCCGTCAGAGCGATGCGGTGAAGCGCTTCGCGCTGCGGAACGGACCCACAACCGCGAGCGTCGCATCCTGCGAGAACAGCGAGTTCGCGACCGAGGCCACATCCCCGAGCGTCACGGCATCGATGCGCGCCAATGCTTCATCGATCGACGGGAGTTCGCCGGTGACGAGTTCCGCCTTGGCAATGCGGGTCATCCGCGCGCCGGTGTCCTCGAGGCCGAGCACCATGCCACCGCGCAGTTGTCCCTTGCCCCGGGCGAGCTCGTCCTCGGTGACGCCATTGACCATGACGTCGCGGATGGTCGCCTTCACGACCTCGATGACGTCGTCGATCTTCGACGGCAGGGAACCGACGTAGACGCCGACCTGGCCGCAATCGGCGAAGCCCTGCACGAACGAGTACACGGAGTACGCCATGCCGCGCTTCTCGCGAACCTCCTGGAACAGGCGCGAGGACATGCCGCCGCCGAGGATCGCGTTCAGCACGCCCACGGCGTAGCGGCGCGGATCGTCTCGCGGAAGGCCGGGAACGCCCCACACCATGTGCGCCTGTTCGGTGACGCGATTGAGCACCTGGACGCCGCTGCCGATCGAATTGGGCTTGCGCACGTGCCGGCGCTCGGCCGGGAGCGATTCGCCGTCGAGGACGTGGGCGAACGCGCGCTTCACCTGCCGCACCACCTGGTTGTGGTCGACACTTCCCGCGACAGCGATGACGAGCTTCTCGGGGGTGTAGTGCTTGGCGTAGAAGCGATGGATGTTGCCCGCCTTGGCGGCCTTGATCGTCTCGGTCGTGCCGAGGATCGGGCGACCGAGGTCGGTGTCGCCGAACATCGCGGCGGCGAAGAGTTCATGTGCCGAATCGGCCTGGTCGTCGTCGCGCATCGCGATCTCTTCGAGGATCACGTGGCGCTCCTGCTCGACATCGGCCTTGCGGATGAGCGCATTGACCGCGATGTCGGAGATGATCTCGATGGCGAGCGGCAGGTCCTGGTCGAGCACGCGTGCGTAGTAGCACGTGTACTCCTTCGACGTGAAGGCATTGAGGTCGCCACCCACGGCATCGATGGCCGCGGAGATCTCAAGCGCCTCCCGGGTCGGCGTGCCCTTGAACAGCAGGTGTTCGAGGAAGTGCGCCGAGCCGGCCATGGCCGCGGATTCATCGCGCGAACCGACGCCGGCCCAAATGCCGAACGAAGCCGAGCGCACGCCCGGCACATGTTCGGTGATGATGCGAAGGCCACCCGGAAGCACCGTGCGCTTCACGAGCGACCCGTCGTGGCCGCTGAGCAGCGTTCGAGTGGACCCCGGACGCTGTTCGCGGGCCGGGAAGTACCCGGCCCGCGAGCGAGCGTTCGTCATTCTGCTGCGGCCTCGGCGTCGGCGGACTGCGCCGCCGCGTCGTCCTCGGCCACCTCGAGCGAGAGCTTGCCGCGCGAGTCGATCTCGGTGATCTCGACCAGGATCTTCTGGCCCACCTTCACGACATCCTCGACGTTCTCGATGCGCTTGCCACCGGCGAGCTTGCGCATCTTGGTGACGTGCAGCAGGCCGTCCTTGCCCGGGAGCAGGGAGATGAAGGCGCCGAAGGTGGCGATCTTCACGACCGTACCCAGGAAGCGTTCGCCGACCTCGGGCATGTGCGGGTTGGCGATCGCGTTGATCGCCTGGCGCGCGGCCTCGGCGGACGGGCCGTCGACCGCACCGATGAACACGGTGCCGTCGTCCTCGATCGAGATGTCGGCGCCGGTGTCCTCCTGGATCTGGTTGATCATCTTGCCCTTCGGGCCGATGACCTCGCCGATCTTGTCCACGGGGATCTTGACGCTGATGATGCGCGGTGCGTACGGCGACATCTCGTCGGGCATCGCGATGGCGTCGTTCATGACCTCGAGGATGGTGAAGCGGGCGTCACGCGCCTGCTTCAGCGCGCCCGCGAGGACCGACGCCGGGATGCCGTCGAGCTTGGTGTCGAGCTGCAGCGCGGTGACGAACTCGCGCGTGCCGGCCACCTTGAAGTCCATGTCACCGAAGGCGTCCTCGGCACCGAGGATGTCGGTGATGGCGACGTACTCGGTCTTGCCGTCGACGACATCGGAGACCAGGCCCATTGCGATGCCCGCGACCGGCGCCTTGAGCGGCACGCCGGCGTTGAGCAGCGACATGGTCGATGCACAGACCGAACCCATCGAGGTCGAACCGTTGGAACCGAGGGCCTCGGAGACCTGACGGATCGCGTACGGGAACTCCTCGCGGCCCGGCAGCACCGGCACGAGCGCACGCTCGGCGAGGGCGCCGTGGCCGATCTCGCGGCGCTTGGGGGCGCCGACGCGACCCGTCTCACCGGTCGAGTAGGGCGGGAAGTTGTAGTTGTGCATGTAGCGCTTGCGCGTGACCGGGCTCAGGGTGTCGAGCTGCTGCTCCATCTTGAGCATGTTCAGCGTGGTGACGCCCATGATCTGGGTCTCGCCGCGCTCGAACAGCGCCGAACCGTGGGCGCGGGGAACGACCTCGACCTCGGCGGAGAGCTGACGGATGTCGGTGATACCGCGACCGTCGATGCGGATCTTGTCCTTGAGGATGCGCTGGCGCACGACCTTCTTCGTGACCGAGCGGAGGGCTGCGGACAGCTCCTTCTCGCGGCCCTCGAACTGCTCGGCGAGCTTCTCGACGAGCTCGGCCTTGATCGCATCGAGGCGGGCCTCGCGATCGGCCTTCGAGATGATCGTCATGGCCTGGGCGACGTCATCCTGCGCGGCGGCCTCGACCGCGGCGTAGGCATCGGCCTGGTAGTCGAGGAACACCGGGAACTCGGCGATCGGCTTGGCTGCCTTGGCGGCCAGCTCGGACTGCGCCTCGCAGAGCACCCGGATGAACTTCTTCGACGCCTCAAGACCCTCGGCAACGACCTCCTCGGTCGGTGCCGTGGCACCACCCTTGACGAGTTCGATGGTGTTCTCGGTGGCCTCGGCCTCGACCATCATGATGGCGACGTCATCGCCGACGATGCGGCCGGCGACGACCATGTCGAACACGGCGTCCTCAAGCTGCTCGTGCGTCGGGAACGCAACCCACTGGCCGCGGATGAGGGCGACGCGGACGCCGCCGATCGGACCGGAGAACGGAAGACCCGAGAGTGTGGTGGACATCGACGCGGCGTTGATGGCCACGACGTCGTACAGGTGCTGCGGGTTGAGGCTGAGCACCGTCACGACGACCTGGACCTCGTTGCGCAGGCCCTTGACGAACGCGGGGCGCAGCGGGCGGTCGATGAGACGGCACGTGAGGATGGCATCCTCAGAGGCACGGCCTTCGCGGCGGAAGAACGAGCCGGGGATGCGTCCCGCGGCGTACATGCGCTCTTCGACGTCGATGGTGAGCGGGAAGAAGTCGAACTGGTCCTTGGGGGACTTGCCGGCCGTGGTGGCCGACAGCAGCATGGTTTCGGCATCGAGGTAGACGACGGCTGAGCCGGCTGCCTGACGCGCGAGACGACCGGTTTCGAAGCCGATCGTGCGGACGCCGAATGCACCGTTGTCGATGCGCGCTTCGGCGGTATGGATTGTGGGACCCGTCACGGGTGCCCTCCTTCTGCGTACGGGGTATCCGTCCGCGGAGGACCCGAGACCTTTCGGGACTCGCCGGTCTTCGATCGAAACCGCCGACCGCGCCGCAAGGTGCGGGCTTTCGACGATCACTACCGGAGACCGACCTCGAACATCTCGAGTCCTGGCGTCGGATATCTGGTTGTGTTGCACCCGGCTGACTTGGTGTGCGGGCGATCGGGCACACGCGCGGCCACCTGGCTGCGCGCACGCCTTGGCCCAAGGGTACGGGACGTTCGGCGGACTGACCAAAAACCGGGTCCCGGCGTGGTCCATGAGGCTTTACTCAAACTTGGCCGGATCGCATCCGAGCGGCAGGACCCGGCTGCCTATGGTTTGGCTCACGCGATACAAGGAGGCATCCCGTGAATCCCAAGACCAAACTCGTCGCCCTCGGCGCAGCGGCCATCAGCACCGCGGCCCTCATGATGGTGGCGGCACCCGCGCAGGCGGCGAACAAGACCTACACGCTCGCGGCGGTCAAGGCGCACAAGAGCGCCAGCAACTGCTGGTCCGCCGTCAACGGCAAGGTCTACAACCTGACGAAGTGGGTCAAGAAGCACCCGGGTGGCGCAGGCGTCATCAAGAGCATGTGCGGCAAGGACGCCACCGCGGCGTTCAAGGGCCAGCACGGGCTCACCGGCAAGCCCATGACCACGCTCGCGGCCTACCGCATCGGAACCCTCGCGAAGTCGAAGGCGACCCCGACCCCGAAGCCGTCCCAGACGAGCACCTCGACGGCCAGCCCCAGCCCGTCACCGAGCCAGACGGCCGCGACGCTCAACGCCGCGCTCGTGGCGAAGCACGCCTCGGCGTCCGACTGCTGGTCCATCGTGAACGGCAACGTCTACAACCTGACCGCGTGGATCGGCATCCACCCGGGTGGCGCCCCCGTCATCCAGGCCATGTGCGGCATCGACGCCAGCGCCGCCTACACCGGCAAGCACGGCACCGTCTTCAAGCCCGCGAACAAGCTCGCGCAGTACCTCGTGGGCGCGGTCGGCAGCCCGGCCCCGTAGGCCACGACCCGCAGTACGACGAACGCCCCGCACCGGATCACGGTGCGGGGCGTTCGCTGCGTTTGCCTTATCGACGGATGCCGAGGCGCTCGATGAGCGCGCGGTACCGCTCGATGTCCTTCTTCGCCAGGTACTGGAGAAGGCGACGACGACGACCGACAAGCAGCAGCAGACCACGACGCGAGTGGTGATCGTGCTTGTGCTCCTTGAGGTGTCCCGTCAGCTGGTTGATGCGCGAGGTCAGGATTGCGACCTGGACCTCCGGGCTGCCGGTGTCACCCTCGGTGCGGGCGAAATCGGCGATGACCTTGGACTTGGCGTCTGCCATGGTGTACTCCGCGGGCGCGGTTCGGCCCGGAGTCATGCTTCCGCGTGGAGCGGCTGCACAGCCCGGGCGCAATGTCCTGCGCGACGATTGCCGAACAGGTGAGTCGCGATCAGCAAGGCGCCCGCCTTGCCGTCGTCAGGGCCAAGGGTACGCGACCCGGAGTGGGTCTCGCACCACCCGGGCGGAGCGGCGATCATCGCGGCCATGCGCCGCACGAGCGAAACGGCCGCACTGCCCGCCGCGTACGGCTATCCCGCCCAGATTGTGCGCTTTACCTGCATTTGACCGTGCGCACAGGGCGGGCTTCAGGTGCCCTCGCATACGTTCGCGTCACGGAACCATTGGAGGAACCATGAGACCACGATCTGCCACCGCAGCCCTTGCGGCAGCCGCGCTTGCGGCAGCATCGCTGACCGCCGCGGTCATCGGGATGGCCGCAACGGTCGCCCCGGCCTCGGCCGCGACCACGTACACCATGACCGACGTCCAGGGCCACAACACCGCGGCATCCTGCTGGACCGTCGTCGGTGGCAACGTCTATGACGTCACCGCATGGGTGAACCTGCACCCGGGCGGCGCAGGGGTCATCACCGGCATGTGCGGCGTCGATGCCAGCACCGCCTTCCACAACAAGCACGGCTTCGGCGGCACCGCGAACAGCACGCTCGCCGGCTACCAGATCGGCGTGATCGGCACTCCGGCCCCGAGCCCGTCGCCGACCACCACCACCCCGGCCCCGTCGCCGTCGCCGACGACCACCACCCCGGCCCCGTCCCCGTCGCCGACGACCACCACGCCCGCGCCGAACCCTTCCCCTACGGCGTGTGCCACCGATGATGACGAGCACGCGACGACCGGTGGCTCGAACGATGACGAGGACGACTCGGAGGACGAGTCCGACGATTCCGACGAGTCCGACGATGACGTCAAGGCCGTCGTCGTGGACACCGCCACGGTGTGCGCAACGGACGACAGCGAGGACGAGACCGACTTCGAGCACCTCTCGGGTGACGATGTCGAGCACCTCGACACGGTGACCATCGAGTCGATCACCGCGACGCAGCTTGCTGCCATCCCGGTGAGCGCGTTCGAGTCGATGACCGCGACGCAGCTGGCCGCCCTGGCTGCTGCGGCCATCCCGGGCCTGACGCCGGCGCAGCTCGCCGCCCTCACGCCGGCACAGGCTGCCGCCTTGCTCGCCGACCAGATCGCGAAGCTCAGCGACGACCAGTTCGACGCCCTGGCGAAGGCGGCCGTCGCCGTCCTGACCCCGGAGCAGTTCGCAGCGCTGCAGACGGCGATCGTCGCCTCACTCACGCCCGAGCAGGTGCACGAGCTCTCGTCGGCGGCATTCAAGGGCCTCAAGCCCGCGCAGGCCGCGTCGCTCACCGCACCCGCGGTGAAGGCGTTGTCGACGGAGCAGGCTCGCTCGATCAAGCCCGAGTCGCTGGCGAAGGTGGCCCCGGCCGCGCTCGCAGCCGCGAAGGGTTCGGACTGGGTTGCCAAGCTCAGCGCCAAGCAGATCGGTGCCCTCAACGCCAAGCAGGTCAAGGCCCTCGGGCTGAAGGCCGCGAAGCTCGACGGCAAGCAGAAGGCTGCACTCGCCAAGGCGCTCAAGCGCCACTGACGCAACACACGAGCAGGCTCGCCGCAACTCCCCGAAGCGGTGAGCCGGGCCCGTGGCCCAAGGATTCGTCCTTGGGCCGCGGGCTCTTCGTGTCTTCGGGGTCGGTTACTGCTGCTCGGGGGTGAACCACGCAGCCGGCGGCTCTTCGCGCCCCGTCTGCTGGAGCCACATCTGGGCCTGGTTGGTGAGCGCCTGGATCAGCGGGAAGACCTGCTCCGCGGGGATCCGGATGCGCGACACCACCTTCGTCAGCAACACGGTGCCATCGGCCTCGGGGTCGAGCAGCTTGGCGTCGACCAGGGGTTGCTTGACCGAGAGGAAGTCGACGACGAAGGTCGACGGGGTGTTCCAGATGTTCGCGAAGTCGGCGAAGACGCCGGCCTCCTGCCCATCTGGCAGTTCGATGCTGAGTTGTGGCTGCTGAACCTCGATGGGTTCGATTCCCGGATCGTCGGCGGTCATGTCCGGCAGCCTACGCGCGGGGCCCAGCCAGTCCACGGTGCCGCTCAGGAAAGGGCCAGCGCAGTCCTGGTCTCGTCGACATCGCGTGCCATGGCCGCCATGAGCGCATCGATGTCGTCGAACTTCTGCATGCCGCGGATGCGCGCCTCGAAGTCGAGGGCCACGTACTCGCCGTAGAGATCGAGATCGGTGCGGTCGAGCACGTACGCCTCGACGCGACGTTCGAGGACGTCCTCGAATGTGGGGTTCGTGCCGATGGAGATGGCCGCCGGCAGCATTTCGGCGCCCTCGAATCCGTGCGAGACCTCCCCGCGCATGAGCCAGCCCGCGTACACGCCGTCCGCCGGGATGAGCAGGCCGCTCACGGTGCCGAGGTTCGCCGTCGGGTAGCCGATGGTGCGACCCCGCTTGTTGCCGTGGATGACCGCGCCCTCGAGTCGATGCGGCCGGCCGAGCAGGGCGCGCGCCTCGTGCACGTCGCCCTCGATGAGTGCGCCGCGTATGCGGGTGCTCGAGATCCGGTCGACGCCGAACTGCACCGCAGGGATCTCATGCACGATGAGGCCCGCCTGCCGAAGCGTCTCGGCATCGCCGCTGGCGCGGCGCCCGAAGCGGAAACCCTCGCCGACGACGACGATGCGGGCACCGCACGCCGCGATGAGCACCTCGTCGATGAACTGCTGCGGATCCTGCTCGGCTCGCGCCGCGTCGAAGTGGCATACGTGGACGTCGGCGATGCCCTCTTCGAGCAGCAGTTCGCGGCGGCGCGCCACGGTCATGAGCAACGGGATCTCGAGACCGCGAACCACGGACATCGGGTGCGGATCGAACGTGACCGCGACGGGACGCAGGCCCTCGGTTCGCGCCAGGGAGACCGTCATGTCGATCAGCGCCCGGTGACCGGAGTGGACGCCGTCGAACACACCGATGGTGACGACGGAGTGCGACATGGGCATATCAAACCATCCGGACTTCGGTGTTCATGCGGAGAACACCGCATGGTGGTGCCACTGCCCGTCCCTCGCCTCGGACAGCGCGAGCACCGCACCACCGGAGTCGAGCAGGCCGACCAGGCCGGAGGGTGATCCGTTGTCGGCGGGAATGCGGATGCCGTGCCGCACGCGCGCGGACTGGTCGGCGTCGAGGTGCACGACCGCGTACTCGCGGGTGAGGACATCGGCCAACGGCAGCATCGAAATGGAGTCGCCGATCTCCGGCAGGGGGATCGCATCGGCGAGCGTGAAGCGACCCGCGGCCGTGCGGCGCAATGCCGTGAGGTGCGCACCGACTCCGAGTGCGGCTCCCAGGTCACGCGCCAACGCGCGGATGTAGGTGCCGGCCGAGCACTCGACCGAGATGTCGACGTCCACGACGTCACCGTCGCGACGGATCGCGCCGACCTCGAGGGAGGAGATGGTGATGGGTCGCGCCGGGAGTTCGAAGCTCTCCCCCGCGCGCGCCCGCTTGTAGGAGCGGACGCCGTCGACCTTGATCGCCGACACCGCGGAGGGCACCTGCATGATCGGGCCGCGGAACCGCTGCGCTGCAACGTGGATCTCCGCATCGCCGATGTGGCCCGCTGGGGTGATCGACGTGATCTCGCCCTCGGCGTCCTCGGTGTTCGTTGCGGCACCGAGTCGGACGGTCGCGTCGTAGCGCTTGGTGGAGGCCGTGAGATGGCCCAACAACTTGGTTGCGCGCTCGACGCCGACCACGAGCACGCCCGTCGCCATAGGGTCCAGGGTTCCGGCATGGCCCACCGCACGGGTTCCGCAGACGCGTCGCAGTCGCGCAACCACGTCGTGCGACGTCACGCCGGCGGGTTTATCGATGATGACGAGTCCGTCCGCTGCGGTGCGCTGTCGCGGCTTGCCCATGGTCAGCGCGCCGCCGCGTAACGGCGGAGCCCCGCGAAGGCGCAGCCCGGGATCATCAGAGTTCGTCCGACGCTTCGTCGTCGTGCCTATATGGATCGGCTTCACCCGCGAACTCGGCGCCCTGCTTGATCTCGGCGAGTGCGGCGTCTGCGGCGCGCATCTCGCGGAGCAGGCCCTCGAGGTGGGCGGAGGTCTCGGGCACCGCGTCCACCACGAACTTCAGTGACGGGGTGTGCTA
>Ga0079306_1002199_pt1 | contig 11215 bp, 10 predicted proteins | sample Methanotroph_Enr_FD_79181 | JGI IMG/M metagenome (GOLD analysis project Ga0079306, IMG submission 79181) | Enriched soil microbial communities from Old Woman Creek wetland in Ohio, USA - Methanotroph_Enrichment_5 | ecosystem: Environmental > Terrestrial > Soil > Wetlands | place: USA: Ohio...
CGATTCAATGACTAAAGAAACATTCAAATTTATTTCTCCAACCTCAGAAATTATTAAAAGCCCACTGGGTCCGTTAATTAAAAAATGGAAACTTCTACCGCACTAAACGTCAGAAGTCAGGAAATGGCACACTTTGTCCGGAATAGTCAAATTATTCAATGTGGAGTTGGTTGAGATAAAAATTGCAGCTTGAGTTTTTCAGCAGACCATGTATATATCATAACTGCCATACAAAGCCAAAATAAATTGATCGTAATTGATAGTAATCAAATGATTTAGTCGAAAAATTGGTATTATATAATACTTGGTTTTGATTTTTAGTGTTTAGCAAATTATTTAAAGAAAGAAATAAAATTAGTGCTGATTTCTTTAAACTAAAGTAGCGAGTTAAAGTTAAACTAATGTTATTATAAGATTTGTATTGAACATTGTTAATATCAGTATAAACAGGAAAATATAAATTTAATTCATTTACTAAGTAACTACTGTCGATTCTTGAATAATATAAACCGGGGCGGGTTACGTATGTTATTGCTAAATTAAACAATTTGGGATTTGTGTAATTTAATGTGGTTTTAACAAAATATTTTAGAGAAGGGTCTCCTGTATAAGATTTCCCATTTAGATAAGAAGTTTTATTCAAAAATGTATTTGATAAAGAAAATTTTAGTGTTTTTAGTATTAATTGTTCAAAGTAAAATTCAATGCCAAAAATTTTAGTTCGGTCAAAAATCAGAAAATCGTTATTAAATTGTTCTCCACTCTCATTCTTATAGTAAAATGCTGTATTTATTAGCGTATTCTTTTTTTCATAAGTATAATCCAAGGCAATCTGGTAACTGTTTAATAACCTATATTTATATGAATAAAAATAAGGCTGGGCATAATTAAAATATCTCCCCATACTAAGAAGAAAGGAGTGATGAGTAAGCATATTATATCTTAATCCTAATTGTGAACTGAAATTAAACTTCTGGTGGTCTACCGGTATATTTGATCTTATTGCAGAAGATATTATGAGTTTCTTGTTGATATCCCATGTTGAATATAAATAGCCTTCAATGCAATTATTATTAAGAATAGTATCTATATAGAAACTAGGTGAGTTCGGTGAAAAAGCAAAGTAAAAAACGGGAATGCTATCTTTAAATACAGCATTTGAATAACTGTGACTGATTCCAACTTGTATGGCTGCTTTATTATGAATAGTATGTCTATAATTTAGAGAATTATATAATTGGAGATTTTTATCTCGTGTGATCAGATTTCCAAAATTATAACTTGAAATGTTATAATCAATTCCATTATTAAAACTGAGTACTCCTTTTGCAGTGAAGTATTTAATTTGATTGGCAGTAAATGCTCTTTTTTTGCTGGCACTTGATATTCCTTCGTACGAAAATACTTCAGTTGTTACGTTATATTTTTCATCAATAAAATAATTAAAGGTATTAAGAGTAGTATTCTTCCCCAATTTTATAAAAGAATTAATTCCAAAATCTTTGCTGCCAAAATTATTCACACGTGGCATGCTGTTTTTATTAATGGTTAAGAAAGCATCACAGAATTGAACATTACCATATGCCTGAATAAATGATTGTTTTGCCAACTTCTGAGATAAAAATATCCCAGCATTTGCCAGCCCTGCTGAAAATTGGATTTGATTGGTTGATAATTCTTTTTTTGTTTCTATTTCAACCAATCCTGCTGTTGTGTTTCCATAAGTCAAAGGAGGATTACTTGCATAAACATATTGTTTATGAATAATTTCAGCATTAAACAAGCTAAAATTGCCAATTCCATCTATCCGGCTATTTCTCACAGGATTGAGCACCGGAACTCCATTTATGACAACTAACGATCTGTCAGAAGAACTACCGCGTAATGAGGGATTTGCTGTTTCCTCTGTATTTGTGGAGGATGGCATTGAAGTTATAGCTTTCAATGGATCTCCAGATGAAACAGGATTCAGATAAATACCTAATCTGTCAATTTTAATTACTGAGAAATTTTCTGATACAGGATTACGTGCTGTAATCATAACCCCATCGAGTAAAATAATATTATCTTCTAAAGAAATTGTTATGTATGTATTTGTATCAATATCCTGAACACTAATTTTTTTTTCTTTGCATGATAAATGCGAAATGATAAGCGTATCACTAATCGAAATATTGTTGCATATAAGAGTAAATTCGCCATTAAAATCACTTATTGTACCATCTGTTATTTTGTTTTTAAAATAAATGTTGGCTGCAAAGAGTGGCACATTGTCACTATCAACAACCTTACCTTTTAAATAATCCTGGCAGAAAGAATTATCTAAAAAAACAGATAAAAAAAGTACAATCAGAATTACTTTCATTTAATTTCCAATTAGCTTCGGTGCATATTGATTAATCGAATAGCTATCAGGAAATATTTTTAGCCCTTCCTGATAATACTTTTTAGCTGAATCCCAATTTTCTTTCTCAATATAAAACCGCACAAGCATCGCATAAGATTCTTCTTTACCCCACGATGGCAAAACTGAATTTCTTACTTTCTGATCGGGTAAGGAAATGGCTTTCAATAAATACGTTTCAACTTCTTTTCCTCCGCCATATTTTGCAGGAGTATAATAATCATGACTTGCATAAACAAAATTAGCCCGCAAATTCGAAGGGTCTGTTTCCATCGCATATTTTAAATACTTTTTTGCCTTACCTGAAGAAAAAGAAGCTTTGATACCCGGGGTAAATTGAATCGAAAAACTTTGAAGCAAGGCAAGCATCGCATAATCTTCAACATTCTTCTTTTTCATGTCTTCGAAAATATCAATACCTTCAAGAATTGTTTTTTCGGAATTCGGTTTATCTTTTACTTTTAAGAAATAAATAGATTTATAATACAATAAATATCCTTTCCAATATAATAGAATATTGCTTGGATTTTTGCTGTGCTGATTAGTTAAATTTACCAAAATGCTATCCATAGGTCTTGCGGATTTATCAATAACACTTTTAACAAATGAATTATATGCTTTAAACTGAATACTGTCAATAGCTTTTTGCTGATTGATTGAGAATTTTTGAAATTGTTCACTATAATCATCCCCTTTCTGATTTGAAGAAAAGTTGCAGCTCGAAACCAAACATTGGAGTATTATGGCTGAGATTAAAAGTTTTTTCATACCCTTAGTTCCTATATTATTACTATTTGGTTTTTATAACAAACATATTAGTATTTGAAGCAGATATGCAGTTCGTTTAGATTGCATTTATTTCCCAACTAGCTTTGGTGCATATTGATTTATCGAATAGCTATCAGGAAATATCTTTAACCCTTCCTGATAATATTTTTTAGCTGAATTCCAATTTTCTTTCTCAATATAAAACCGCACAAGCATTGCATAAGATTCTTCTTTACCCCACGAAGGTAAAAATGGGTTTCTTGTCTTCTGATCAGGAAGGTATATTGCCTTTAGTAAGTACTTTTCAACTTCTTTTCCTCCGCCATATTTTGCAGGAGTATAAAAATCGTTGCTTGCATAAACAAAGTTTGCCCGTAAATTCGATGGGTCTATATCCAAAGCAGAAATTAAATTCTTTTTTACTTCACCTGAAATAGCGGAAGCTTTAATTCCCAGTGTAAATTGAATTGAAAAACTTTGAAGCAGGGCAAGCATCGCATAATCTTCACTATTCTTCTTTTTAATATCTTTCAGGATATCAATGCCTTCAATTATTGATTTTTCGGAATTCGGTTTATCATTCTCTTTTAAGTAATAGATGGCTTTGTAATACAACAAATATCCTTCCCAATATAAAATAATATTATTTGGATTATCTTTATACAGATTGGTTAAATTGCCCAAAACGCTATTCAGAGGACTTGCTGATTTATCAATGATACTCTTTACAAATGAGTTATATATTTTGAATTGAATGCTATCCAATTCTGATTTTGGCTTGTTCTGAAGAAAATGTGATTGCCTGATATACTTATTGTAATTTTGGCTGGTGAGTTCACCGTAAATAGGACTCAAATAAGATAAAACCAAAAAGAAGAAGAACAGATTTTTCATGATTATACCATTTTTATTAATGAGAAAATTAGTAAAGTCCATAAAAAGAAATGCAAGTACCAAAATTTACTAAATAAATGTTGAGTATATGCTTCCTTATAAATAGATTTAAAATTAGTACTGTTTTTCGATTTCGTATAGATTTTTTTCACTAACTGAAGAATTACAAAATCGGAATAAATTGGGTTCGTTTCAATTATTAGTTGGAAAAACAGGGCGTATTTAATTATATCGTTTGTAATACCAAATGAGTAAAATATTAAACAAACACCCACTATTATCAAATAAGCAAAAAAACCGGAAAGCAGATAAAGTACTTTTTGATATAGTATATATGGCCACTTTACAGAAACATAAAAGTGAGGGAATGGCGTATACTCCAAACCCATACCGGTAATCTTTAGTTTTAATAAGCGTGAACAAATCACGTGTCCTAATTCGTGAAGAATCGTAAAAACAAACACCAATATGCTTATTTTTAATAAAATCATCTTACGATCTTTAGCCTTTTATACAAAAAGTAAAACAAAATGACTGGTAAAAAAGCCCAGAATGCTAAGTGGAAAAACATAAAAGTTTCAGTTCTTAACAAAGAAAGAATGGGGTTAAGAGGCAAAAAATTGGCTACATCAGCTACATTTTTATTGAATGAACTAACCGGATACAACGAATTGCTTGTAAATAGTACTACAAAGTACACAAGATTTATCAACCCTTTATCTGAGGAACTAACTTTAATGTCAGAGAAAGTTAAACACAATCCCAGGAATGAAAATATCCATAATCCTATAAAAATACCTAAAGTTATACCTACGATATCCGTAAGTTTTAAGCTACAGGAAAATAAAACGAATGAAGTAATGTTCAAACATATAACCAGAACAAATGAAATAATAAACCGACAAATTATAATACCAGTGAAATAATATAAAATATTTATTGGCATTTTTTTCAAAATCCGTATAGTTCCGTTATTATAATAGGTCTTTATAGTTGTTCCAATTGCAAACAATCCGTCACTTGCAATAGACATACCAATTACTCCGGTTAGTAAAAAATAAGTATATTCTTTATCGGAAAATGTTCCGAAAATACTACTAAAGATAACAAATATAAATAATGGGAAAACTAATGACCAAAATACGGCTTGTTTGATCCGTAGAAAAGACAAGAGTTGAATATTAACTGTTTTGAGGATCAGCTTAATCATTTTTTGTAGGTTAAATAGAAGTAAACATCTTTTAAGCTGGAGTCGAGAATTGAAAAATTAGTAGTTAAACTTCTTACTTTATTCAGAACTTTTTTATCACTGTTAAAAATAACAAGTGTATTGTTATGAACATAATAGCTAAATCCATTCAGATTTTCTTCAACGAACGTGCTAAATGGGAGTACAATTATTTTGTCAGAAGGTAGTTTTTCTTTAAAGTTTTTTGGGTCAAACGCAGGACAAACCATACTTCCTTCAAATAAAAAAATAACTTTATCAGAAACTTTAGCCGCCATTTCCCAATCATGAGAAGTAAAAGCAATGGTATTACAATTCCTTCTTATCGAATTCCATATTCTTTCTATAATTGTTGGATCAATTCCCGAGAAAGGTTCATCCAATACAAGCAATGCTGGATTATGAAATATGGCAATTAGAATTGCCAGTTTTGTTCTTTCTCCTTGAGAGAGGTTTTTTACAAGCGAAGACAAGACCTTTCGTAACCCAAAAATATCTATATATGTGTTACAAATGTTAGCATCAATTTTATAGATGGAAGCAAAATAATCAATAAATTCCTTCATCTTAAGAAACGGAAATATTAATTGATTATCGTATACAATACCAATACTTCCAAACACTTCTTTTTTACTTGGGAAATACTCTACACTTCCAATATTCGGATTGAAATCTTCCAACATGATGCCTATTAAGGTAGATTTCCCTGACCCGTTTGGACCAAGTATGGATAAAACTTCACCTTTAACTAAATCAAAAGAAATATTCTTCAATATTTCCTTTTTGCTTGCTTTTACACTTACATTATTTATTGATAACAACATCATCACATTGCTTTTTCCCAAAAATAATTATACTATGAACTGTCTCAAAAACTCCATCTATTCCCAGGTATTCATTGACTTTATCATCAATACAACTGCCTATCATACAAGAGCCTAATCCTATATATTCGCACAAATAACTTATTGCTAAACCAACATAGCCAACTTCCTGCAACATAAACCGATAACCGCGTTCACCATATTTTATGCTGTTGCGCTCAATCAAACCAGTAATAAAAATAACTCCGGATGAGTTTTTGATATTTACATAAGGTTCAGCATTAATTATTGCTTTGAGTTGATCTACATGATTTCCTTCTTTAACGAATTCTAAATAATTATCTCTATCCTGATAATGATAAAGACCTGCCTCAATCTGGCTATTGAATAATGTTGTGTAAATTTCTAAAGGAAATAATCCTCCGGCTGAAGGCACATTTCTATATCCAACATGATAATCAGAATTTGGTATTTTTGTTTGAAAAGTAATGCCATATGAATAGTACAGAATATGAAAAAGTTCATTCAATGATACTTTATAATTTGGATCATAGTTTCTTAGGCTTCTGCGTTTATTAATTAAAGTTAAAAAAGGATCATCTTCTATATCGTGAAGAAACTCATTCAAATCAGTTTTCTTTTGACCTGGATAAAATTTGTAGGGCTGAATAGATCGCTCAGTTACATATGGGTTTCGGAATCGACCAATTTCCTCACCTTGCTCCCTTGAGGAAAAACTATCAAGTTTTGTATTCTCGTGGTATAAAATGCTTAATAAATCCCGCACTTTTGTTGTATCGTAAAGGGAATTATCTTTTTCCTTATATTTCAATTTAATTTTTTCAAAATTCATTGTGTGGAATTTTAGAACTTTTGAGTACTTTAGAATGCTTGTCTTATGTTTATGCCAATTTTAAATCAGGAATTTTCATTGTTTTTATGGGAAGGGATGGGGATACTTGTTTAATGCCGCATAATCTTTTCTGCCATATCCAAGTAATTCGGGAACCTCATAAAGCCGTTTACCACCCGAGAAATAAAACGGGTATCCACCAGATAATTGAATTAATTGTGGAATTATTATTTTAATACTGAAAGAGCATAATTGTCGTACATCAGGTGTTGTAATATCCTTAAAAAGAACATTGTATCCTTTCGATTTAAAAATATTTAGTATCTGCCTTATCTCTTCAATTTCATTTGTCTTATTCTGAGCATTGAAATCTATTACGTGGTTTTCGGGTGCATTTATCCATTTGTCAAATATGGGCCATAAGTCAGTCCGTTTTAAATAGAATACTGAATGATCTCCAAATGTTAGAATTTCATTAAAATCATCAGATGGGATCCATACTTTTTTTTCTCCAAGAATCCATCTGAAATAAGGAATGGCCTGCCCGATTTCCTGCACTACTTTCCTAGTCGCATCGCCGATTGTGCCTCTGGTTGCCGATCCAACTGTGATAAATTTGCCATATTCAGTTTCCCCGAAACATATACCAAATACTGACGGAACATCCAAATCGTAAGTCATATCAAATAAATGCCATTCATAGTGTTTTGGAAATAATTTTTCCAAATACGCTTTAACTTCATCAGTAATGACAATTTTCCTGGGAACAATATTATTCATCCAGGTAATTACAAAGCTATCCCGTTCAATACATTCATAAAGTGCCGTTAAAATTGCCTTATTGAAATTCGAATGGGATGCCAATCCTGTCGAATTGCTTGCAGTAACATATAAATTGTCCTTTGAAAAAGGCATATATATAAATTGACCGGGCAGCCAGGTTTCTTTTCCATTAGTAAGATCTTTACATTCGAACCAGGTTAACTCCACGTCTTCAGTAAATTTCACCATGCTATACTTTTTCGACTTAAAATATTCGTATTGCTCGTCGTGAAATAATGCATACTCGCTGAGTGGAATAGTATTCTTATTTAAATTCTTATAATTACTTTTTATTCCCTCAGCCAGATTGTGAAAAGCCGGAGCATATCTTTCAAGTGTCTCTCCAATAGTTCCTGCCAAGGCTAACTTCCAGTTGGTCCCACAAGAGCCACTTCTTCCTTCTGAGTCTTCACCTCCCAGTTCCTTTGTATTACACTGCCACACTCCGTAGTTAACGATTCTTGGATCCGAGCTCATTCGGGGCAATTTTATGGTATGCAATAAAATACCAACTTCATTTGAAATGCCACTCAATCCTTTTATAAAGAAATTTCTATTATTCATAATCACTAAATTATTTTAAGGATATTGTTTCCAGCCATGGTGAAGAATTATATTCTAACTCAGGTTTACATGTTTCACAAAATGGAACTTTTAATAAACCATGTCTGGTGACTTCAAAATTGAGGGCATTGATGCTTATATAATGCTTCCACACTACAGGTACTGTCCATAATTCATAAAATTTAATTATTTCCAAAACTGATATACTGGCAACTATATCATAGTATATCTCAAGACGTGGAAATGTATCAGGTTTTGAACTCAATTTACCTTCTTTTAAATAGCTTTCATAACTATTAAAGTAGTTTATGTAATCGTGATTGCTTTTAACTCTTTTTATTAGGCAATCATAACATCCTGTTTCTTTACCATAAAAAATGGGTCCTATCTTAAAAAAGTATTCTTCCAGACCTCCAATAAAAAGCCAGGGCTTTTTGAATTCTAATGCCTTTTTGTTTACTTTCTCAATTACAAAAGGATTCCATTCCGCTCCATCCATGATCAAAAAGTCATATTGTTCAAATAATGTATCCAAATAACTATCCTTTGATTCAATAATTTCCAGAGTGCTTATGTTTTTAAATTCTTTAAAATTAATCTGAGAACATTTCTCAATAATTTTTTCTGATAATTTACTTTCTCCTATTAATAACAAAGCAATATTTTCGAGTTTTTCACCTTCGAACTTATAGTTTGAGGAGATACCATTATCATTTTTCTTTAGCTTCCCTTCCATTTCAAAAAGTTCACTTTGGGGAAGCATGTCGAAATCATTTAAATTTGACAATACATCAATTACTTTAGCTTCTTCGTATTTTTCGCTTAATTTCTCAAAAAGGTTCAGTAGTGAAATTGATTTATTTTTTGCTTCCAGTAAAAGAGATTGAAATATCTGATATTTTTCATCACTATCAAATTCAATTGAATATGTGTTAGCTTTAGTCCTTACTTGATAACAATTATTTGCATTATCATAAAAAATGTCTAAATTCTCGAACATAATTTCTTATTTAATTCGGTGAAAAATGATTACAACTATTTTTAGTTTATTATTTAAAACTATATCCTTACAAATCTGACTTTAATAAGGATATAGTTTAGTGGAATCAAATGCTAAGTCACAATAATTACAGTGCTTTCATTTGAATTGCAGCAGCAACAGCTACAGCAGCAGCAGCAACATGGAAGTGCAGCAGCTACTAATGATAAGGAATTTCTCCTTGATAGTTTTGTGATTTTCATTGCTGTGATTTTTAAAAATTTCCGGGCTGCATTTAAAGTGGCATCACCCTCTTCACTTGTTTAGTATTATGGCCATTGGTACTAAAACAAATACGAAGATAAATTACAAAATCAGGATTTCGGCAAAGTGGTCATCTTATCTAATAAGTGGTATGATTTCACTAATAACTGGTCGCTTTTGACAAATATCTGGTCATATTAAGTATTCACTTTTGGAATTTTTTAAATAAATACGCTCTTCTCCGGCTAACTTTTATCTCAGAATGGTTAATATGCAAAATTTTTCTTTGACATGAGAACTCAATCCCTGAAATATGATTCGGATTTATGATAGTATTATTGTTGACTCGTAAAAAGCCAAATTCATTAAGTTCAACTTCAAAGTGTTTAAGGAGTTTTGATGAACTGATAGGTTCCTGGTCAGTATGATATAGAGTTGTAACATAACAATCACAGATAAGATGAGTAATAGTGTCAATGCCTATCAGCGTAGTCCGTGTTTTCTCACAAACGGCTATCTTTTTCCCAATTTGTTTGCTAAAGTCGAAGTTCATAAATATAAAGTTTTACAGCATGAAAGTCAAGAACAAATGTGTTGCAAATTGTGAATGAAGCCTGCTTTCCAGCAAAAAATGCAACTTAAATAATTATAGGTTACTTTTTCATAGTTTATATTCAAACTTGCACCAGGTTGCGAAAATTTGAATTGTGGAATTTAGTTCTTTAGAAGTATTACAAGCTTAAGCTCAATAGTTAGTTTTCAATTAAATTTATTTTGGAAAAAATTTTTACTTTATATTTTAGTTTTAACAGATTAAAATAATTCGTTTTTTTAATGCTAATAACAAATGTATAACAAAATAATTGAAATAAAACAATTTGCGGCAACATATTTTTCATATATCATCAATAATTCATGGTCGTATTGTATTGGTTATCATTAATATAAAATTGCAATACAGACAATTCTGTACTGAAAAACAAATATTATTCCATTAAAACAATAATAGCAAAGCTTCAGAATCTAAGGCTGTACATATCAAGTTTTCAGGATAATAGCACACTTATATATCCAGATTTTTTAAAAAGGTAATACCATTATATAAAGATTTTTCAAATATTTAAAAATTTAGTATTCAACACTCTGTCAATCAATGGTATATAATTAAAAAAAGTTATCAACAGGTCATTATGCCTTTTTAGGACTGAAGTGAGTTAGCCAGAGAGCAAATGTGTTGAAAGTTTTAATGTTAGCATGTGTGTAGGTAAAAATTGCAACTCTTTTTGCGATCGGGAATTTTGGGGTCTTCTACGCCTTGAGCCCAACGGCAATCCGTCTAATAACCCTAAAGAAAGGCAATTTTCAGACTTAAATTATGGTTAAAATTATGCAAAAGGATTGATATACGGGTTGTCAGTTTCAGAAGTAATTTCCATGGGTTGAAAAAGTTGCTTCGGTATTCCGCACTCAATTCAGCCTAATTCAGGCTAAAAGCGAAAATCAATGTGTTCAGGTTAATAAAACAGCACTAATACCAAAATCCAGGCCTTGGAACCCGGATTAAACCATTCGACGAAATAGATGTAAGAATTTAATCCCCATGGGTAAATGGCAC
>Ga0079306_1002203_pt1 | contig 11210 bp, 8 predicted proteins | sample Methanotroph_Enr_FD_79181 | JGI IMG/M metagenome (GOLD analysis project Ga0079306, IMG submission 79181) | Enriched soil microbial communities from Old Woman Creek wetland in Ohio, USA - Methanotroph_Enrichment_5 | ecosystem: Environmental > Terrestrial > Soil > Wetlands | place: USA: Ohio...
CTCCGGCGCCTGTGCCGGCTGTGGCGAGACACCCTACATCAAGCTCATCTCCCAGCTGTTCGGCGACAGGATGTATATCGGCAACGCGACCGGTTGTACCTCCATCTATGGCGGCAACCTGCCCACCACGCCATACACCAAGCGTGCCGACGGCCGCGGCCCCACCTGGGCCAACTCGCTGTTCGAGGATAATGCCGAGTTCGCCGCCGGGATGCGCACCACGGTCAATAAAATGGGCGAGCAGGCTACCGAGCTGTTAAACGCAGCCGCGGCCGCGGGCATTGTCAAACAAGAACTGGCTACCGCCATTCTGAATGCTGACCAGACCACCCAGATGGATATCGAGGCTCAGCGGACCAGAATCGACGAGCTGAATGCAGCCCTGCTCAAGAACAGCGATCCCATCGCCCGCAGGCTCCTCCACCTCACCGACTTCCTGACCAAAAAATCGGTCTGGGCCTTCGGCGGCGACGGCTGGGCCTATGACATCGGCTACGGCGGACTCGATCATGTTTTGGCTTCCGGCGAAAATGTCAATATTCTCGTCCTCGATACCGAGGTGTACTCCAACACCGGCGGACAGATGTCGAAATCGACTCCCCGTGCGGCTACCGCGCAGTTCGCCGCCGGCGGTAAGAAGATGCCGAAGAAGAACATGGGCGTGATCTTTGCCACCTACGGCAATGTCTATGTCGCCCAGATCAGTCTCGGCGCCAATCCGGCCCAAGCCATCAAGGCCATCGCCGAGGCCGAGGCCTATGACGGGCCGTCGCTGATCATCGCCTATGCGCACTGCATCAACCACGGCATCAATATGGCCCTGGGTCTTGAACAGCAGAAGAAGGCTGTGGCCTGCGGACACTGGCCACTGTACCGCTTCAATCCGCAACTGGAGGCACAGGGCAAAAACCCGCTCATCATTGATTCGAAAGAACCGACCATAAGTTTCGAAGAATATGCCCTTGCCGAAAACCGCTATCGTATGCTGAAGCGGGTCAATCCGGGCATGGCTGATCAACTCCTGGCCGAATCCCAGAAGGATGACCTGAAAAACTGGAAGTTCCTCAAGAGCCTGGCAGTTGCCCTGGAGCCGGTAGCAGTCGAGGAAGGAAAGTAGAACTCATTCTTCATTATTGCTCTCGATTCCCTCTTCTCGCAAGATTGGGAATCGAGAGAATGCAGCAATAAAAAAGGCCGAGTGGAAAATCCACTCAGCCTTTTTTATTGCATTTTGTTCTTCCTGCTATTTATTTTCGACTCTCGTTTCCGCCTTCTTGCGCTCCGTTTCCGCCTTCAACTCCTCATATTCCTTGATCGAATCCATGACAGCCTGATCTTGCCGAGCCTTGATCTCGACAATCTTTGCCTTGACCTTCTCCGGCTTAATCTTTATGAGCGGAGCGCCAAACAAGGTTGCCGCCAGGTATTTGAAGGAAAAGAGCATCAATTCGACATCGTCTTCCTTGATTTTCTTGATGGTCTCCTCATCGATTTCATAGGTGTCGAGAAATGAGCTTTCAAAAACAAACTTGCGGAAGGTGGCGATATCGGTTGAAGCCATGAAGAACATCCGTTTGGCTTGCTCCGACAAGGTCGCTTGCTGGCCGAAGGATTTCCGGCGCATGACGAGACGCAACCATTCCTTGTTCATCTCATCCCGGACATCGACGCCCTGATCGGCCCGCCACTCCCGAATGGTCCACTCCTTGTCTTCCTCAAAGCCCTTGCAATGGTCTTCGCGGACAATGAAGAAAAACTTCTCTTCCTGGGAAGTCTGTTCAGTGCCGTCGGCATCCCTGCTGCCGCCTTCATGGAAGTCTGCCATTCCCACCGGATAGTACCGGCAGGCACTCGGCCGGTCGGTATAGACGGTGCAGCCATCAGGGGTGACGAACGGGCACTTGTTGTCTTCCTCCCGCAGCTTGAGCATTACCCCCGGCATGTCGGTTTTTTCCAGGTATGTGGGCTGAGTGTACTTGTGCAGAAATTCATAGGCAGGTATTTCCAGCCGCTTGGTCAACTGCAGAATATCATAGGGAGTAAGCACAATCTTTATGCCACCGCAGCAGGCAGTAAAACATCGTACCCCGGGATGGCAGCGAAACTTGAGTTTGCTGTCCAGCGATAATTTCACCGGAACAATGGACGATGGATTTTTTTCCTTGCCGAAGATGGTTTGCTTCGCGGTGCTTTCTACTTCCTTAGTCATGTACATCACCTGAAAAATTATTAAATCGAATTCCCGGAAGGGAAAAGTTGCTTTTTTATGCAGTCTCCCATATTAAACATCGCAGCTTGATGTGTAAACCTATTTCACCATCTGGCGGATGCTTTATCGCACAGCAAATGAGAAGACGGGTTGGGTCGCTATTCGTGCCCTTTCATGCTTATTTCTTGCAGTTTTGTTTTTTTCTTAATATAAGTCACCTTGCTTATTGTTATGATTTTCTACTTAGTATACCGGGCAGCCGGTAGAAAAAGGTTTGAAAGAATGAAATTGTTCAGCCGTCCGATCGATTTGACCGGTGTCAGTACCGTTGTGTATCACCTTCCAGATGGTCCCGCACTCGCCCTGAAAATTGAAGGCATCGAGGAATATCTTGATCTCGAGCTCGAGCTCGGTCATGTGTGCGATACTTCCGACATAGACGGGGTGCTCCATTTTTTCCCCAAAGGCAACGCCTGATTAGTACCTTAGAAATTCATTTCTTGTTTTTTCAGAATTTCGTGAAGGTACTTATCCCCCCTTGTGGGGGGTTAGCCCTTAACCTGTAACCTTTTCTGTCATGCCGGCAAAAAGGCCAAAGTACCTTCCCGACCTTCGCTGCGACAGCCATGTCCACACTCGTTTCTGTGGTCATGCCACTGGCGAAATGGAGGAGTACGTTCAGTCAGCCATCAGCCGCGGCCTCAGGAAAATAGTTTTTCTTGAGCATATGGAGGAAGGAATTCTCACCCAGGCCAAAACCTGGCTTTCGGAGGAGAATTTCGATCGCTATTTTGCCGAAGGCAAGCGGCTCCGGGAGCAGTACGGTTCACAGATCGAAATCGGCCTGGGGGTTGAGTGCGGCTACAACGAAGGCCATACCGAAGCCCTGCTCACCCGCCTTGGGAAACGCCAGTGGGACCGGATCGGGATTTCCTGTCATTTTATGAAGCTCCCCGACGTCCCTGAACACCTCAACATGTTCAGCAAAAAGGCGGAAAATATCGACTTGGCCCGCCGGTTTGGTCCCGAGAAAATACTTGATCGGTATTTCGCCAACCTGCACCAGGCGATCCGCCAGTTGCCGGGGACGTTCGTCTGCCACCTCGACGCTGCTCTGCGGCGTGTTCCGGGCATCACCCTCACCGCCAACCACTACCGGATGATCGACGAACTGCTCCGGACGGTGAAAGAGAAGGGCATGGCCCTCGAACTCAATACCTCCGGCCTCGACATGCGCGGCGAACCTTTTCCGACCCGGCGAATTCTATCGATGGTGCTGGCATATGACATCCCGCTGGTGCTCGGTTCGGATGCGCATAAACCGGACGACGTCGCACAACATTTTGCCGACATCGCCGATTTTATCCCTTTAGTACCTTAGAAATTCTTTTTTGTCTTTTAGAAAGAATTTCGTGAAGGTACTTATCCCCCCTTGTGGGGGGTCAGGATCTTGTCCATAGCCGCCCCAAGGCTTTTGACGTTGAACGGCTTGTGCAGGATGGAGTTGACGCCTGCGGCAAGGGCTGCATCGTTATCCTGACTCTCGTTCTGGGTGGTGACCATGATGATCGGCAGGGTCTTCGCATTGTATTTTTCCCGGATCTTTTCGGAAAGCTGAATGCCGGTCATCTCCGGCATATTGAGATCGGTCAGGACCATCAGCGGCTTTTCCGTCCGCAGCCACTCCACAGCCGAGGCGGGGAACTCGAACAGTACCGGGTCATAGCCCAGCTCATGGAGCGTGGCCTTGTAGATATTGAGGATCATCCGCGAATCGTCGACCGCCACCACCTTCGGCCGCACCCCCTGTTCCTCTTCACCGGTAATCTTCTTGGCAAAATCGTTTTTCCCCGCATGCACCAGCAGCTTATGGTAATGATCCCGGATATCCTTGTGGGTATGCGGGAGATAGATTAGAGCCAGTTCCACGAACACCTCATCGTCGGCGAGAAAAAGAAAGACATTGTCGACCTGGGCGTTGACAATGATCTTGGCGATATGCCGAGCTTCCTTCTCCGGGCCGCGCAGCAGGTTCTTGATGCCCGCACCGAGAATCGCCGAGAAATTGCGGTCGATCGCCCTCGCCGCGGCAATGCAGACATGATCCTCCGGATCGGTCAAACCGGCGGTCAGCGTGTAGGCGCCTTTTTTCAGGGGTAAAAGAGCGAGGGCCTCGTAGGCGGAAAAGCGAACGTTGGCACTCTTCGGCTCGTTGCCGAGCAGCTTGCGGATGGGGATAACGGCCGATTCGTCGCCGATATCGCCCAGCACATTCATGGTGTGGATACGCAGATCGGGGTCGTCATGCAGCAGGTTTTCGATCAGGATCGGCACCGCCTTCGGGCCGATCCGAACCAGCTCGGTCTTGGCAAAGGTCCGCATGTGGGCATAGTGGGACCGGAGCGTGTCGTTCAGTTTTTCCAGGGAAATCTGGTCCTGCACCTGGGAGAAGATGGAGAGGATCAGGTAATCGATCTCGTTATCGGTGCCCATCCGTTCGGCCAGGCGATGCATCGCCGAAGGAGTCCCGACCTGACCGAGCGCCTGAACCGCGGCGATGATCAGCTCGCGACTGGCGGCATAGAGATAGTCGGTCAGGGTATTGATCGCTTCCGGATCGCCGATCTGCCCCAGGCTTTCGATGATGTTCAGAATCTCCGCATCGTCTTCGGATACGGCGATCAGTTCGAGAAGGACCGACGTCGCTTCCTCAAGCCGCAACTCCCCTACCAGCCGGATGAGTTCCGATTTGTCTTCGATAGTCGGAGAACCAAGAAAGGCGATCAGCTTATCGGGATAGGCGAGGAGGATCGAGAGCATGGTCTCGCGGATGATCGGCATCTCCTCGGCGACCTCGGCCTGATGTTTCAGCAGATAAATGAACAGCGGGACGGAAAATTCGGCATCGGCGCGGGTCAGATAATAGATCAACCTGTTGCGGGTCTTGAGGTCGACATCCCTGATATGCGCCAAAACGAGTTGCCCCTTGAGCAGATCTCCGGTTTTGATGTTATCCTGGATTTCTTCGATCATGTGTTGCGGATTCAGGTCAGCCATAAGAATTTTGCTTACTCCTTCGCCAAAAGAATACTTTTGAACAGAACGAATTTCCCGGTTAATGCGTCAATAATACCATGCGAAAAAGCCGTTTGTCGAATTTTCAGCATTATCGCGGCGATTTCTTCCCGCAGTCGTGCGCCGGTCACACGACGCACGATGTTGAACAAAAAGTGCTACTTAACAGGCAGCCAGTCCGCGCCCATCCTTCTGATGACGTTGAAGCCTCCCGGCAGCACCAGATTATTGGTGAGGCCCACATGATCGAGAAAGACCTGGACCTCAAACGACCTCGAGCCGGCATTGCAGAAGAGTATCAAGGTCTTGTCGGCCGAGAGCTCGCGGTACCTGTCCCGCACCTGTTCATAGGGAAGCGAACACCAGAGCCCGCTGCCGAACCGTTCGACAAATGGCGTCGCCTGCTTTGGGTGGCGAACGTCGACCACCTGCCAGTCCGGATGCGTGGAAGGGTTGGCCATCCAGGCATAAAACTCCTCCATGGCGATCTGCCGCATCCGTCCGTCACAGAGATTATCAGCGATGTAGGCCGCGGCGTTGATCGGGTCGATGGCTGAGGAGAACGGCGGGGAATAGGCCATCTCGATATTGCCGAAATCGTCGATGGTAGCGCCGCTTGCAAGGGCCACGGCCGCGGCATCGATTCGAACAGACAGGGCATCGTTCATCGGCCCGGTCCCTTGAAAACCGAGCACCTTCCTGGTCTTGCGGTCGAAGATCAACTCTAGGCAGACGATATCCTGACCCGGAAAAAAATGGGCTCGGTCCGAAGGCGAAGAAAGAGTGAAATCCGCGGCAAAACCTTCGGCACGGGCCGCCGCAAGGCTCAGGCCCACGGAACCGATGGAGAGCTCGAAGGCCTTCAAAATAAAGCTGCCGACCCCGCCTTTGAAGGTGGAATGGAGGCCGGCCATATTATCAGCTGCCACCCTGCCCTCCTTGTTGGCCATGCTGCCGAAGGGCGCAACGAACCGCCTGCCGGAAACCAGGTGGGCGATCTCGACGCAGTCGCCCGCAGCATAAATATCGTGATCGGAGGTCTGCATCCTGGCATTGACCACGATCCCGCCGGTCCTGGAAACCATGAGACCCGCCTCGCGAGCCAAATCCGCCCGCGGTCTGACACCCGCCGCCATGATCACCAGATCGGCATCGAGCATCCTCTTGCCGGTGCGGACGCCCACTGCCTTGCCGCCTTCGACGACGATCTCTTCCGCAGCTTCGCCCAAGTACACCTCGACGTTATGGTCGCGCAGATGCTTCTGAAGGATCGCCGCCAGCGGCCAGTCGATAATGCGGGGCAGCAGCTGGTCCATGTATTCGACGATGGCGGTTTCGATCCCCCATAGATCGGTGAGCGCTTCGGCCATCTCGATGCCGATGGCACCGCCGCCGATAACCACCGCGCGGCCGACCTCGCCCCTGCCCAACCGCTCCTTGATGGCCACCGCCTTATGCAGATCGCTGATGGTAAAGACGCCGTCGGCGGTATTGCCTGGGATGGGGAGAATCACGGGCTGGCTGCCCGTGGCGAGCAGCAGGGTATCGTAAGAGATGTCGCTCTGCTTGCCGGTCGGCAGATCTTCGACCAGAACCGTCTTTTTCGTCCGGTCGATGGAGATGGCCCTGGTCGAGGTCAGCGTTTTGACTCCTTTTGCCTTGGCGAAGAAAAACTCATCGCGCAGCATATGAAAACTCGTCGACCGCAGTTCCTTTTCATCGGCCACATCGCCCGAGACGTAATAGGGAATGCCGCAGCCGCCATAGGAAATGATGCTGTCCTGGTCGATGACCGTCACCTCGGCATCCGGCAAGAGACGTTTGACCCGACACGCCGCCTTGGGTCCGGCGGCAACTCCACCCACTATGACAATTTGCTTAGCCATTTTAAAAATCCACCTCATCTATCTGTTGGTTCTGAAACGTATTCCCCTCGCCTGAAGACCGGCGCATTTTTTCCGCACGAATTATAGACATATGAACACTATCCGTTCCAAGATACAACATTTTACTTCAGCGGGCTCTTCAGAATCTCCAGGCGCAGTCGGTGGCGTTTGTCAAAGAGCAGCAGCCCGGACATCCAGATCGCCGAGATGACCCCGAAACCAGTGCCGGCGGCAATCAGGAACATGATCAGGATCTGGTATTTCACCGCCTCGACGGGCGGCGTGCCGCCGAGAATCTGGCCGGTCATCATCCCCGGCAGGCTGACCAGTCCGGCTGCCGCCATGGAGTTGATGATCGGGATCATTCCGGTCCGCATGCATTCGCTCCGCAGATCCCGGCTCGCCTCCTGCCAGGACTGGCCGAGCAACAGGCGCTGCTCGATGACGCCGCTCTGTTTGTAGAGCTGGTCGGTCATCCGGTCCATGGCAAGAGAAATGCCCGTCATGGTGTTGCCGAGCAGCATGCCGAGCAGGGGAATCGCGTACTGCGGAGTATACCAGGGATCGACCCGGATGATGACTACCAGGGCCAGCGCGGTCACCGAAAAAGAGGAAACGAACATGGCGCCGAGGCTGAGGGTGAAGCCGGAGATCCCGGCGATCTTGCGCTGCTGCCGAGCCCAGACCTCCCGGCCGGCGGCGAGCAGCATGACGGTCGCCATGAGCAGGACCAAAAGGAGGCTGCCGCTCGCAAAAAGATAGCGCAGGACGAGACCGATGAGGAGGAGCTGCGCCGTCATCCGGCAGCTGAAAAGAATGATCTTCTTTTCCAGGCCAAGACTCAGCAGCATGCTGAAAAGGGAAAGGACAACCAGAAGAGACGCGGCGATGGCCAGATCGAAACTGCTGAGACTGATCACATTCATTGTTCCCTCTCCTCGCGCTCGGAAAAAGAAGCGGAAATTTCAGCGAGGCCGGTGGATTCCATCCGCAGTACCCGGGCAGCGACCCGCCGCAGCTGGGCCGGATCGTGGCTCACCCAGACCACCGCGGCGCCCGTCCTTTGCCGGTATTGCCGCACAAAATCTTCGAGCAGCCCGGTATGGTGGGCATCCAGGGCCGAACTTGGCTCATCGAGGAGCAGCACCTGCGGTTCCTTCTGCAGGGCGCGCAAGAGAGCCAGGCGCTGCCGTTCCCCTGTCGACAGCCGACTGATCTCCCACCGCACAGCCTGCGGGTCAAGACCGAGAGCCGCCAGGTTCTTCGAAAGGTTGCCACCCCCCCCTTCGGCTACGAAATGCGCGCCGACCGTATCGTACCACCAGAAGGACTCGGCCGGCACCATGGTCACCCGGCTGCGCCAGGCCGGAGCCGGAAAACCGGTACTGGCCTGGCCGTCCAGGAGGACCTCCCCGGTTGCGGGGATGAGATCGGTGATCGCCCGGAGCAGCTGGCTTTTACCGATCCCCGAGCGGCCGGAAAGCCCAACGCACTCCCCGGCCGCCACAGCAAAGGAGAATGGTCCTTTGTCCAGAAAGCGGAGATCCCTGACCTGAAGGCGAACGCTTTTATCCGACAGGCGGCATGGTGATGGTGAATTGGGTTCCATTCCCCTCGGTACTCCGCACGGAGATCTCCGCTCCGTGCATGTCGAAGATATTTTTGGCAATGGCCAGACCAAGGCCGGTGCCCTTATGCTTGTCGGAGAAAAAAGGTTGAAAAATCTGTTCGACTTTTTCCGCCGACATCCCGATACCGGTATCACTGACGACCAGCTCGGCCCCGCCCACGGCGGAAACTCTGGTGCTAACCTGCAGCCTGCCGCCCTCGTTCATGGCCTGTAGGGCATTCACCAGGATGTTGAGCAGTGCCCGGTAAACCAGTTCCCGATCGAAATACCACTGCGGCAGGTCCGGGGCCAGATCGGTGACCAGGTCGATACGCTGCCGCTTCAGTTCCGGCGACAGGAATTCGAGCAATTTTCCGATCACCTGATTGATATCGCCACGTTCCAGTTTCGGCTGCTGGGGCCTGGCGAAATCCAGAAACTCAACGACAATATTATTCAGCCGGACGGTTTCGTCCACCACTATCCTGGCCAGATGTTCGCTCCCCGGCGCCAGTTTGCCGATCCGTTTTTCCAGGATCTCGGCCGTGCTGCGGACAATTCCCAGAGGGCTTTTAATCTCGTGGCTGACGGTGGCCACCATCGTCCCGAGATGGGCAAGCCTCTCGGCCTCGTTGAGTTTTTCTTCCAGCTTCAGCCTTTCGATCGCCCGTTTTTCGATAATCTCGCCGGCCCGGGAGACGATGGAGCGAAGGACGAGAAAGAGAATGGCCATGACCACGCTCGAGACGATGATAATCCGGCCCTGCAGCTTGATGATATTCAGATAGTTGCCCGACAGGTCCTTTTCGATCTCAATGACCCCCATGATCAGATCATCCCCTTCGCCGGACTGCCGCACCTGTTTGAAGGGGATGAAGGTCTTCAGCTCGCATTTGACATCGGTGGTAATATTCAGGAAGCTGAGGACCGAGCCGCTGTAGGTAAGCCTCGAATTGGAAATGCCGTTCAGTGCTTTTCTGTATTCCGCCGCGCCGAGATCTCTCTTGCCGACCAGTTCGGGCAAGGTGGAATAGGAAATGATGTTCATACTCGAGTCGTAGATGGTGACCGCATCGATCTTCAAGCCTTGGATGACGCCCTTGACGATGTTGTCGAGCAATTCGAACTGTTCGGGATTGCGCAGGGAGATGCCGCCGTAACGGATGACGGTGGGCAGGACAAAACGGCGGAAGACCTGCTGATTGATATTTTCGGCGAGCAGCAGGGAATATTCCTCGTTCTGCTCCATCATAACCTTCCGGGCATTATCGGAAATGAGCCAGGAAAGCAGCAGGGTGAATACCAGGATAACGCCAAGACTGGAAAAGGAGAAATACTTGACCAGCATGAACGGCTGCAGACCCGCTTCGACCTTCTGTCTGCGTACCGAATCGAGAGTCGGGGCTGTCTTCGTCCATCTAGCCATGACATTCCCCTGAGGCGCGGCGAGCTTTCAACGAGTACATCGGGTCCGGTCTCCGGCACCACCGCGTATGGGTGCCGGAGTTTGGGCTATTTGCCTTCGGCCGATTCCGACAGTGCTCAGTTGGCGTTCTTGCGCAGATAGGTCGGCGTTTCCAGATAATCGTCGTTCCAGTTGAGGGGACCCCCGGTCTTCCCTTCCGGCGGATTCGAGGAGCCCAAGTTGTCAAAGGAGTCGAAATTGGAACCGGGCAGCCGGGAGACGCGCGGATGACGGTTCGGCGGGGCCGGTGCGCCCTTAATCAGGTTATCGGTATCTCTCGGTGCAGGTTGCTTTTTTTTAATTGTGTCGGCCACCGGATTGATGGTCTCTTTCTTGTCGATCGTCCCACCGACACCGGTGGCAATCACGGTTACGTGCATCTCATCGCCCAGAGTATCGTCGTACAGTGCGCCGATGACCACTTTGGCATCGTCGTCGGCTTTTTCCTGGATGAGCGCCGAGGCTTCCATGAATTCGGCCATAGTGAAGGTTTCCCTGGTGGCGGAGATGTTGATCAACAGGCCGCGCGCCCCGACAATGCCGGAATCCTCAAGGAGCTGATTGTCGATGGCCTTCTTGGCCGCTTCGGTGGCGCGGTTTTCACCGGAAGCCGAACCCGAGCCCATGATCGCCGGACCGACTTCCCGCATGACCGTGCGCAGATCGGCGAAGTCTGCATTGATCAGGCCGGGGACATTGATCAGATCGGTGATGCCCTTTACCGCCTGCAACAGAACGTTGTCGGCCATTGCCAGCATATCGGACAGTTTGCTGTTCTTCTGCATAATCGACAGCAGCCGGTCGTTCGGAACGGTGATGATGGTATCGGCATATTTCTGCAGCTCCTGCCAACCCTCTTCGGCGTTGCGGGAACGTAATTTGCCCTCGAAGCTGAAGGGCTTGGTGACGACCGCCACAGTCAGGGCACCAAGCTCCTTGCTAGCCTTAGCAACGATCGGGGCGGCA
>Ga0079306_1002204_pt1 | contig 11206 bp, 6 predicted proteins | sample Methanotroph_Enr_FD_79181 | JGI IMG/M metagenome (GOLD analysis project Ga0079306, IMG submission 79181) | Enriched soil microbial communities from Old Woman Creek wetland in Ohio, USA - Methanotroph_Enrichment_5 | ecosystem: Environmental > Terrestrial > Soil > Wetlands | place: USA: Ohio...
GACCTCGCCGACTACCTTGTCGGTACCGGCATGCCCTTCCGCGAGGCGCACGAAGTCGTCGGGAGGCTCGTGCTCGCGTGCGAGCGTGAAGGCCGCACGCTCCAGGACCTGACCGCCGAGGAGTTCGCCGCGCACGCCGCGGAGTTCGGCCGGGATGTTCTGGATGCGGTCGACATCGACAAGGTGGTTGCTCGGCGCACGACGTCGGGCGGGACGGGTCATGAGCCGGTTGCGGTTCAGCTTGCCACCGCGAACGACACGCTTCAAGCCGACTCCACGTGGCTCGAGACACTCGCCGAGTAGCGATGCTCATCCCCAGCGAGTTCTTCGCACGCCCTCCCGAGGAGGTCGCGGTCGATCTGCTCGGCGCGCTCGTCGTGACGACCATCGAAGGCGAGGAGACCGGTGGCCGAATCGTCGAGGTCGAGGCGTACCGCGGGAGCGACGACCCGGGTTCGCACGCCGCGACGCGCGGCATCACGAAGCGCAACGCCACGATGTACGGCCCACCCGGCACCGCGTACGTCTACTTCACGTACGGGAATCACCACATGCTCAACTTTGTGTGCGAACCCGACGGCGTGGCGGGGGCGGTCCTCGTCCGGGCGCTCGAGCCGACCGTCGGTATCGACACGATGGCGCGCCGGCGCACAGGGCGCTCGGTGCGCGAACTGTGCAACGGGCCAGGCAAGCTGACCGCGGCGCTCGGCATCGATCTCGCCGACAACGGCTCTCGCCTCGGCGAAGGTCGCATCTCTGTGCACTATGGCGAGCGCCCGCCATCCGATACCATCGTCACATCGGGCCGGATAGGACTGTCCGCAGGTCACGACCTAGGACTGCGCTGGTTTCTCTCGGACAGCGACTTCGTGTCGCGCGGAAGAATCGGGCCGGTTCGCCATAGCGGGGGACGCACAACGAAGGGGGATCCACGTGAAGCTCGGTGACATCTATGCGGCATGCGTCGAACAAGGGATCGACGCGGATCCGCGAGGTCGCGCGGAGGTCGAACGCGCCCTCGGGGCCGCACGCAAGGAGTACGACAAACTCGATGCGGACGACGCCGCGTTCTTTGACGCCGAGCGGCTCACGAACCCGTATTCGGACACGAGGGTCTGTGTCGGCGATGCCGATACCGAGGTGCGGGGCATGCTCGTGGGCATCGACATGGAGGTCGGCGAGGTCGTCCTGGCCGACCGCCTTCGCGAGAAGGGACAGTCGATCGACCTGATCTTCTCCCACCATCCCGAAGGTCCCGGCTACGCCAACCTGCACGAGGTCATGCACATGCAGGCCGACCTCTGGGCGGCGCAGGGTGTCTCGATTGCTGTCGGTGATGCGCTCATCGGCCCGCGCGCCGAGGAGATTCGCCGTCGCATCATGCCGGTGAATCACTACCGGGCAATCGATGCTGCCCGGCTTCTTGGGTTTGCGTCGATGTCGTGCCACACGCCCGCCGACAATTCGGTCCAGCGCTTTGTCCAGAAGTTCATTGACGCCGAGAAGCCCGAGACCCTCGACGCTCTCGTGAAGGCGATTCGCACGATCCCCGAGTACGCCGACGCCGCGCGCAAGGGCTACGGCCCCGCGCTCATCAGCGGGGACGGTTCGGCGCGCCCGGGTCGCGTCGTCGTCGACATGACCGGTGGCACCGAGGGGCCCAAGGATGCGCTCGACCGCCTTTCGGCAGCCGGCGTGGGAACCCTCGTGGGGATGCACTACTCGGAGGAGCACAAGAAGCATGCCGAGGAGCTCAAGCTGAACCTTGTCATTGCTGGGCACATCTCCAGCGACGTGCTTGGGATGAATCTGGTGCTCGACAAGATCGAGGCTCTCGGCGACATCGAGGTAGTGTGCGCGTCAGGCATGGTGCGCGTGCAGCGTGCCTAGCGATTTCGCCTGCATGGCAACGAGACAGGCCACCCCTCGGGGTGGCCTGTGTGCTTCGATGATTCGTGCCGCGCGGGCTACGGCGTGGTGGTGGTCTCGCCTCCGCCAGGCGTGCCCGAAGTCTCGCCTCCGCCACCCGGTGGCGTGACTGGTGGCGTGACCACGGTTGGGTCGGGTCCTTTCGACACCCTGAGCACGATCTTGCCGTTCTTGGACGACTGACTCAGGACGGTGCCCTTGGGCTTGCTCGAGTACACGTAGTCGATAGTGACGTCGTAGCCATCGAGCTTGTTCATCGCCTTGCTGAGCTTCAGACCCTTGACGCTCGGAGGTCTGGTCACCGGTATGTGGAACTTGGATGCGTTGTACGGCGGGCGAGCCTGCGAAGGGAAGTCAATCACCGGCTGGCCCTTCAGCGCCTTGAGCATGTACGCCGCCCAGATCGGTGCGCAGACGGTTCCGCCGAACGCTCGTGAACCGTTGACGTAGATGGTCTGCTCCTTGGCGTAGCCGACCCACACGGCGGTCACAAGCTGCGGCGTGAAGCCCACGAACCACACGTCTCGGTTGAGCTGGCTCGTCCCAGTCTTTCCCGCTGCGGGCCGACCGATGCGGGCGCGCGTGCCGGTACCGCCGGTGATGACGCCCTTCATGACGTCGATGGCAGCCTTGGCAACCGTGGCCTTCAGCACCCGAACCCCATGGGTGTTCGCCTCGAAGATCGTCTTGTCGTCGCGGTCGATGACCTTCGTGATGCAGACGGGAGAGCGCCGAACGCCTTCTGTCGCGAGGGTCCCGTACGCAGAGGCCATCTCGTACGGCGTAACGTTGCGCGCGCCCAAGGCGATCGACGGGTAGTTCGGTAGAGGAGTCGTGATACCCATGCGCTTGGCGGTGTCGGCGATGTTCTTGGCGCCGACCTCCCACGCGACACGTGCAAAGACGGTGTTGACCGAGGCAGCCGTAGCAGACTGCAGCGACATCATGCCGTGACCGGCGCCCTCGCTGTTGTCGACTATCCAGGGCTTCGGCTTGGTGGGGATGACCGCGGGGGAGGACGAGTCTATCCGCATGGAGGGCGGCATGCCCTTCTCAAGTGCCGTGACGAGCACGAACGTCTTGAACGAGGACCCCGGCTGACGGTACCCCTGCGTCGCGAGGTTGAACTTGCTCTTCGCGTAGTCACGACCGCCCACGAGTGCTTTGACGTAGCCGTTTCTCGGGTCGATCGAGACAAGGGCGCCCTCGGGAGACTTCTTGCCCCTGAGCCGCTTGCGGATCGAATCCTCGGCGTACTTCTGGAGCTTGGTGTCGAGCGTGGTGTAGACGGTGAGTCCACCCTTGAACACGACGGCCGGCGAGAACTGCTGCTGGAGCAGCTTCTTGACGTGGGCAACGAAGTAGGGCGAAGCGTAGATGCCGTCGAGGGGCTGCTGGTTGCGGTCCAGCACGAGCTTCGTGGCCACCGCGGCCTTGTATTGCGCCTGCGTGATGTAGTTGTTGGCCAGCATGCGCCCGAGTACCTCGTTGCGACGTGCAATCGCACCGTCCGGATTGTCGTACGGATCGAGCCGGCTTGGCGACTGGGCGAGGCCAGCAAGGGTCGCGGCCTGCGCGAGCGTGAGCTTGTTCGCCGGACGGTTGAAGTATTCGAGAGCCGCCGACTGCACGCCGTATGCGCCTTCGCCGAGATAGATGGTGTTGAGGTACATCTCGAGAATCTCGCGCTTCGTGTGCCGCTTCTCGAGCTCGATCGCGAGATAGGCCTCGCGAACCTTGCGGCGGAGCGTCATGTCGGTCATCTCGTCGAGCAGGATGGTATTGCGGATGTACTGCTGAGTGATGGTCGATGCGCCCTGGCGGTCACCTGAAGCCGTGCGAACCACCGCGCGCACGAGTCCGATAGGGTCGACGCCGTGGTGCTGGTAGAAGCGCTCGTCCTCGACAGCCACCACACCGTTGACGACGTACGGTGAAATCTGAGATAGCGGCACGACTTCGCGGTTCTCGAGATACAGCCGCGCGAGCAACTTCCCGTCGGCAGAGTAGATGCGAGTGGCTTGCGCGACGTCGAAGGCGTTCTTCGACTGGTAGTCGGGCAGGTTCTGAAGCCACTGGGATACCAAGCCGTACGCGGTCACGGCGCCGGCGGCGCCAATCACGAGAACGACGACAGAAAGCACTGCGAACACTCGCAGTGCGATCGCCATGCCGCCAGTTGGCTGAGATCGGCGAAGCCGTGAACGTCTCGACATGAGTCTCCAGTCTTGTCTCTGGTGGTACATTGTGCCGTATCGGGGCGCGTAGTCGCACCCGTATCACGAATCGGTCACCAGCCCGTCATCCACCTTGGGAGAACGCTTGCCCTCATCGGCCCGAACCAAACCGGAACTTCTTGCGCCTGCTGGCGGTCCTGAGGCCCTTCGAGCCGCCGTCGCGAACGGCGCCGACGCGGTCTATCTCGGCGTCGATCGGCTCAACGCGCGACGCAGTGCCGAGAACTTCACGCTCGAGAACCTCTCGGAGACATGCCGATACGCCCATGTGCGTGGAGTCCGCATATACCTGACGGTCAACGTCGTTGTGCTGCAAGGCGAACTCGAAGATGCGCTTGGGTTGGTCGACGAGGCGTGGGCAGCCGGCGTGGACGCAGTCATCATCCAGGACCTAGGCCTCTTGCGTGCAGTGCGAAGCGCTCTGCCGCACGTCCGAGTTCACTCATCGACGCAGCTCAACGCCCACAACACGCCTACGATCCGCACACTTGCCGGGCTCGGTGTCGCACGTGTGACGCTCTCCAGAGAGGTGTCGCTCGACGAGATCCGCGGGTTCGTGGACGCGCACGCGCTCGAGATCGAGTCGTTCGTGCACGGCGCGCTGTGCATGTGCTACTCGGGGCAGTGTCTGATGTCCTCGCTCATCGGACGCAGAAGCGCGAACAGAGGCCAGTGCGCACAGCCCTGCCGCTTGCCCTACGAACTCGTCGATGACGCGAGGGAGCTCCTCGCGACGCCGGGGGCGCACTTGCTCTCGCCCAAGGATCTGGCCGGCATCTCCGTGCTCGGCCGCCTCGTGGAGTCGGGGGTGTCGGCTCTCAAGATCGAAGGCCGCATGAAGAGCGCGGAATACGTGGCGCTCGTCACCGGCGTCTACCGCTCCGCGCTCGATCGCGCGTTTGCGGATCCCGCCGACTATGCCGTTCGCGACGGGGAGCTGTCAGTTCTTGCCGAGTCCTTCTCGCGCGGTTTCACCGAGGCGTATCTGCTCGGCGAGCGTGGCAACGAGATGATGAGCTACCGCAGGCCGAACAACCGCGGGGTTCTGATCGGGCGGGTGACCAAGACCGAGCCTGGCCGCGCGACAATTGCCCTGGAATCAGAGCTCGACGCCGAGGATACCATCGAGTTCTGGACGTCGGCGGGGCGTTTCGCGCAGGCGGCCGGTCCCATGCAGTATGAAGGAGCCGAGCATGTCCGTGCGGCGGGCGGGACCAAGGTCACCGTGCTCACGGAGCAGACCGCATCGGTTGGTGACCGGGTCTTCCGAGTCCGCAACGCCGCTCTCGTGTCCGCTGCACGCCGCACGTTTGCCGACAGTGCATCCGACGCCGCCACGATAGCTCTCGATTTCACCGTGCGGGTGGTGCAGGGGAGGGAGCTGCGGGTCGAGGTCTCGGATTCCCTCGGACGGGCAGGCAGCGCCAAAGGCCCTGTCGTGGAGTCGGCTCGGACCAAGGCTGTCACTGCCGATGAGATTGCCGAGCACATCGGCCGTCTCGGCGGCACGCCCTACCGCATCGACGGGTTCGACCTGGAACTCTCGCCTGGGTCCGGAATCGGGTTCTCGGCCCTGCATCGGGTACGTCGAGAGGCGCTCGAAGCCTACGAAAGAGTGCTGCTCGAGCCATGGAGTACGCGCGAGGCGGTCCACGCGAGATTCCCGCGGGTGGAGCGCAGGACTCAGCGCGCTTCCGGCAGGCCGGACATCGTAGTCGAGACGGTCGACCTGTCCACAGCGCTCGAGTGCCTGCAAGCGGGCGCAACGAGCGCGCACGTGCCGACCCATGCACTCCGGGCATCTGACGTCCCGGACGGCGTCGTCCCCCTTGTGCCACGCATACTCCACGACCGGGAGGTCGCGGCAGCGCTCGCGTTTGCTCAGGCGGGTCGCGCGATCGCGATTGGGAACTTGGGCCTCGTTGGGCCTGCCAGCGCCGCAGGCGCGAGGGTGGAGGCGCACTGGTCGCTCAACGCACTCAACGCGCTGAGCATCGAACAGCTCGTGGACCTGGGTGCTGACACCGTGTGGCTCTCGCCCGAACTGTCCGGCCGTCAGATTGCCGAGCTGTGCGCCGTCTCGGCCGCGCGGCTCGGGGTGGGCGTGTGGGGCCGCCAAGAAGTGATGGTGACAGAGCACTGCATCCTGATGGCCGGGGGAGAGTGCGATCGCAAGTGCGGGGCGTGCACGCGCCGGTCGGCTCGGCGCTTCCTGCGTGACCGCAAGGGGTACGTGTTCCCGGTCGCCACCGACATCACGGGCCGCAGCCACCTCTACAACTCCGTCGTGCTCGATCTGACGTCGGCGCTCCCGGAGATCGTCCAGGCCGGCGTGCGCGCCGTCCGCCTCGACGTGCACACCGAGTCAACGCATGACGCGGTTGGAGCCGTCAGGGCGATATCACGAGCTCTTGATGCCGTGCTTGCCGGACGCGAGCCGACCTTCACAGACCGCAAGGGTCCGACGACCTCAGGACACTTCTTCCGAGGAGTCACCTGATCGTTCAGCCCTGCCCGCTGTGGGTCACTGGATCGTGATCTTCTTGGTGAGAGAGGACTGCAGTCCGTCCTTGTCCGTGATCCAGAGCGTCACCTCATACACGCCCGGATCCGCCCATGCATGTGACACCTTCGGGCCTGATGCGGTCCCGGTGTCTCCGAACTCCCAGTACCACTTGACGACCTTGCTGTCATCGGTCGATTTGGAGCCGTCCAGAGCGACCTTGTCACCTTTCGCTGCCGTCGCGGGCAGCGTGAAGACTGGGACGGGCGCGGTGTTCGAGACGCCCCCGTTGCTGACCGTGATAGTGACCACAGTCGCGGACGTGACAGTGCTGCCGGGAGCGGGCGTCTGCGACGCGACGACTCCAGCGGCCACGCCGGGCACGTCCTTCTCGATGGCCTTCGCCTTGATCTTGAGCTTGTCGAGCGCGAGCAGGGCCGCCGCCTTCGTCAGTCCCACCAGCTTGGGCACCTTCAGCTGGGCGGGGAGTGCATGCTTCGTGCACGGCTTCAGCGTCATCGAGGACAGGAAGAGCCCGGAGCCCGTCTTCGGGCAGTACCCGGTCGCAGCGAAGCCCGTCTCGAGGCAGATCTTTGCCTTGCGCAGACCGTCCGGCCTGGTGAAGTCCTGCTCGGGCTGACCTTCCAGCGCGTTGCGCATGAACGCGGCCCAGATCTGTGCCGGGAACGAGCCGCCGGTCACGCTTCGTCCGTGGACATTCGTCATCGGCTTTTGAGCCTCTGGGTATCCCATCCACACGGCGGCGGCGAGCTGGGGGGTGTAGCCCACGAACCAAGCATCCCAGTTCTGCTGCGTCGTACCGGTCTTGCCCGCGGCGGGGCGCCCGATATTCGCTGCGGTTCCGGTGCCGCGCTTGATGACCCCTTTGAGGATGTCGGTCGTCAAGTAGGCGACCGCGGGATCGAGGGCATCGGATGTCTTCGACTGCCCCGAGAAGAGCACGCTACCATTGGCGTCTCTCACTTCCATGACCCCGTACGGTGTGGCTTGCGTGCCGCCGGCCGCGAGCGTGGCGTAGGCGTCAGCCATCTCGAGCGGGGTGACACCGCCCTCGAGCCCGCCGAGTGCGATTGCCGGAACCGGGGTAATGCCTGAGTGAATCCCCATCTTCTCGGCGGTCGTCACTACCTTGTCTGGGCCGATCTGCAGAATCAGACGTGCGAAGACGGAGTTCACGGAGCGCTCCAGCGCCACTCGCAGGCGCAGTGGGCCCTTCTTGCCACCCTCGGCGCCCGTGACGTTCCATGTCTGGCCGTCCACCTTGAATTTGCCTGGGCCCGACTCAAAGGTCTGCTCCGGACTCACGCCATTGGCAAGGGCGGTAGCCAGCACGAACGGCTTGAACGATGAGCCAGGCTGGCGGCCGTTACCCTGCACCGCGACGTTGTACTGCTGTGTGCTGAAGTTGCGCCCACCTACCATGGCGATGACCTCGCCTGTCCTGGGCTTCAGCGCCACAAGCGCAGCCGAAGGATCGTTCTTGCGGTCCAGTATCGAACTGACAGCCTTCTCCGCGGCCCTCTGGGCATCGAGGTCGAGTGTCGTCTTGATTGTCAGACCGTTTCGGTAGAGTTGGTCCTGATCGAACTTGTCGGCGAGTTGGCTCTTGATCCACTCGACGAAGTAGGGAGCGAGAGCCGTCCCGCTCTTGAGCCCGACCGTCTTGATTCTCGCGGCGACTGCCGACGCGTACTGCGTCTCGCTGACGTAGCCTTGGTCGCGCATCTGGCCCAGCACGGTGTCTCGGCGCTGCTTGGCTGCGACAGGATCCAGATAGGGTGAGTAGCGCGCCGGCGATTTGATGACACCGGCGATCATCGCCGCTTCCGGAAGCGTGAGCTTGCTGACCGGCTTCCCGAAGTAGACTTGCGACGCAGACTCCACACCGTAGGCGCCGTGGCCGAAGTAGATAGTATTCAGATACAGCTCGAGAATCTGGTTCTTCGTATATCGCTTCTCCACCCGCTGCGCGAGCATTGCCTCCATCACCTTGCGCTTGAGCGATCGCTCGTCGCCGACGAACGCCTGCTTGACGTACTGCTGTGTGATGGTCGATCCGCCCTGCGCCTTGCGTCTCAACACGACGTCGGCAAGCAGCGCGCGCGCTATTCCGAGTGGATCCACGCCGGTGTGCTCGTAGAAGCGCTGGTCTTCGGTCGAGATGACGGCGCGCTGCAGTGACTGGGGGATCTGCGCGAGTGACCGGTCGGTACGGTTCTGCTCCGCGAACAGCTTGGTCAGCACCTTCCCGTTGCGGTCGGTGATGACCGTGGTCTGATCACGACCTCGTGCGAGGGCGGCGTTGGGATCCGGGAGTGAGGAGGACAGGCTTGCGTAGACGATGCCCGCCGTCACCAAGCCTGCAATCGTCACGACGAGCAGCGTCAAGCCCAGGATGCGGAAGATGCCTGGGCCCCGCCGGTGCTGCGGCCGCTTGGGTCCTTGAGGACGGCCACCTGGGCCGCTACGCCGCGCCTGCGCATCTGACGCGCGGGTTCGGGCGGGCGGCGCGGTGCGGCGCGGCGCGGACTTGGGACGCGGTCGCGGCTTGGGTGTTCCGCCGCGGCCGGATGTGGATCGAGACTGGCTCATGCGGTTGCGGTGTCCTTCGCGTGAGATGACGGCGGGGTCGAGTGCACACCCGCCAGAATCCGCGGGGCTTTCGAGCCCGTAGCGGCCCGCAGTAGGAGTCCCCGCTTCTGCTAGTATGACACGCAAAATGCCAGCCAAACGAGGTGCGGGTCGGCCCGTGTCGCACAGCCGTTGCCGTTCCGCTCAGCCGAGGAGGCTCCGACCTGTGCTTTCTGCCGACGAACAGCTCCACGTCATCAAGAGCGGCATCTCGACCCTGGTTCCCGAGGCGGACATGCTCAAGAAGCTAGCACGCGGCGTACCGCTGCGCGTGAAGCTCGGAGTCGATCCCACGGCTCCCGACCTGCATCTCGGGCACGCCGTCCCGCTGCGGAAGCTCCGCCAGTTCCAGGACCTGGGCCACACCGTGGTGTTGATCATCGGCGACTTCACGGCTTTCATCGGCGACCCCTCCGGGCGAAACACCACCCGGCCCCCGCTGACCATGGAGCAGATCAACGAGAACGCGCAGACGTACGTTGACCAGGCATTCAAGATTCTCGATCCCGAGAAGACCGAGCTGCGTCGCAACTCCGAATGGCTCGGCAAGCTCAACTTCGCCGATCTGCTCAAGCTCACCAGCCAGTTCACAGTCGCCCGGATCCTCGAGCGGGACGACTTCTCGAAGCGCTACGCGTCGCAGCAACCCATCTCGCTGCACGAATTCCTGTATCCGATGGCCCAGGCATACGACTCCGTCGCCATTCATGCCGACATCGAGCTCGGCGGGACTGACCAGCTCTTCAACCTGCTTGCCGGCCGTGAGCTCATGGAGAAGATGGGCGTGGAGCCACAGTGCGCGCTCACGCTCCCTCTGATCGAGGGCACGGATGGTGTGCAGAAGATGAGCAAGAGCTACGGAAACTACATCGGCCTGACAGACGAAGCCAACGACATGTTCGGCAAGGTCATGTCCATCCCCGATGGGCTCATCGTCAAGTACTACCGGATGTGCACGTCCGTCGATGTTGACGAGATCGACGAGCTCGAGGCGGCTCTGGACGCCGGCTCGCAGCATCCCAACGCTGCCAAGCGCCGTTTGGCGCGCGAGATCGTGGATCTCTACCACGGAGCAGGAGCAGGGACTGGCGCGGAGGAAGCGTTCGACCGCGTGTTCAAGCAGCATCAGGCACCCGAGGACGTGGACGAGATCGAGGTGGATCTAGCCGATGATGTGTACCTGCCTGGGCTGCTGGTCGACCTAGGACTTGTGGCGTCTGCGGGGGAGGGCCGTCGCATGATCGACCAAGGTGGTGTCAAGCTCGATGGAGCCCAACTTGAGGCTCGCATATATAACTACGCGCGCACGAACGTAGAGGGTCGGCTCCTCCAGGTGGGGAAGCGGCGCTTCGCCCGACCGATCGCCAGGGTGTGAGAATCCGGCCTTCGGTGATCACCGATGTTCGCTTGGCATCAGACGTCTGCGTGCGGCTGGTGGTGGGTAACATCAAGAAGCTGCCGGAAAGCTATTGCGCCATTGCGCGGTGCGGTGGTATATTTCGTCGGCCGCACCGCCGGATGCTAAGAGAGACCGGAGCGCGTGTTGAAAACGGAAAGCCGTTCGGAGATGTTCACATAGCAGCGCAAACGCCGCGTACACGCGGCCGACATGCTGTCGTGCTGGCGCCTTCCGAGCAGATCGGGAGGCGTTCTTCATGTCTCCGATCGGGCGAAGGAACTCGGGTGCAAGATGCCGAAAAAAAGTTCCGATAACCCGTTGACACGGTGAGAAGGAATACGTAATGTATCTCCTTGCCGCCGAACGCAAGTGGGTGGCACGCAGCGGACAAAACCGCAGGATATGCAGGGAATCCGCTGCAGCTTGAACCTTGAAAACCGGATACTGTGACAAGCCAGTAAAGGTTCGCAAAGCGAACCACACTAA
>Ga0079306_1002205_pt1 | contig 11204 bp, 6 predicted proteins | sample Methanotroph_Enr_FD_79181 | JGI IMG/M metagenome (GOLD analysis project Ga0079306, IMG submission 79181) | Enriched soil microbial communities from Old Woman Creek wetland in Ohio, USA - Methanotroph_Enrichment_5 | ecosystem: Environmental > Terrestrial > Soil > Wetlands | place: USA: Ohio...
CCATAAGCAAGGTATGAAGGGATATAGAACCTGTACTTCTCTCCTACCCTCATCATGCTGACTGCATAGTCAAGTCCCTCGGGGATAATTGAATATGTGAGCAGCTTGAATTGCGCCGGTTTCTTTCCGGGCAGTTCGTTCGTCTCGATAGGGGTTGCAGCTACGAATGAATTATGTAGGGTTAACGTTTGCTGATTTAGATTCGTAATAGTATAGTAGAAACTCACGACATCATTTTTCTTTAAGGCTGCACCTGTTGGATTTGCTGTTATAACTTGATAATAAAATCCTTCTGTATGTTTCTGAGCCTGAAGATTATTGTCTGCCATATATTTGTACAATATCTGGTCGTCAATTTTTACCTGTTTCTCATAATCGGTTTCACCTATCGAACAAGAGAAAAGCATCAGACAAGACATAGCAGTCAGCATAATTTTACTTAAATAACCCAGTGGAAGATTTTGTTTGCTCATAATTGAAATGTTTAATTGTTTATTGTTAGTTATTGTTTACATGACTATACGTTGTCACTGCTTAAAACGCTACAACGGCAACACTGCTCTGCCAAAGTTGTTGGTATTGGGACATACAAAAATTCTGTATCTTCGTCTAAAATATTTATAATCACTTTATAATGTATAGTATACAAAAACAACTGACAATCTTTACTTTATTGGTTGTCTCTTTATGGGGGTGCGGTAGTGGTTCCGCACATTTAATTGCTGACAAATCGGTTAGAAAGGCGGTTTTGGAGAAATTTGAACAACGTAAGGCGCAATTTCTGAATAATCGCGGGAGTGAGCTTTTGTCGGTTTTGGACAGTGCCTCTTTGCAGGAGCGTGAGGGGTTAATGTTTTTGTATGCATATTCCACTTTGAGCGACTTGAGTAATTATGATGGTGCGTTCTTTCTGGATCAGGTTAAATATGCATTGATGGCCAGGGACAGTTTTGCATGGGGAAGACTGGCTAGCGATGCCGATTTTCTGCACTTTGTGCTTCCTCCGCGGGCGGGCTCGGAGAATCTGGATTCGGCGCGCCGGGTGATCTTCCGGGAGTTGCTGCCTCGTCTCAGGGGGATGTCTATGACGGAGGCTGCGCTTGAGGTTAACCATTGGTGTCACGAGAGGGTTGTCTATCAGGCTGCTGACGGAAGGACTTCGGCTCCTTTGGCCACTATAAAGACTGCGTTTGGTCGTTGTGGTGAGGAGTCTGTATTGACAGTCACTGCGTTAAGGGCGGTCGGAATCCCGGCGCGCCAGATTTACACGCCACGTTGGGCCCATCAGGACGACAATCATGCATGGGTTGAGTTCTGGGCCGATGGCAAGTGGTACTACTATGGTGCCTGTGAGCCTGAGCCGGATGTTAACATGGGTTGGTTCACCGAGCCCGCCCGCCGGACAATGCTTACAGCAACAACAACTCCGGGGCATTTTGCTTCGGAATATATTATAAATGAGGAACCTAATTATACAAGACTCAATCAGATTGATAATTATGCTAAGGCCAAGGATTTGTTTGTGAAGGTCGTGGATGAGGCTGGCTCTCCGGTTAAGGGGGCAACGGTCAGGTTCCTATTGTATAATTATGCAGAATTTTATCCTTTAGCAGCGCTTAAAAGTGATGATAAGGGCTTTTCACACTTACGTCTGGGCTTGGGCGACATTTGAGTTTGGGCGGGCGATGACGAGCGTTTTGCATACGAAAAAGTGACTGTAAGAGAGATGGACACATTAGTTCTTTCTCTTTCTAAAAAATCTTTTGACGATTCTGTTTTTTCACTTGATTTCATACCTCCGGCTGCGGAACCTCCTTTGGCTGTTTCTGACCAAAAAAGAGCCGTGAACAACAAACGTCTTGCTTATGAAGATTCGTTAAGGGGTGTTTATGAGTCGACCTTCATGAACGAGTCACGTGCAATGGAATTTATCCAAAGTCGTTACGCTGGAACCGGCAGTAAAGAGACTGCTGACAGCAAAGAAAATGCTTACGGTAAAGAAAATGCCGGCGGAAATTTTGTTCCTGACAAAGAGATGAGCAAGGAGCTGGCCGGCTTTCTGGTTAAGGCCCGCGGAAATCATGTAGAGTTGTGCAGGGTGATAAACGAGGCTGAGCCTGAGTTTGCCTCGCGTGTTGTTGATATTTTCCGTGTCATATCGGAAAAGGACCTTCGTGATGCCCGTGCTGATGTGCTTCTTAGTCATATAAGAAAAACCTCTTCAAATGAAACAGTATCGTCCGCAAAAAACACATTGCCGTCAGTTGGCGTAGACCACAAAATATGGTCGGAATATCTTCTGAATCCGCGAATTGGCATTGAAATGATGACGCCTTACAAGGAGCAGTTGAAGCCACTATTTCCGGCTGATTTCTGGTCGGCGGTCAGCATGGATCCTAAAGTGGCAGAGAAATGGATTGAGGAGAATATTACGTTGGTAGATGATAACGAGAATTATATAAAGGTGCCTTCGGTTCCTCTTGGGACTTTTAAGATGAGGGCTGGTGATAAGGTTAGCAGATACACCCTCTTTGTTGCAATGTGTCGCACAGCAGGAGTTGCTGCGAGAATTGATCAGGTTACAGGTTGGGCGCAATATTATGCTCAAAATGAGTGGGTAAACGTTTTTGAGAAAATCAAAACAATCTCATCTACTCAAAGTGATTCTGTCAAAAATGGCATTGCCCATATTTCGCTCAAATATAGCGGAAAGGCACCATGCCGTTACTACTTCAACTTCACTTTGGCCAGGTTTGAGAACGGTTTCTTCAGGACCCTTGAGTTCGAAGAGGGCAAGGATATCAAACTCTTCCCTCCTTCTCTGCCATTGGAACCTGGTTATTATATGCTGGTTACGGGAAATCGTCTGGGGGATGGCTCGGTTTTAACCAATGTCTCATTCTTCAATCTGGAGGGTGGCTCGGAAAGGGTTGTTAATGTTGTGGTCCGCGATCCGGAAAATTCTGTCAAGCCGGTTGCCAACATCAAGTTGCCCGATTTCATTACCCGGATGGATGGGTCAAAAGTTGAGACTGGTCAGGTGATACGGACATATGGCGCAATTGCCATGATCTGGCTCGACCCAGGCAGGGAGCCAACAAGACATGTACTTAATGATCTGGCTCTTATGAAAAAATCTTTCGACGAGTCGTTGCTGCCTTTTGTATTTTTTGTTCCTAAGGAGAAACTGACAGATACTTTCCGTCCGGAATCCTATGTGTTACCTGCCAATTCTATATTTGCTTCTGAATCGGGCATATTGACCCAGCTCGGACAGAGTATCAATGTCAAACTAACATCTCAATTGTCGAATCTTTCCGGTCAGCTTCCTGTAGTAATACTTGTAGATACCCGTGGCGATGTCCTCTATTTCTCTTCGGGATATAAAATTGGCACTTGTGAACAGCTCATTAAAACCTTTGGCAGTGTAAGTATCAAAAAATAAAATAACTATAATGGAAAAAGAGAATATCATTCTGGAAGCTTGTGTTGAGACACTTGAACAGTGTGTTGCTGCAGAAAAAAGAGGTGTGGGGCGACTGGAACTTTGTGACAGACTGGATCTTGACGGAACCACACCTGCTGAGTCCACGATAAGGGCCGTAATGAACAGTGTCAAAATTCCTGTGAGAGTCATCATCCGCCCCAGAGGTGGTGATTTTGTCTATACGGCCGATGAAATTGAGCAGATGCGCCAATCTATAATTCTTTGCAAGTCTATTGGTGTAGATGGTGTTGTCTTTGGAATCCTTGATGCTCATAATGAGCTTGATATTGCTGCAATGTTGCCTCTCATTAAGTTTGCAAAACCTCTTAATGTAATAATTCATAAGGCTATAGACCTTACTCCGGATTTATTTGCAAGCATGCAGAAGTTGCAGCAGATACCTGATGTAAATGCTATACTCACTTCCGGAAAATCGGTGACAGCTCTGGACGGTGCAGATTTACTCAGGAAAATGTGCGATCATCTTAAATCCATACCTGCTTCACATAATCAACTCAACAACCTGTCAATCATTGTGGCCGGACGAGTTACCCATGACAACCTCAACCAACTCCACCACCTTATCGGAGCCAGTCAATATCACGGCAAGTTGCTTTAGCCAGGTATATTTTTAATACCTTTGAGGAAATTATTTAAACCAATGCACACACCCCTTTTTGTAAAAAAGGCCTCCGGAGTAATGGAGCCATTTTCCCGGGAAAAGCTCAAACGCTCATTGCAGCGTTCGGGAGCTGCCGATTTACTTATTGAGTCAATCCTTAATGATGTAGATTCATGGATCTACGATGGAATCAGCAGCAGAAAAATATACGACAGAGCCTTTTCGCTTCTAAGGAAAAAGACTCTTGGAAATGCAGCACGTTATAAGCTAAAGAGGGCCATTATGGAGATGGGACCAACCGGTCATCCTTTCGAACATTTTGTTGGTCAAATCTTTAAGCGTCAAGGGTACAACATAGAAGTGGCTCAGGTTATTCAGGGGCATTGTGTCACACACGAGGTAGATGTTATCACGACCCGCGATTTCAACCAGACCTTCATCGAATGCAAATTTTACCTTAGTCAGGAGAAGAACGCCAATGTTCAGGTTCCTCTTTATATTCGATCACGAGTAGACGATATAATAAAGTATCGCAAGGACTTACCTAAGTTTGCCGGGTACACATTTTTTGGAGGAGTTGTCACAAACACTCGCTTCACATCGGATGCCACAACTTACGGAGAGTGTAGCGGATTGAAGTTGCTAAGCTGGGATTATCCATATGGCAATGGTTTGAAAGACATCATAGACAGAGAGAGGATTTTCCCCGTAACCGCTCTTACCAGGCTCACTACTCCCGACAAGCAAAAGCTTATGGAACAAGGCATTGTCATATGCAGTCAGATACTTGAACAGCCATCATCGCTCGATTCTCTTGCACTGGACCCTGCAAAACGTCAGAAAGTCATGGAGGAGGTACAAGCTCTGGCAGAGCGCTTCTAAGTAATTTTTTATTTGTATTTTTGCAGAAAATTTAACTATGAGATATTCTCCGGAAGATATTGCTAAACAAAAGATTTTAATCCTCGACGGGGCGATGGGTACGATGATCCAGAGATACAAGTTACAGGAAGAGGATTACAGGGGCGAAAGATATGCAAATCATGCGCGTCAGCAAAAAGGGAACAACGATCTGTTGTCCCTTACTAAACCTGAAGTGATCAAGGCCATTCATCTGGAGTATCTTGAGGCAGGAGCAGATATAATCACCACCAATACATTTAATTCCAACAGGATATCCATGGCCGACTATGGCATGGAGGAGCTGGTTTATACATTGAATTTTGAGTCGGCCCAAGTTGCGGCGGCGGCAATCGCGCAGTATGAGGCTGATAACAGAAAACCGCACTTCATTGCCGGAACTCTGGGCCCGACAAACAGGACGGCTTCAATGTCGTCTGATGTAAATGATCCGGGTGCAAGAGCAGTCACTTTTGATGAGTTGGTTGATGCTTATTCTGAACAGACAAGGGGCTTGATGGATGGTGGAGTCGATATATTATTGGTAGAGACCATTTTCGACGTGCTTAATGCCAAAGCGGCACTATTTGCTATCGATTCTGTGTTCGAAGAGAAGGGTGTCAGAATACCTGTCATGGTGTCGGGTACAATTACAGATGCCAGCGGAAGAACCCTCACCGGGCAGACCTTAGAGGCATTTCTGGTGTCAGTTTCTCATTTCCCGCTTTTCAGCATAGGGCTTAACTGCGCTTTAGGAGCAGAACAACTGAGGCCATTCATCCAGGAGTTGTCGGCAAAATCGGCATTCTATGTGTCGGCCCATCCAAATGCCGGTCTGCCCAACCAGTTTGGTGAATACGACCAATCTGCAGAGTACATGGCCTCAATTACTGAGGAGTTCATGAAGGAGGGCTGGGTGAATATAATTGGAGGGTGTTGCGGAACTACTCCACTACATATCAAAAAAATAGCAGAATTATCAAAGAATTACAAGCCGAGAGTAAAACCGGTTTTAGAAAGATATACTAAGCTGAGCGGGCTTGAGGCGTTGACAATTGCCACTGAGACAAATTTTGTAAATGTCGGTGAAAGGACTAATGTGTCGGGGTCCAAAAAGTTTGCGAGGCTCATTCGGGAGGAAAAATACGGCGAGGCGCTTGCTATTGCCAGGGATCAGGTAGAAGGGGGTGCCCAGATTATTGATATCTGTATGGATGAGGCGATGCTTGATTCGGAAAAGGCTATGGTTAAGTTCGTTAATCTTATTATGGCCGAGCCGGACATCTCAAAATTACCCCTGATGATAGACTCTTCCAGATGGAGTGTCATTGAACCTGCGCTCAAATGCATTCAGGGTAAATCGGTTGTAAATTCAATAAGCCTTAAGGAGGGAGAGGATGTATTCCTCAACCACGCACGCAAAATCAGAAAATACGGAGCTGCTGCCGTTGTGATGTTGTTTGATGAGGATGGGCAGGCCGATACTTACGAAAGACGGATAAAGCTTGCTGAGAGGTCATACAGACTTTTAGTAGACAAAATAGGATTTCCACCAGAGGATATAATTTTTGACCCTAACGTGCTTGCAATAGCAACCGGCATAGAAGAACATAACAACTACGCTGTCAATTTTATACGCTCTGCAGAATGGATCAAGAAAAACCTGCCACACGCTAAGATAAGCGGCGGAATAAGCAACCTGTCGTTTTCATTCAGAGGTACAGACAAGGTGCGCGAGGCCATCCATTCAGTTTTCCTTTATCACGCCATAAAGGCGGGGTTGGACATGGGTATTGTGAACCCTGGCATGCTTCAGGTTTACACCGAGATACCTGCCGACCTGCTGTTACTTACAGAGGATGTGGTTCTTAACCGTCGAAAAGATGCTACCGAGCGTCTGGTTAAGTTTGCCGAGGGTATGCAGAATGAAGGCAAAAAGGAGGAGAAGGCCGACGAGTGGAGGTCGTTACCTGTTATTGAAAGAATAAAACATGCTCTCATAAGGGGTCTCGATGAGTTTATCGAACAGGATGTCGAGGAGGCAAGAGGGCTTTTCAGAAGGTCGATTGAACTTATAGAAGGTCCTTTGATGGGAGGGATGAACGAGGTTGGCGATTTGTTCGGTGCAGGCAAGATGTTCCTTCCGCAGGTTGTCAAAAGCGCACGTGTTATGAAGAAGGCAGTTTCCAAACTTGCCCCTTATATTGAACTTGAGAGTGAAGGCGAGGAGAAGAAGAGTGCCGGGAAGCTGTTGTTGGCAACTGTAAAGGGTGATGTTCACGACATTGGCAAGAATATAGTTGGAGTTGTACTGTCGTGCAACAACTATGAAATTATAGATCTTGGAGTTATGGTTCCTGCAGAGAAGATTATAGACACTGCTATTAAGGAGAATGTAGATTTTATAGGACTTAGCGGGCTGATAACACCTTCTCTTGAGGAGATGGTACATGTTGCATCGGAGATGCAGCGCAGGCACATTACAATTCCTCTGCTTGTAGGCGGTGCAACAACATCGGAGATTCACGCTGCCGTAAAGATAGCACCATCATATTCCAATACAGTGATCCATGTAAAAGATGCATCAAAGGCTGCCGGGGTTCTCTCTGCACTCAGTCAGGATGATAACAGTAAATATGTGGCTGCTGTGGCAGAAAAATACAGAAAACTCAGCTCCGACCACAACTCGCGTCAGGTGGAAAAAAATCTGCTATACATTGCCGATGCCAGAAAAAACAAACTGGTTTCAGAATGGGACACAAATTCCGGTTGGAACTCTAGTTCTCTTCCTCAGCCTGTCAAACCTGGAATCCATGAAATGCTTGACATTGACCTAAAGGAGCTTTGCAATTATATTGACTGGACATTCTTCTTCTTTGCATGGAAGGTTACTGGTAAATATCCTGCAATTTTCAACGATCCGGTTAAGGGTCCTGAAGCCAAAAAGCTGTTTGACGATGCACATCGTTACCTTAAGGAGATTATTGATAAAAAACTTCTAACAGCAAAGGCTGTCTTCGGATTATTTCCTGCTGAATCTATGGGTGATGACGTTATCGTTTATTCCGATAATTCTCTAAATAAAGAGGTTGCCGCCACGTTCCATTTCCTGAGAAATCAGGAACTTAAGGAGAGTGGGGTTCCAAACCTCTCTCTGGCAGATTTTGTGGCTCCGGCCAGTGTAGTTGACCAGACTGAAAAGCAAGGTCATGGGAGCAAGAATGGCCAGACCGACAACATGGGTCTTTTTGTTGTAACTGCAGATATTGATGCAAATAAATTTGCTCATTATCATGAAGATGATTACGCTTCCATAATGATACGAATCCTTACTGACCGTCTGGCCGAAGCTGCAGCTGAATGGCTTCACGAAAAGGTCCGCAAAGAGTTCTGGGGATACTCCCCTGAAGAGAAACTCTCTCTTGAGCAGATGCTTTCCGCTAAATACAGAGGCATTCGTCCGGCTCCGGGTTACCCCGCTTGTCCCGACCATACAGAAAAAAGGGTTCTGTTCGATGTACTACAGGCAGAAAAAAGAATTGGAGTGGAGCTCACAGAAAATTTCACAATGGTACCCGCTGCATCGGTAAGTGGATATTTCTTTTCACACCCGGCAGCCTCCTATTTCAATGTTGGAAAGATTGGTCAGGACCAGCTCAAGGATTATGCAGAAAGAAAGAAGATGACTTTAGAAGAGGCCGCACGATGGCTCGCCCCAAATCTATAAATCGCTAAATCGACAATTAAAAATTAGAAATCAACAATAAAAGATAAGAAACACAGAGAATGAGTGTAATAGACAAAATAAAAAATGCAAAAGGGCCGCTTTTCACATTTGAGCTGCTTCCACCGCTTAAGGGGCATAGCATTGAAAAGATTTATGCTGCCATAGACCGTTTGGTAGAGTTTAATCCGGCTTACATAAATTTCACCTCTCATCGTAATGAAACCTCATATCGCGAAAGACCAGACGGTCTGGTTGAGAAGAGGCTCACAAGGGTTCGTCCAGGTACAATCGCACTTGCGGCTGCTGTGAAGTATAAATACAATATTACTGTAGTTCCTCATGTTCTGTGTGGTGGTTTTTCAAAGGAAGAGACCGAAAACGCACTTATTGAGATGAGTTTTCTGGGAATAGACGATGTATTGGCGCTTAGAGGTGATCCCGTAAGAGGCACTCGTTCATTTATTCCGGAAAAGGATGGACACGCACATGCTTCTGACCTTATCACTCAGATTGTGAACATGAATAATGGCCATTATCTGGAACCTTCGCTTGTTAATGTCTCTCCCTCATCCTTCTGCATTGGTGTTGCTGGTTATCCTGAAAAACATTTCGAAGCTCCTAATCTGCAAATAGATATGGATAATCTTAAGAAAAAAGTTGATGCTGGGGCAAACTATATTGTCACTCAGATGTTTTTTGACAATGAAAAGTTCTTCAGATTCAGGGATGAATGCAAGAATGCAGGAATCAATGTTCCTGTCATAGCTGGTATAAAACCAATTTCTGCCATGAATGACATTAATCTGCTTCCTCAGACATTCCATATTGATTTTCCAAGTGATCTTGTTGCAGCTGTGCAGAAATGCAAAACAGACCAGGAGGCTAGGGAGGTTGGTATAGAGTGGACAACAATGCAGTCGAAGGATTTGATACAGAAGGGAGTACCAGGTATTCACTACTATACTCTGGGTCGTTCCGACAATATCGCCCGCATAGTCAAAGCCTCCTTTTAATTAACCCATTAGCACATTAGCAAATTAGCACATTAGCAAATTAGCACATTAGCAAATTAGCACATTAGCAAATTAAAATATGAACACAATCACAGAATACAAAGTTGCTGACATAAATCTGTCGGCATTTGGACGCAAAGAGATAGAAATTGCAGAGAAAGAGATGCCGGGACTTATGTCCTTGCGTAAAAAATACGGTTCTAAGAAACCTCTTAGCGGTGCCCGCATTATGGGTTCGCTACACATGACAATTCAGACTGCTGTTCTGATTGAAACACTTGTAGAACTTGGAGCAAAGGTTCGCTGGTGCAGTTGTAACATCTTCTCAACTCAGGATCACGCTGCTTCTGCAATTGCCGCCGCCGGCACGCCTGTATTTGCCTGGAAGGGTGAATCTCTGGAAGAGTACTGGTGGTGTACAGAACGCGCACTTGATTTTGGAAACGGGCAGGGTCCTACCCTGATCGTAGACGACGGCGGCGACGCAACAATGATGATACACCGAGGATATGAAGCGGAGAACAAACCTGCTGTGCTTGATGCAAAGGCCGACACTCCGGACGAGATCGAGCTGAACAAGATATTGAAAAAGATCCTTGCTTCTGATTCATCACGTTGGCATCGTCAGGCTCCTGAAGTAAAAGGTGTGTCGGAAGAGACCACTACAGGTGTTCACAGGCTTTACCAGATGCTTGAGCAAGGTAAGCTGCTTTTCCCTGCATTTAACGTAAATGACTCTGTTACAAAATCAAAGTTCGACAACTTGTATGGCTGCCGCGAATCTCTGGCTGACGGTATCAAGCGTGCCACCGATGTAATGATTGCCGGCAAGGTGGTTGTAGTGGCTGGTTATGGCGACGTTGGAAAGGGTTGCGCCCGTTCAATGCACAGTTATGGTGCACGTGTTATTGTCACTGAAATTGACCCTATATGCGCACTGCAGGCAGCAATGGAGGGCTTCGAGGTAAAGACTATGGAAGACGCACTTGGCGAAGGAAATATTTATGTTACAACCACCGGCAACAAAGACATTATCACTGCCGAGCATATGGCAAAAATGAAAGATCAGGCAATCGTTTGTAACATTGGGCACTTCGATGACGAGATACAGGTAGCCAAACTTGAAAAATGGCCGGGTATCAAAAAACTCAACATCAAGCCACAAGTGGATAAATACACATATCCAGATGGTCACTCGATTTTCATGCTTGCTGAGGGACGTCTTGTAAATCTGGGTTGTGCAACCGGTCATCCATCGTTTGTAATGAGCAACTCATTTACTAATCAAACCCTTGCTCAAATGGAGCTATGGAACAAGAAGTATGAGGTAAGTGTGTATCGCCTGCCAAAAGATCTGGACGAAGAGGTAGCCCGCCTGCACCTGGAACAACTAGGCGTTAAACTCATCATTCTTACACCAGAACAATCGGCCTACCTTGGCATTTCCATTAACGG
>Ga0079306_1002206_pt1 | contig 11187 bp, 5 predicted proteins | sample Methanotroph_Enr_FD_79181 | JGI IMG/M metagenome (GOLD analysis project Ga0079306, IMG submission 79181) | Enriched soil microbial communities from Old Woman Creek wetland in Ohio, USA - Methanotroph_Enrichment_5 | ecosystem: Environmental > Terrestrial > Soil > Wetlands | place: USA: Ohio...
TCGAGAATGATGGAAGGGTTGGGGCAGCTTTCAACTTAAGGGCCGGAGTGAAATCAACCGGATTGTACTCGTGGCAATTGCCGGAAAAAATGCTGGGTGTTAATTTCCGAAAAGAATACGGGCCAAGTAAGCTCGAATATCCTCTCATATTTGATAAACCCCGGAAGGTATACAAAACATTTTCACTCAGGGCCTCGGGAAGCGACTGGGGCAATACCATGTTCAGGGATGAGATGATTCAGTCTGCGGCAGTTGAAAATACCAACATCGACGATTCGGGTTTCAGGGATTGTGTGGTTTATATAAACGGCGAATACATGGGTATCCACAACATTCGCGAGAAAATTGATGAAGACTATATTGTTGGGAACCACGGTCTGGCACCAGGAACTTTCGACATGATCGAAGAGACAGATGCCGGGCACTACGCAGAAACGGGAGATTTCACTGCGAATACACATTTTCTTAGCCTGACCGCAAAAGATTTGACGAATCAAGCTAACTATGACGCAGTGGCGGCAGAGATGGATATAGAGGATTTTACTGATGTGGTTTGTACTGAAGTATACAGCGGGAATAGTTCAATCGGGCACAACTTAATGAAATGGAAACCAAAAGATTCCGGTAAGTGGAAATGGATTCTCATGGATTTCGACCGTGGGTTTTTTGGTGTGAATAGCCAAATGATCAGTTTTTATGTCAACGAAGATGGCTGGCCGTTTAGGGATTTGATGAAAAATCCGGATTATAAGAAACTGTTTGGAAAAAAACTGGCCGATCTTCTTTTTACCAATTTCAATCCCAACAGGATGATTGCCCAGATTGAAGAACATCAGAAAACCATCGAAGCCGAAATGCCAAACCATGTCGCTCGCTGGGCAGGAACACATGGAACCGGCAATTACAGTAATATCTATGCTATTTCATCAGTCGATTATTGGCTTTCAGAAGTGGAAAAATTGAAGACCTTTGCCCAGGCCCGGCCAGGTGTAATCTTAAACGATTTAGCAAATTACGGATTTCAAAGTCCTGTTCCTGTCACGATATCTACCTCTCCGGTCAACTCAGGAAATTTAACATTCAATGGGTTGAAAATACCAGTGGATGTCTGCAGTGGCGGTTATCCGAAAGGTGAACAGATTAAATTAACTGCAGAAGCAAAAGCCGGTTATCAGTTCCTGGGTTGGAAAGCCAATGGCGATTCCTTGTTTATTGCTAGAGAACAAGTTTGGAAATATTCCGATACCGGAAACGATCTGGGAACGTCATGGAAAAATTCCGATTTTAATGATTCTGCATGGAAATCAGGTCAGGCGGAGTTGGGATATGGTGACGGAGATGAAAAAACTGTTATAAGTTATGGTAGTGATGCGAATAACAAACAGATCACATCTTATTTCAGAAAAAGCTTTGTGTTGAACAACAAACAAAAGGTAACTGGTTTGACCTTGTTACTGAAATGTGACGATGGAGCAGTCATTTACCTGAATGGGAATGAAATACAACGCTATAACATGCCATCCGGAACTATTGGTTTTGGAACGCTTGCATCAACACCAATATCCGGAACTGCTGAATCTGATTTTCATACCTATTCAATTGGTCCGGAATTTCTCGTGACCGGCAATAACACAATTGCCGTTGAAGTTCACCAGAATGTGGCAAACAGTAGCGACGTAAGTTTCGATTTGGAATTATCGGCCACCGTGACTGGTAGCGGCAATTATCTTTCTACAGCAAAAGAATTGGTTGTTAATGCACAAACAGGACTAAATATTTCTGCTGTTTTTGAAGGAGATGGCAAATGTATCCTTCCAGCTGAAATTTCTACCGTAATGACCCTTTCAAAAGCCTGCTCGCCATATGTTGTTCCTGATAATGTGAATATTACGTCAACGGGGAAACTGATTATTCAACCCGGGGTGGAAATCTGGATGTCGGATGGGGTTTCCATTTCTTCATTGGGACCTATCGAGGCAAAGGGAACAAAGTCTGAACCGGTTATATTCAGGAGCAGCCCGCAAAGTGCCCAAAAGAAATGGGGAAATATTAGCATTAAGAATGCCAGTGATACGATCCTATTTAAAAATGTAATTATTGAAAATGCTTCAGAAGGTCCAAATCCTGTTCGGGATATTGCTGCACTTGCGATTGATAATTCGACAGTTGTGCTCGATAGTATATCTGTTGAGAACGTCTATAAAAATCCTATCAATGTTTATAATTCACAGACTACGTTTTCGAATAGCCGGGTACATTCTGATTATGCCGGCGTCGATTTGATCAATATCAAAATGGGCAGGATTTCAATGTTTAATTGTGAGTTTATAGGAAATACAGGACTCGATTCTGATGCCATCGATTTTGGCGATATGTCAACAGGAAGCAGTGTCCGGAATTGCTATTTTCACGATATGGAGGGTTTTAATGCCGATGCAGTTGATTTGGGCGATCATTCAAAGAATGTTGTTATTGATGGTATTGTGGCCTATAACATTCAGGATAAAGGGGTTTCGATAGGGCAACAATCGTCAACAAAAATCACAAATTCTGTTTTTATCGATTGCGGAATGGGCGCCGGGATGAAAGATTCAAGCAGCGTGAATATCGATCATTGTACTTATTACGGAAACTTTTATGCCATAGCAAATTATCAAAAGCATCCGGGCGATGCCGGTGCTCATGCAGTTGTTACGAATTCGATTCTCTCCAATTCCTACGAATCGGGATACATTAACGATCAGTATTCAGCTATCAATATTTCTAATTCATCTGACGATACGGAGAAATTGCCTGACGGAAAAAATAACTTGTATGTAAATCCTCTGTTTACAAATCCTGCATACTACGACTTTTCGCTGTTATCGGGATCATCGCTTATTGGTGCTGCAACCGATGGGACCATAGGCGCCAATTTGAAGTTGCCAGTAATTCCAATTTCAGTAATGATAAGCGATATTGCTTACCTGACTCAAGCTGGAACGGAAGACCTTGAATTTATCGGATTGTATAATCCGGGAGATTCAAGAATTCACCTGGATAGTTGCCAGTTTGCAAATGGTGTTAACTTTATGTTTCCTGAAGGAGTTTCAATCGGCGCAAAAGAAAAACTATACGTCACATCAAATGCAGCTTCTGCGTTTTGGACAGGCAGAGGTGTTGCCGTGTATCAATGGATCAGTGGCCGCCTTGCCGATGAAGGGGAGAAAATTCAATTGGTTAATAAATTCGGAAAGGTTATTGACCAGGTGATATACAACAATAAAGCGCCATGGCCGGTACCTCAAAACTCGCAGCAGGGTATCACCTTGGGCCGGTTCGATGTGGATAACCATTTTGGCGAAAACTGGAAGCTGCTTTCAATCGGCGAAATAGTTACAGTTCCGACGATTTTCAATAACGAATCGTTTACTGTTTATCCAAATCCGGCAACCGATAAACTTAGGATTGCAGTAAATGGCGAATCCGTTTCAATAGGAGAAATGTATTCTTCTTTGGGCCAGCTCGTGAAACAGATTAAACTTGATGGTAGCGGCGAAACGACAATCGACGTATCGAACCTGAATAAAGGCATTTATCTGATAAAAATAGGGAATCACACTGCTAAAATATTGATAGACAGCAAATAATCATGAAAGTTATTGGCATTAACGGAAGTCCGCGCAGGGGCGGTAATACTGAGATACTCATCAAAACCGTATTTCGGGAACTCGAAAAGGAAGGCATCGAAACTGAGTTTATTCAACTGGGTGGAAAACTGGTTCATGGGTGCACCGCTTGTATGAAATGCCGTGAAATACAGGATCGCCGCTGCCACATCAAAAACGATCTGCTTAATGAAATCATCGCCAAAATGGTTGCTTCTGATGGAATGATACTGGGATCGCCGGTTTACTTTGCCGACATTACCCCTGAAATGAAAGCGCTGATTGATGTTTCAGGCTATGTAACCCGTGGAAACGGCCATTTGCTGCGCCGCAAAGTAGGTGCTGCCGTGATTGTGGAACGCCGTGGTGGCGCATTGCATGCTTTCGAAACCATCAACAATTTTTTTCTGATCAACCAGATGATCGTTCCCGGATCAAGCTACTGGAATTTTGCTTTTGGCGGAGCACCGGGCGATGTGCTCAAAGACGAAGAAGGCATGCGAACCATGCGAACATTGGGAGAAAATATGGCGTGGCTGCTGAAGCGGTTGGATTAGCAAGACTTATCATGTTTTTTACAAAAGAAGGTATAATGTTAGCATGGCCTTTAACTTCCTAATTCTCTAACACTTTTTGGGGATTGTCTGACCCTACAATTCTAAGCACCTTTATCAGACTATTTGGAAATATTCTATTGATATCTAATCGAAATAGAATCGCAGATGTATTTCTGTGATATTCATTTGTCTCTGTTTGCCTTTCAGGTAAATATGAAAATTGAAATGAATAAAAATCAAACTTGATTAATTGTAGTTCTTAAAAGTTATCTTCTAAAATAAGTGTATGAAAAAGATTCTCCTGATTTCATTGTGTTTTATGTTTTGGGTTTCATACACACAGTCTCAAACCAAATCCAAGCCGACAGAAAAGGCTCCCGGCCAGCAGGATATTCAGCAAATGATGAAAGACGCTCAAAAGGAACTGGATAATATGAGTCCGGAGGATAAAAAGATGATGGAAGATATGGGCGTCAAGATTCCATCGTTGAATGATATGACTAAGGTAACTGACCAGCAGATACAGGCAGGATTAAGCGCGGAATTAACAATTGTTCCTGAAAAGGATATCACGAGAATTGCCAGCATTTCAAAAACTCCATTGACAATCGGTTCACTTCCCGCATTTTTAACCACTATTAATGCAAAGGTTATCCTTCAGTTGAAACCAGATTCAAAGACAAAAGGCGAAGAAATTTCCCAGTTAATTAAAGCGGAACATAATTCGGCTTCAGAAACCGGAAATGCTGCCGCAGGCTTATGGATGATGGGCAAAGTAGAACTGGCTATCTATGTCATTGGAAAATCATGTGCAGATGATCCTGCCAATGCGAATAACCTGAGTAATTACGCAGCTATGTTGTCGATGGCAGGTGCAGAGCAATTGTCGATACCAATCCTGAATAATCTGAACAAACGTTTTCCTAAAAACAGCACGATACTGAATAATATTGGACAGGCCTGGTTTGGATTAGGCGATATAGATAAATCCGCAACATACTTAGACAGTACCATCCGCATATTTGCCTCTCATCCTCAGGCTAATTTCACCAAATCCTTTATAGAAGAAAGCAAAGGAAATACACAAGGGGCTATTGACGCTGTCAAAAACAGCATTAAAAGTGGTTACAGTACTGAAAAAGAAAACCGGCTGTATAAATTAGGTTATGACCTGGATAGCAAAGATTTGAATTGGGACAAACCAATGCCTCAGGATCCGCTGGGACTGGAGAAGTTCAAATGGCCTGCTTTCCCTGTAAATGTTGACCAAAGCGAAGTTTTGGAAAAAGAATGGGATGCTTTTAAGTCTGTATGCAGGAATGAGATTGAAAATTTAAATAACCAACAAAAAACGTTAATGGATGCGTGGGAAACAATCCGCCAGGTTCGAACGCAGCAGTTGTTAAAAGCTGGTGCCAAAGGACAAAATGGATCATTATTTCCACCCCTGGCCAGTAAAGCCATGAAAAAATTAGACTATCTGGTGAACGATAAAGATGGGCATTTTGCTTTTGAAATGCAACATAAAACTGAAGCTTTATTGGCCGCAAATACAACAATAGAACAATTAAGTGACGAACTTCAATCAAAAATTAGTGGATTAAATGAGAATTACCAGGATAAGTTCGGTGAAGGAAAGGGAAATCCTTTTGGCCCTGCCTGCGGCGATTTCAACGACGCAAACAATGCTTTTTTGGATTCAGCAAACACAATGCTGAAACAAACGCAAAGCGATTACCTGAATTTTATTCGCCGGAAATTGAACGATCAGATTTATTACGACCAATATACCAAGTGGCCTGAAGAATTTGAGGTCGAAAAAGTAAATGCAAAAATCCAATGGCTGAGTTCGATATCGGGACAGAAAGTAATGTTCAAAAACAAAAGCAATTATTGTCAGAAAGAGGCTGAAATTGAACCCAAAAGTGGCATTCTTCAGGATTTTGACGATGTGCATTGCGAATATCACAGCGAGTTAAAATTGCCGGTTGGAAGCATTAGTATGGATTGCAGCCGTGTAACCAGTGAACTTGATTTGAAAGTTTTAAAGTTGGGCTTAAAGCAAAACATGGAAAAAGGCACCAACGATGGCTCGGTATTGGACAATTTTGCTGACCAGTTTATGACTTGCTCGGTTGAAGTTGGGGCAGGATTCGCATTTGGGGACCATCATCTTGGTCCTATTAAAGCTGAAGCAGCCGTTGGCGGATCAGTTGCCGTTGAATTTGACAGAACCGGGGTAACCGATGTAATACTGAAAGGGGCTGCAGGTGTAAGTGTTGGCACCGATGTTGTTAGTGATGGTTCCAAGGCCTCGGGGATGCATACGGGTTTTGAAACAAAAGACGGATCAGCAAGTGATATTGGCGCTATAAAGGATTTGCAACTTGAAATAGGAGTAAAAGGTGAAATTAGCCTTATAAGCGGTAAAGGCTCGGTAGCGGGTACTGGAATTTTAGAAAATGAAAAATAATCATCATGAAATATTTTCTCCTATTTTCAGCTTTGCTTATAGTCAATAGTTTGATTGCACAGGAACCGGATTGTACTCAAGAATTGCTTGCTCAAAAGCCAGGCACTTGGAAAGCTGGACCACAGGGTTCGATTGCAAATGTTACTTCAACCGACCTGGCAAAAGAAAAAATGGTGTTAGCCGATATCCACAAAATGATTTCATCGAAGTATAATCCGGTAGGATGCCAGCTTTCATACAGTATGGTTTATGGTAAATATCCTGATGAAGGGCAAACTTATATTGCTGATCCCTACTATTATGTCATGCGCATCATGCGGTATATTTGCGATGGGAATAGCGCTGATAAATCAAAATATTATGTCGATATCTCTACGTCAACCACTGTAAATATAGACGCGAATGCGATATATTCCCTGAATAATCTCTTTGCCGCCAATATTCCGGCTAGCGACTTCAGGGGTTATTTAAAATTGGACGAGCGGCCTGTAAAAAAAGACGGATATTATTATATGGGTGAAAAAGTTATTAATTCGGCTGATAACAAAACGATGGAATACCGTTGGTTGATTACCTATAACGATACTCTTCCATTTTCCTACCTCAGTCGGAAGGAATATTTGCACATACAACAGAAAAGATTAGAAAAATCGATCAAGGAAAGTCCGGGCGAAAAAGAATATTCGCAAAAATTTCTTGATAAGATTAGCGAATATTTAACCAACCCAATTAGCGAATTAAGTCAGCCTGCTATTTGCATGTGGAACGATGAAGAGCGGTTTAATGGTTTTGTTGAAGAGGGCACCAAAGGTTCGTTTATCGCTGTAAAACCGAATCTGAACTACTACAATAAAAAACTTCCGAAGTCATCACCACAATTTTTTACAGTAGTCTATACCTTAACAGAAAATGATCCGGTATTTGAGGAAAATATCGCTGCTATAAAAGAGGCTGTTGATTTTGCCAAACTGAAAAACATGCTGGGAAAATAATTTTACTACGATACTGAATTGAGAAAATAAGACCATTATAATCAATTAATAATTAAGAAGAAACACCATGAAGAAAGTTTTTATTGTATTCGTACTTGCTTCTTTTATTGCCAGATCAGAAGCTCAAACACCCGTGAAGACTTTAGCGAATCCAACCGCAGGCGGTTCACTTCTCAGTGGTATTTTCTGTGCTCCTTCAGGAAGCAGCATTATATTACAAAATAATGGCAAAAGCGACCTTGCCCTGACAGCAAAAAAAGAAACCGGGAAGACGTATAGCGCCATTTCCTTCAACTTTACAGCTCCTATTCCAGACGGAACCAAATATAAAGTAACTATCAAAAAAGCGCCAGTCGGGCAAACTTGTATCATTTATGGTGGGAGCGAAGGAACGATGCCCCAAACTGCAAATAACCTCCGGGTTTGCTCCGATTACACTTACGACCTGATGAGTCGAAGTTCAGACGACAAAACATTCAGCACTTTTTATGAAAGTACCGATCCTGCGGTTGGAGGCGGAATAGGTGAAGAAGGCCGGTATGTAGCCTTTGTTTCCAACGCGACCTTTGCCGGATCAACTGGGAAACACCGGCAAATTTTCTGGCGTGACCGCAATGCCGGAACCACCAAATTAATCAGTGCTGCTCCAACCGGAGAAGAAGGCAACGGCGATAGTTTCTTCCCTGCCATTTCAGCAGACGGAAAAACTGTTGCTTTCGAATCATATTCCAACAATCTGGTACAGAGCGATAAAAATGGTGCCCGTGATATCTTTGTGTGGCATTCAGCGACCAATAAAATTGAAACGGTGAGTATTGGCGAAAAGGGCGTTGAGGAGGATGCTGAAAGTTATGAACCTTCCGTTTCAGGCGACGGAAACCTGGTTGCATTTACCTCTACGGCAAGCAATATTTCGGTGGTAAAAAAAGACATTTCGAACAACAATGTTTATTTGCGTGATCTGCAAAAAGATACCACGATCATGATCAGCATCGATCCAAAAACAAAAAAGGGTGGTGGTGGTTCTAAACCTTCCATTTCAACCGATGGAACCCGAATTGCCTTTTATTCCACAGCAACCTTACTGCCTGATGATAACAATGGCTATTGGGATATTTATTTATGGGATAAAAACAATCCAAAACTAAAAAGGGTGAGCCTGACCAACGACCACAAAGAACGAAATCAAGGCAGCGAAAGCTCTAACCGGATTGTGGCACCGGCTATCTCCGGAAATGGACAATTTATCGCTTTCACAACAACTGCCAGTAACATGGTTGCAGGTGATGATAACAATTTGCAGGATGTTTTTGTGTATAACATTAGTAAAGATAGTGTGGTCATTGCAAGTATCAATGCTGCCGGAAAACCGGGCGATGCTGATAGCCCCATTGAGCAGGGAGAAAAAATTGCCATCACGTCTGATGGAAAATGGGTCGCCTTTTCTACAAAAGCATCCAATTTGGGAGTTCCCGTTTCCAATATTGTGATGCACAATTTGAAGTCAGGAGAGAATAAGGTTGTTTCATCGGTAGTTGGAAGCAGTGTTGGACGACCTTCGATTTCACAATCAGGTAGTTATGTTGTTTTTGGCATTGGTGGCAAAATTGACAGCAGGTTTCAGTCATCCGGAATATTTGCAAATTATACCGGTGTAGGTCCATGCCGTTTCTGCCCGGAATAAAGTTATCCGGGTTTTGAAAATGTCAGTGTGATGTTAATATGAACACCAAATTACCAAAAAATGAAAAACATATTCCTGCTCAGTATTTTCTGTTTCACAGCGGCCATTGCTTTTGCACAGAAAGAAACTTTTGACCTTATCACATATACTCCACCAACCGGATGGACAAAAGAAGTAACTAAAAATATAATCAGTTATACCATTGTTGATAACAAAAAAGGAGTTTGGTGCCGGATTGGAATTATAAAAAGTACCATCAGCAAAGGGAGTATAGAATCCGATTTTGAAAGTGAATGGCAGGACCTGATTGTGAAAAATTATGCTCCAACCGAAGCTCCGCAGTTAACCGAAATAACAGAATCCGATGGCTGGAGAATAAAAGCTGGTGTTACAAAATTTGTTTTTAATAAAAGCGCTGCCATTGCTATGCTGACTACCATGAGCGGATACAGCCGCTGTGCGAGTATTGTAGCCACCACCAACAACCAGGAGTATTTAAAAGATGTCCAGACATTGCTTTCGTCTGTTGACTTTAATAAACCAGTAACTACTTCTCAACCTCTGGTGTCTGCGATCAATAGTGAAAATGCTTCCATTCTTGGCACATGGAGCGCCAGCGCAAGCGACCAGTCAAGCTTCAGGGTGAACAACGGGGTTATGAACTACATCACAAGACAGTATACTTTTAATCTAAATGGAACTTACAGTTTTGTTTCTAAAGCTTTCGATCCTTTAATGGATAAAATACTTTTAGGAAGAGAAAACGGCACATATCTGATCAATGCCAATAATCTCACAATCAATCCTGAAAAAAGTGTATTGGAAGCGTGGAGTAAAAAAGATGGCAAAGATGAATGGGGCAACCTTTTAGACTCGCAAAATAACACCTTGGAAAAAGTATCCTACCAGTTCACCAAACACTATTTCTCCGGCATACGGGAATGGAGCCTTGTTTTGCAGGCTGGGATGCAAACGCATCGGGATGGGTCTTTCAGTGGCAGTTCATCTTTTAGCAATGCATGGATTTATGGTCCGCCTTGCAGTCAATGTTTTATCAAATTGCCAAACTGAAAAGTATTTAAATTGCACCTTAATCTTTCACTCTTTCCTTCAACCTCTCAAACCTCAAACTATCCTTTTTCTCCGTTTTCAGGAAGCTTTTGCCTTTGATTCGTTCAATAATCTTTTCTGCCCGTTCTTTTGATTCAGGATGGTTGCTGATCCAGTATATTTGGCTTGGGAGATTTTTGGTTTCATCGGCCAAACGGTAAAGGAAGTTGGCAAAAGGTTCGGGGTCAATACCCGCTTTTGCCAGATAATCAACTGCTGCCAGGTCGGCTTCGGTTTCCAGTTTCCGGTCGTACGCACTGGATGAGATTTGTTTGAGGGCCGCTTTTATCGTTTCAGAATTTCCGTTTCCGGTTGACATTGAAATCAGGACCGACAGCCCCATTTCTTTAACCAGTTTGTTCATCACATGGTTCTTTTCAATGTGCCCCAGTTCGTGGCCAATTACACCACACAGTTCTGCTTCATTCCCGCAGGCGGCGATCAGTCCGGAATATACCACCAAATGATTGTTTGGCAACGCAAACGCATTGATTTCATTTTTCCAGAGCAGGTGGAGTTTGATCTTCTTCCGGTCGATCGAGTTGGCAGTACAAATCCTAGTGAGCATTGAATCGATTGGCGACACAATCGAATCCGAAGTAATTTCCGTTTCCGAACTTTTCAGCATTTTCCAGAACAGATCGCCGATTCTTTCTTCAGTGTTTTGGGTAGTTTTCCTGACGTTCAAAAGTTTCATCCAATCTACCTGCGACAATCCAAACCA